>Ga0307968_1000622_pt1 | contig 26232 bp, 22 predicted proteins | sample OrgLakmetagen650_FD_201834 | JGI IMG/M metagenome (GOLD analysis project Ga0307968, IMG submission 201834) | Saline water microbial communities from Organic Lake, Antarctica - #650 | ecosystem: Environmental > Aquatic > Non-marine Saline and Alkaline > Saline | place: Antarctica: Organic Lake...
TCAGTAGGCAGCTAGTAAGCGTGAGTGGCTTCTGTGACTCACACTGATTCTCACAAAAAAATTGTGGAGTTCAGTAGGCAGCTTGTAAGCGTGAGTGGCTTCTGTGACTCACACTGATCGCACAAAAATTGTGGAGTTCAGTAGGCAGCTAGTAAGCGTGAGTGGCTTCTGTGACTCACACTGATTCTCACAAAAAAATTGTGGAGTTCAGTAGGCAGCTTGTAAGCGTGAGTGGCTTCTGTGACTCACACTGATCGCACAAAAGTTGTGGAGTTCAGTAGGCAGCTAGTAAGCGTGAGTGGCTTCTGTGACTCACACTGATTCGCACAAAAAATTGCGGAGTTCAGTAGGCAGCTTGTAAGCGTGAGTGGCTTCTGTGAAATTATCGCCTGTGGCTCCTGTAAAGCTATCATGTGTGGCTCCTGTAAGACTATTGTGTGTGACTCCTGTGCAACTTTCTCCTGTAAAAACAATTTTGTGTGACTCCAGAGGGGGTCAACTGGGGAAATGTTCAAATATGTGTCCTTTTTGCACTCGGAAGCCAGCCATCCACTGCCCCTTTATCCGATTAGTACCATGTTTGCTTTAAATTGAAGCTTACATTATGAGCTACACGAGGACGTGCTTGGATTCATGTGGGTCGCTCTGTGTGCAAATTGACAGGGCTGAAACCATCTCCTGTAAACCTATCGTGTGTGGCTCCTGTGAAATTATCTCCTGTAAATTTATCGCGTGCAGCTCCTGTTAAACTATCGTGTCTGGATCCTGTAAAACCATCTCCTGAAAAAATATCGCGTGTGGCTCCTGTATAGCTACCCACCGCCAACTCACGATGCACACGAAATATAACTGCACCTACTGCTTGCACAATCAGACCAGCTACACTTGCGATTGTTGTAGAGGTTTGCTGGGAACACACACTTATGAGTTCAGTGTGAAACTCCTGAACTCAGGTTCTTGGAGTGTAGCATAAAGTGATCTTTTTATGGTAATAATGACAGAGCCCTATGCATCTCACGATGCAAGCGGAATATAACTTGAATGGCACCATCAGAGCAGCTATACTTGCGATTGTTGTAGAGGTTTGCTGGGAACACATACTTGAATTGCACATACCGCCTGCACCGTCGGCACCAGCTACACTTGAGGTTGTGGTGGAAGGTTGCTGCAACACAGCGTTGGACACATTCTGCGGCAATGGGGCGTCATCGTACTCAATCTTTAAACGTGACGGACCTGTGGATTGTGCGCGTCGTGTGTGTGTGCATGTGTGCCTACACGTGCGTGTATACGTTCGTCTGTGTGTAAGTGTATATATGTAAATGTGCATGTGCGTGCGTGCGTGCGTACGCGAGTGTGTGCACGTGTGTGGTGTGTGTGCATGTGCACGCGTGTGTGTGTGCGTGTGTGTGTGTGTACGTGCCCATCATAAACGTGGGAACAGTGACCCTGGGTACCAATCAGTTAAGCATCTTCATTAAAACAAGAAAATCACCAGCAACACACACAGGATCTGGAGGTGTAGTATAAGGTAACCAATAAGGGTCGAATTTGGGGAGTTACAAGGGCAGATAAGCGGAAGTGCTTGCAGCAAGAAACAAACATGCTTTAGGTAATGAACTGCGTCAGCATTGCCGCCCTTGGACATCTAAAACGAATATTAAATGGGCATAATTTATATGTTCTCACACATACACACACATACACACACACATGTACACACACACCCACACACCTTCCCCTTCTCCGGGCCTTTCTTCGTTCTGGGCTTGGTGGGCTGAAAGAGCCCCGCCAGACCCTGCAGACACCAGTCAAAGCACACACATTTGATTATTGTGACTGCCACAAAATGTGAAAACCTTTGACCCGCCAGGCCCTGCAGACACCAGCCAAAGCGCATACATTTAATTCTTGTGAACTGCCACAACTTGAAATGTGGAAACCTTTGACCCATCAGAGCCTGCAGATACCTTAAAAGTAAACCAAACCATTTTTTGTAAATTGCCACTTGGTATGCACAATATAAGATGCAAACCTTCCTCCAGAGTTTACAGACACAAATTTGAGAGCGAAATCTCAGGTTTGTGAAGAGTGGAACCGCCAATCCAACTGCACACGTATTGAATTTGTTGAAAAGGTTTGTTTTAACCACCAGAGGCTTCACATGCTAGGATGACAGCACAATTCCAAAGAGACGTGAATATAACCGAGGTGCTATATAAAATCATGCAGGCGGCAGCAGCAAATGGATTTGCAGCTTCAAAATTGTCCTTGTACAAGGAATCTCTGGCAGGTAGTGCTGGACAGGCAGCACTGCGCACACGCTTTCATTGAATGTGGAATTCATTGCGCCAATAAAATCAACACACCAGGACCCGGCAGGTAGTGCTGGACAGGCAGCACGGCACACACTTTCATTAAATGTGGAATTCATTGCGCCAAAAAAACCAACACACCAGGATCTGGCAGGTAGTGCTGGACAGGCAGCACGGCACGCACTTTCATTGAATGTGGAATTCATTGCGGCCAAAAAAACCAACACACCAGGATCTGGCAGGTAGTGCTGGACAGGCAGCACGGCACGCACTTTCATTAATTGTGGAATTCATTGCGGTCAAAAAAATCAACACACCAGAATCTGGCAGGTAGTGCTGGACAGGCAGCACGGCACGCACTTTCATGAATTGTGGAATTCATTGTGGTCAAAAAAATCAACACACCAGAATCTGGCAGGTAGTGCTGGACAGGCAGCACGGCACGCACTTTCATTAATTGTGGAACTCATTGCGGCCAAAAAAATTAACACACCAGAATCTGGCAGGTAGTGATGGACAGGCAGCACTGCGCACACACTTTCATTGAATGTGGAATTCATTGCGGCCAAAAAAAATAATAACACACCAGGATCTGGCAGGTAGTGCTGGACAGGCAGCACTGCGCACACACTTTCATTGAATGTGGAATTCATTGCGGCCAAAAAAATTACACCCCAGAAGTTTGCAAGGCGTCAGGGATTTGACAGAAAAACAGAGGCTCAGCGAACCTGCCGCAAGCTACTGCACAAAGCGATGTACACCAAGCTAGCAGGAATTAACATATGAGTATATCATTGCTGAATAAATGGGGGGGGGGGGGGAGTTGGTGCTGGTTTGGGTCCAGAGCAATGCTGCAAGTAGTAGGGAATTCGACTGCATCATTGTAACACACTCTTAGTGTCTGCATCATTGTCACACACTCACAGTCTCTGCATCATTGTCACACACTCACAGTCTCTGCATCATTGTCACACACTCTTAGTTCCTGCATCATTGTCACACACTCACAGTTTCTGCATCATTGTCACACACTCACAGTTTCTGCATCATTGTCACACACTCATAGTCTCTACATCACTGTCACACACTCACAGTCTCTGCATCATTGTCACACACTCACAGTCTCTGCATCATTGTCACACACTCACAGTCTCTGCATCATTGTCACACACTCACAGTGTCTGCATCATTGTCACACACTCACAGTGTCTGGATCATTGTCACACACTCATAGTGTCTGGATCATTGTCACACACTCACAGTCTCTGCATCATTGTCACACACTCACAGTCTCTGCATCATTGTCACACACTCACAGTTTCTGCATCATTGTCACACACTCATAGTTTATGTTACCTGTGGGTGGCAATTGTAACACTCTCATAGTTATGTTACCTGTGGGTGGCAGATCCTTGCCAAGTGGGGATGGAGCTGGAGGTGCTGGACGCTGGGGTGGGTCTGCAGCAATCTCCGCAAAAAACGCTTGCAAGGACAGGGTACTGCTCTTGAAGTCGTTAAACGTCTGGAAGGCAGAAGAAAAGCGGCATTAGGTCCTGTGAAAAGTACCTTTCAGAGCAATGTGGAGTGCTGTTCATAATGCAGAGGGCTTGTTCAGTCAGGCATGATTGAGGGGGTGCGTTTTTTTGTGCATTCAGAGCGGAAGGCCCATGAACAATACCACTCTTTATCCAGCGCAACAGCTACGGCACGATCTGGTAAGCTTGCCAATACGTAGCATGAACAAGCACATTGGTGTTCCCTTGACCCAGCACAACAGAGTTAACTTCCGACATAATCACGTGGCTTACCAGATACGCTTAACCTTGCTGCTGTCTACTACCTGGCGTGGCAGCCTATTGGTAGGGTTGGTCAGAACCAAATAAATATAAGGTGTATATACGGTGTTTTATGCAGGGAAATCACCAAATGCGCGTTGTTTATATACGGTGTATAAGTACAGTTTTTACCAACCCTACTTCCATTCATCAAAACACTTTTGCCGGCTCCCTTGCCGCAATCCCATGGGCTCTCATTCAACTTCACATGCTCACCCACCTCCGTTTTGCCCTTGACCCAGCGAAAGAGCATGTTTTCTAACTCATCGTCACCATTTTGCAACACATGCACCCAACACCGTTTTGCCCTTGACCCAGCACAATAGCATGTTGTCTAACTCATTGCCACCATTTTGCAACACATGTTCATCCACCTCTGTTTCGCCCTTGACCCAGCGAAAGAGCATGTTTTCTAACTCATCACCACTGCTTTGCAACACATGTTCACCCACCTTAATGTTGCCCCTCACCCAGCGTGACAGCTGGTTCTGGTTTGCCGGCTTAAGAAAGCGCTCGTCAAAAAGGATAATGGCTCCGTAGTCGTACTTGTGGCGAATGCAACGGCCGACGGCCTGCGTCGGTTTTAAAGTTGGAACTGGTCAACAAGGATGATGGCACTGAAGTCATACTGAAGTCATAATGATGGCACTGAAGTCATACTGATGGCACTGAAGTCATACTGAAGTCATACTGATGGCACTGAAGTCATGCTTAGGGGTGGGGATTTGGGTGTTTGAGAATGCATGGTCATGACGAATGCATGCTCATGACAACGGATGCATGCTCATGACAACGAATGCATGCTCATGACAACAAATGCATGCGCATGACAACGAATGCATGCTCATGAAAACGAGTGCATGCTCATGCTCATGACAAATGCATGCTCATGACAAAGAATGCATGCTCATGCTCATGACAAATGCATGCTCATGACAAAGAATGCATGCTCATGACAACAAATGCATGCTCATGCTCATGATATCAAATACATGCTCATGACAACGAATGCATGCTCATGCTCATGCTCATGACGAATGCAGCGGTCAGCAGCCTGAGTTAACTTTGAGATGGGAGTGGAGTACAATTATGAACACGCTTTCCATACGATTTAATATGTAGCAATGAAAACAGCGGTATTTCGATGTTATGACCGAAATATACACCGTATCTGACCAATGGTATATGACCAATCATTGACCATACATTTGGCTATTTCTCTGCCAAAAACACCGTAAATATATATGGTTCTGGCCAACTTTGTTCATGTGTGAAAAGCGGCCACAATATAACTTATATGTGCTTCATGGCCTTTGATAGCATTCTAAGGAACAGAAAGGCAATTGCGTACCTGATCGAGCACACGAAAGCCTGATGTGTGTACAAAGCATGTCCGCACAATCGGTGCTGGTACGGTAATGCTTAGAAGCGTGTGAAACAGCGGAAAGGGTGTGTTTCAATTACCTGACTGAGCGCACGAAAGCCCTGATGTGTGTACCAAGCATGTCCGCACAATCGGTGCTGGTTCGGTATTGCTTAGAAGCGTGTGAAACAGCGGAAAGGGTATGTTTCATTTACCTGATTGAGCGCACGAAAGCCCTGCTGCGTGTACCAAGCATGTCCACTCAGAGTTGCACCTTGCAATGCCTTTGAGCTGCCTGCGATGCAAAGAATCCAGAAATACAGGAGCATGCTCTAGCTTATTATCCAGGGATGCACCTTGCAATGCTTTTGAGCTGCCTGCGATGTAAAGGAGCAAGAAAGACGCGTGCCCTGGCTGAAGAAGTGCACACACACGCAACACCTGCAAACCGTCACAACCAGTACAACACGCAAACACACACACACAAACATGCAAACCATAAGCATATACAGCCCTTAACGAGGCTTTTCACTGATGGGGGCATTGGCCAGAGCGCCTAAGCTGCCTGCGGTGCCGAATGTACCATAGGCAGTTGACTTATGAGTATGGCTGTCCAGAACCGTATATATACACACCGCATATGACCGTATATTTGGTGATTTCCCAGCCAGGTCAGGGATAGACATGGTTGCACATGAGAAGGGTTGGCCAGAACCGTAAATATACACACCATATATGACCGTATATTTGGTAGTTTCCCTGCCAAAAATACCGTATACACACCGTGTATATGGTTCTGGCCAACCCTACTATTGAGTGCCCCAAAAAAGCTTCACGCTTAAAGGGCAACATTTGCATTATTAGCAACCAACTAACTAATTAGTTAACTACATATTGACTTATGAGTGCCCCAGAAAGGCTTCACGCTTAAAGGGCAGCCAACATTTGCCTTAATAGCAACCAACTAACTAATAAATAAATAAATATTGACTTATGAGTGCCCCAGAAAGGCTTCACGCTTAAAGGGCAACATTTGCCTTAATAGCAACCAACTAACTAATAAATAAATAAATATTGACTTATGAGTGCCCCAGAAAGGCTTCACGCTTAAAGGGCAACCAACATTTGCCTTAATAGCAACCAACTAACTAATAAATAAATATTGACTCATGAGTGCCCCAGAAAGGCTTCACGCTTAAAGGGCAACATTTTCAATAATAGCAGCCAACTAATTAATTAAGTAATTAAGTAGTCTTTGGGCACAAACCAACCTCATTTGCATTCCTCACTTTGCCCACTGCCTTCCATCGCTGCACCTGACCTCTGACCTTGCATAACATACTTAACAGATCAATTAGATGAGTGATTCTCACCTTGCCCGCTGCTGGGTCCAGACCTGCTTGCTGCCTCCGGCCTGCCTTTGCTGCGGGCCGTCTGGTGGGTGTCGTTGAAGGCCTTCTTCATGCCGACCTGATCGCGAACAGAATGAGAAGAGAAATAACAAAAATCAAAGCAATTTGAAGGCCCTCTTTATGCCAACCTGATCGTGAACAGAATGAGAAAAGGAGTTGTAAATAATAATACAGTAATTTAAAGGCCCTCTTCATGCCGACCTGATCATGAACAGAATGAGAAGAGAAATAACAAAAATCAAAGCAATTTGAAGGCCTTCTTCATGCCAACCTGATCATGAACAGGATGAGAAAAGGAGTTGTAACGAATAATACAGCAACTTGAAGGCCTTCTTCATGCCGACCTGATCATGAACAGAATGAGAAGAGAAATAGCAAAGAATACAGCAATTTGAAGGCCTTCTTCATGCCGACCTGATCATGAACAGAATGAGAAAAGGAGTTGTAACGAATAATACAGCAACTTGAAGGCCTTCTTCATGCCGACCTGACCATGAACAAAATGTGAAAAGGAGTTGTAACGAATAATTCAGCAGCTTGAAGGCCTTCTTCATGCCAACCTGATCATGAACAGGATGAGAAGAGAAATGACAAAAAATACAGCAATTTGAAGGCCTTCTTCATGCCGACCTGACCATGAACAGAATGAGAAAAGGAGTTGTAACGAATAATACAGCAACTTGAAGGCCTTCTTCATGCCGACCTGATCATGAACAGGATGAGAAGAGAAATGACAAAAAATACAGCAATTTGAAGGCCTTCTTCATGCCGACCTGATCATGAACAGGATGAGAAGAGAAATGACAAAAAATACAGCAATTTGAAGGCCTTCTTCAAGCCGACCTGATCATGAACAGAATGAGAAGAGAAATAGCAAAGAATACAGCAATTTGAAGGCCTTCTTCATGCCGACCTGACCATGGACAGACTGTGAAAAGGAGTTGTAAATAATAATACAGTAATTTAAAGGCCTTCTTCAAGCCGACCTGATCATGAACAGGATGAGAAAAGGAGTTGTAATGAAATATACAGCAACTTGAGCGTGAGGAAAAGTCAGAGGTTGGATGATTCACGGATTTCAGGACATTGAGCTTGTGTTTTCTTTATCAAGACCAAATCGTAACAGAGGATTGGAGGCAAAATGGAAAACTGAATCTCAATGAGGCAAGAACGATGGGTCTGGGGCACTTTCACACTCCACTGTTGTTCAGAAATAATAGGATGTGACATGCTGAATAAAGCTAGTGCAAAGAACGATGGACAGTAGGTTTTGCCAGGACCGTATATATGCTCCGCATGTGACCATATATATAGTAATATTCCTGCCAGAAATACCGTGCATACATAGGGTTGGCCAGAACCATATATATACAGTGTATATACGGTATTTTGGCAGGGAAATCACCAAATATACGGTCATATACGGAGTATATATACGGTTCTGGCCAACCCTATATATAGTAATTTCCCTGCCAGAAATACCGTATATACACCGTATACACATGGTTCTGGCCAACAATAGTGGACAGTGAAAGCCAGGAGGCTGCAGTACCTCACGGCTTTTCCTCTGAGCATCAAATAACTAAATACCACACAAGACTGCAGCATTCAGACGCTTCTGCCCTGTCCACTGGATAAAAAACAAGGCTGCAGCCCCTTGCAAATCTCGCCCTTGGGCACTTCAGAGGAGACACACACGCAAGGCTGCAGCACTCTGACCAATGTTAAACCCTGTGCGCTTCAGAAGCAAAACACAAGGCTGCAGCACACTGACTAGTGTTTAGCCTTGTGCACTTCAGGAACAACACAAAGGCTGCAGCACTCTGACAGGAATTCAACCCTGTGCACTTCAAAAAAAGACATAAGGCCGCTGCACTCTGACCGACGATTAACCCTGTGCACTTGAAGAAAAAGACATAAGGCCGCAGCACTTTATTCCTTCCGCCCTGTGTGCTTATGATACAAGCTGTACAATTCCTCGTCGATTCTCACCAACCTTTGTGCACGATTTCTCGTCCCACCACACCAACCTTTGTGTCTTTGACGTTTGGGTACGGAATGCCAACCAGGACGACCCCCCTTGCCTGGGAGTCTGCAAAGTCAATGCCTTCAGACGCCTGTGAACAGATGCACACACACACACACATACACACGCAAGATACATTGTTTGTCATTTACTGATACGTGGATCATACCCATTTCCTGGGAGTCTGCAAAGTCAATGCCTTCAGACGCCCCTCGCTTTATGTCATTTACTGATACGTGGCTTGTACCCATTGCCTGAGAGTCTAGGAATTTAATGCCCTCAGAAGCACATTCTAATGCACACACTTTTTGAGTGCAATGCATCACCTCCAAGTGGCGTGTTAATATAGACTCGTCGTACTTCACTATTCACTACACCATTATACCTTAGCATGCCAAATCAAGAAACCCTATCACGTGTCTTTCATTCACCATGAGCAGTACACATGTACATACTAAGTTCCCAACCGTAATGCATTCAACTACAGAAACCTTAGCCACAACTTACTGCATCCTTACACAGCCATTATGAGAGCTCTCTGCCCTTCTGGCAAGCACATGCATGCACACATAAACCTTGCCGCAAAACACAGCCATCATAAGAGCTGTGCGCCATTTGATACACAAACACGCCCACACACAAACACACACACAAACTCACACACACGCACACAAACTCACACACACGCACACACACACACCTTGCCGCGGCACACAGCCATCATAAGAGCCCCTCGGCCTTCAGCCACGGCACCCTTGTAGCTGTTCATGGCATCTTCAAAGCCTTTGCCTGAGTTTTGTGTGGCACCATCGAACGCGCGTCAGGTTTGTCCACAAGTGGTTGCAAATTTTAACACATATAGGTAAGGTTGGCCAGACCCCTATTTATATGTGGTTTATACACGGTATTTTTGCAGGTAAACCACCAAACATTCAGTCATATACGGAGCATATATACGGTTCTGGCCAACTCTACAAATAGGCTGCTTGTATGTCTTGAGCTGGAGCACCCTCAAGACCTTGGTCTGGACTCTGCATGCTGATTTTTCTATATGTGAGCGAGTTTTGGGCTGTGTTAAGGTGTGGTTGTAGGGTATTAAGGTAGCAAGGCTTTGTGCTGCATGCATGTGTGTCTGTGTGTGCACACCTCAATAGTTCTAGATCTTTATACAACCTGTTCCCTGTATAGCCAGCTTTGTTCAAGGACACCGAAGCAGTAAGCAGGGGATGGTGCCGTTCTCAGGCACAAAATTCCTGTAGCCAGCTTTGTTCAAAGGCACTGGAGCAGTGCCATGCTCAAGTACATGGATCACCAGAGTGGCCTTCTTCTATCCTTAAGCAACATGGAAACAATTCACTAGCAGAATATCATGCCGCCTGGCCATAAAGTACAAGAACCGTCTGTCTGACATCTGATACGGCCACAAAACCGTCTGTCTGACATCTGTCACGGCCATCAAACTGACGTCCTACAACTCAAGGAACGCCCAAGATTAAAGTTAGTCAGGAACACGTGCATACGGTGCATAAACACTATTTTTGGCAAGGGTTTTAAATGAGGGATGGGTCATACGGCGTATCCGTATTTTTATAATACGCTGTATGGTATTTAGCACATATTTTACCATATTGAACAAATTGGGCCGTATTATACGATTGCAAATTTTGCCGTATTTTTTGCCGTAAATTGGCCTTTTTAAGCAATTTCCGCCCCAACAACGGCCTTTCAATGAGCTTCCAGTGTTATTATATAAATATATAATAACAAATAATATATTGGAAAAGAATCGGAAACGTTTTGGGTGATTTTGGGGCAAATTGGGTCCATTTCGAGTCCATTTTGGGTCAAAAATCGGCACTCTCAAATTGCATAAAATACGGAACCTTATACGCATATTGCGTACTTAATGCGTATTCTACCGTTTATGTCTCTGAGGTCCGTATGACCCATCCCTGGTTTTAATCAAATATAAGATCACATACGGCGATCCCTACCCACGATGTACAACAAGTCCAAAGCCCTGCAACCCGAGAAGCAAGCCAGTTAAGCATCACCTGTACAACGAGGCTTCACGAACAGCTCTTTAAAAATCACAACATAAACACCACAAACAAGTTAAAAAAGCCCTGCAACTTGAGATACGCACTAATTAAGCACCAAACTTCACACGAACTATGCATCAAACACCACACCTGTTTGACGAGGCTCCACGACCATTTCCTTTAAGTCGCACAGCTGGTCCCACACACCAGTGGCCTGTGTGTTTGTGTGTGTGTGTGTGTGTGTGTGTGTGTGTGTGTGTGTGTGTGTGTGTGTGTGTGTGTGTGTGTGTGTGTGTGTGTGTGTGTGTGTGTGTGTGTGTGTGAGACACAACAAAGGCGTGTGGCTTGCAATGTCTGCACCATTTTTTTGCCTCCTAGCTACCTCAGCAGACACCGCTGGCTTCACACACCAGTGGCCTGTGTGTGGTTTGCATTACCTACCAGCAAAAAAGGATCTACCAGCACGTAACCCTATTTATATTGTTCCCCTGGCCAGTACAATGGAAAAAAGTCAAGATGAGTGTGGAGCAAAGACCCAAAACTGTCAGCACCAGGCACACACACATACACACACATGCACACACACACACGCATGCCTCCCTGCCCCCCTTCCCAACATGTTTACGTAATGGGATGTAATGTACCCAAACACACACGCGCGCACACACACGCACACACACACGCACGCACACACACACACACACACACACACGCACACACAACACATACCCATGCATACCTGCCATCGTGTTTGTAGCTTTTCCACAAGCGAGTAGCTGGGCAGGAACACCAGAATGCCATCTGGGATGACTTTGGCCAGCAGCACCAGGCCCTGCAAAAATAAAAGAGCACATGTTCTCAAAGGGTGTGTTGAAATTGCACATGAGAGCTCTGGCAAAGTGCGGTCTGAAATGGTTTTGACCAACTGCGCCAGGCCCTGCACAATCAAAACAACACACGTTGATAGAGTGTGAGTCAAGAATTTTACATGAGAGCTCTGGCAAAGTACGGTCTGAGATGGTTTTGACCAACTGCGCCAGGCCCTGCAAAATCAAAACAACACACGTTGATGGAGTGTGTGTCAAGAATTTCACATGAGAACTCTGGCAAAGTGCGGTCTGAGATGGGTTTAAACAGCTGCACCAGGCCCTGCAAAATCAATACAACACACATTAAAAACTTCTTCACATGAGAGCCCTGGCAAAGTACAGTCTGAGATGGTTTTGGCCAACTGCGCCAGGCCCTGTGTATTGAATGAAAATATTTATATACTATACTTATAATAACTTAAGGGCGAGATTGCGTTTAGACAGGTAGACAGGACAGATCATTTTGTCCCAACATGAAATTAGCTAGAAGATCCAGTCCTTCTAGGACACACCTCCTTCAATTTCCGACAAACATTTCCTCCAATCATTATTTTTTGTAGTAACACCAAAACGTAAAAGACATCTAAGTAACCAACTTCCCACTTAATCCTTAACCTTTTTCCTATCCTTTTTGCTAATCAGCCGTAACTTGCATTGCAGTATTGCAATCATATGGTCCACATTTCCTCAGATTATGCAGGGACGTGAAGATAACGTTCAGGTCTCACACACTGTTTCACACACACCAAAGTCCACAAATAACTAGGGTTGGCCAGAACCGTATATCTGCACCGTATATGACCGTATGTATGGTGATTTCCCTGCCAAAAATACCGTATATGCACCGTATATACCTATAAATGTATGGTTCTGGCCAACCCTACAAATAACTCAATTTACGCAGGGGCATGATGATGACGTCCAAAGTCTCACACACTCCTTCAAGCGCACCTCCCCCACTTAATCATGAAAGGCAAAAGTCCACATACATTTCAATATATGCAGGGACATGATGATGACGTCCAAAGTCTCACACACTCCTTCATGCGCACCTCCCCCACTAAATCATGAAAGGCAAAAGTCCACATACAATTCAATATATGCAGGGGCATGATGATGACGTCCAAAGTCTCACACACTCCTTCACACGCACCTCCCCCACTTGGTCCTGGAAGGCAAAGTCCTCTGTGAACTTGAAGGTCGCCTGCAGCAGCCTGTTGTCCGGCCCGCAGGGCAGCACACCCGCCCAAACCTATGAAGCAGAGCGAACACAGAATTTTGTAACGCCTCAGCTCTTTTGGTTTCTTGCAGCAGCATGTTGTCGGGTTCACTAGGCAGCGCACCCGCTCACACTTACGGAGCGGAGCAAGCACAAAGCCTAAAAAAACCGAGGCTTGTCTAGCAGCAGCCAGTTCTCAAGATTGGAGTTATGCAAGGAAGCAAGTTTTTCCTTTGATAAAAGTACAAGTGCGAATAACGAATAGTAAAACTTACACATCCACATGCCCACCCAACACACTCCCACCCATTCCCACCCCGACCCAGAACCCCACACCTGCCCCCAACCACCCATACATGCATAATTACACACATACACACAAAATCCTTGCTTCCCAGACTCGCTCACTCGCTCAACACACACACACACTCGCTCACACACACACACACACACACACACACACACACACACACACACACACACACACACGCACACACACACAAACAACACACCTGGCGTTTCATGTCCACCACATGTGGCCCTTCCAGAGTGGTACCAAACTCAGTGCCCAACTCCTGTACAGTGTGTGTATGTGTGTGTGTGTTAGTGTGTGTGTGTGTTTGTGTGTGTGCATGTGTGTGTGTGCATGTGTGTGTGTGTCAGAGTCTGTGTGTGTGAAATGGTTACAAAGAAGTGTGTGTGTACCAAGAATACAAGGCCTCCGCAAACCAAATCACAATCGTTTATTTGCACTTGCTGTGCAGAATCTTCGTGCTTGTATGCTTATAGGAGCCACCCATCAACCAAATCACAATCGATTATTTATACTTGCTGTGCAAGAACCTTTGTGCTTGTATGCTTGTTGCTTGTAGGGCCACCAACCCACATCATGACCAGGAGCCAGGAGTTGGTGATTTGAGTTTTATGCGGTTGCACGGCAATATTGCTCTAGGAAGGGATGGTCACGCAGGTGTATATATGTGTATATAAATGTATAGGAGAGTGTTTTTTTGTGTATAAATGTGTGTATAGTTAATCTTATAGATCTAGGTAAATAAGCATAGGAGCAACGGTGAAGCAAAGAGCACTGGCGTAGTGAGCATTGTATTTGAAAGCATTGTGATCTAGTTAAATAAGCATAAGAGCAAAGAGCACTGGCATAGTGAGCCTTGTATTTGAAAGCATTGTGGCTATACCTTGCATCTTACTTACGTAAACAAGCATGACTTGTGTAGTTAGGTGGACAGATTAAGAATGATGCAACTCCATGCCTAATTGTATCTAAGCAGTCAGACAAAGGTACATTTTGACAATGAACACACTCACAACTTACACAGAAGAAAAAAGCGTTGCAACGCATACCAGTGCTCATGGCAAAACAATGGGCTCACTTACCTGTGCAAACATACCCGGAACTTGATGGTAGCGCTGTGTGCTGTGCTGCACGCACCTAAAGCAAACAGACACAACCACACACACACACACAAACACACACACACACAAACACACACACACATGCAAACACACAAAAGCGCACAAACACACACACAAAAGCGCACAACCACACACACACACACAAGCGCACAATCACACTCACACACACACAATCGCACACACACACTCACACACCTGTGCAAACGAGCCCAGTGGCGCGAGGGTGCCGCTTGTGAGGATGGTGCTGTGTGTGGTACCGCACGCGTCCAGAAAAGGCAAGGCAGGGTCCATGCACCATAGGCCGAGCTGCACGGCTTGCTGTGTGGTGTTTTGTTCACTGCGCTCCCCCGGGGCCCTGAGCAATTCATGCAAATGAAGGAAGCTTTTCAATTCATAGCTGGTCGCCTAACTTTGTGGTGTTTTGTTCACTGCGCTCCCTTTGGGCCCTGAGGAATACATGCAAATGAAGAGGGAAGCTTTTCAATTCATAGCTGCACGCCTTGCTGTGTGGTGTTTTGTTCACTGTGCTACCCCTGGCCCCTGATGCAAGCATGAGCAAAAAGAAAACCAGTTAGCAATGAAGCGGGGTTTTTCATGTAATAGCTTTGGCTTTGCTGTGTGGTGTTTTGTTCACTGCGCTCCCCCTGAGCCCTGAGAAATTCATGCAAATGATAAGAGAAGCATTTTAATTTATAGCTGGATGCCTTACTTCGTGGTGTTTTGTTCACTGTGCTCCCCCTGGCACCTGATTAAAAAAACAGGTGCAAAATGCAATTAGCTGTCAGCAGAGGGATGTGTTCCACTGCAAGACTGCGGATTATCTGTGCGGCAGTTTGTCTGCTGCGCCAAAATAAGCACCATAGATCCCTGCCAATTTTCTGTCCACTGCCCTTCCTTGACCCATGAGGGTATCCATTACCAAATGCAGGAAAGTCTCAATGTGACATGAGAACCGGCAAGCCAGACGGTGGTGTAGCGCCACGAGGAAGAGCACCAAAACTAAGCACCAACAGACTAAGCTGCAGACCGAACGGTGGTGAAGCGCTATGAGGAAGAACACCATAACCAAGCACCAGCAGACTAAGCTGCAGGCCGAGCTTTGCCGTGAAGTGTTTTGGCTGCAGTCAATTAGACCAATGAGAGGGTATGAGTAGGGTTTGCCAAAACCATACATACATACACATATACGGTGTACATACGATAATTTTAGCAGGGAAATTACCTTACACACGGTCATATACGGTGTACATATACGGTTCTGGCCAACCCTAGGCATACGCTAAACATTTGCTACGATTTTTGTCGATACCTGCGCTGCCTGCTGCCTTATGGTATGCAGTACATTCGCTTCGGTTGTTGGCTGCAGTTAGTTTGACCACTGAGAAGGTATGAGTTGTGACGGAGTCAAGTGTTGGTAACGTTATGAGTAAAGTGAAGGTAAAGTTATGAGTAGAGTGTAGGTAAATATATGAGAAAAGTGTTGGTAAAGTTATGAGTAAAGTTATGAGTTGTGAGGGAATCGAGTGTTGGTAAAGTTAGGCATTCAATTGTTTAGTCGGCGGCTTGATGTGTGGTGGTTCTAAATGGCTCATTTTAAACTTTAAAATGAGAGAATGCAAGCTGGGTAAGTGAAGAGCTGGGTAAGTAAAGAGCTGGTATGCAGGAAGACCCATACCACTGTGCCATCTGCTGTATGGCAGATTCACACACGTGCCCTGACTCTGAAACACTGATAAAGGATGCTTGCAAATACTCATCACTTTGCGTTTACATATCACATGTGTTTGTAACACGCTTCCCATGCTCATCATTGGGTGCGCACACACGTACAAGAGCACACACACATACACACACATACACATACACACACAAATACACGCAGGGGTCTCAAAGGAAGGAAGACGTGACGCAGGTCCAAGGCCCCTATCCTTGAGGTGTTATTGCCCATCAGGAATTAATGCCGTGGTTAAACTTGTTAAGATTGAGTGCAGAGATAAGAGACAAGGGTGCTGATATTCAAGTGCTGATATTAGAGTGCCGACTTGAGAGCGCTAAGGTTAGGGTGCTGAAAGTAAATTGCTGAGACGAAATTTATAGGAGGATGTATTTAAGACATGATGCCCCCCAGGGCAATATCCACCGTTTGAGATAGGGGCTTGTGCCGGAAATAGAGTGCAGAAAATTACAGGAAGATGCATACAAGATGCAACGCACCCCAGGCCCCTATTCCCTAGTTCCCCCTTGCGCGCACACATTGACACACACACTCACACACACATGCACGTGTTTACTCTCAACCTCCTCAATTTTATCTGTTGGAGAGAGGGGTGTGATGCTGAATGTGTGTGTGCGTGTGAACTCTTGAATCTGATGTTACCTGCTGCTGCTGCTACTGTTGCTGCTCCTGCTGCTGCTCCTGCTGCTGCTGCTGCTGCTGCTGCTGCTGCTGCTGCGACAGCGGCTGAGATTGTCAAAAGAACAGGGACCATACAGACGGACAAATGAAGTGCACACATGCACACTTTCCACTGCAGGCAGGAATGCTTACGACCCACGTGGCACCCATCCACCCCATCCATTCACCACATTACACTCCTACACACACACACACACACACACACACACACACACACACGCGCGCACGCGTTCTACCCCACCCATACAAACACGCCTGCCGCACCGTATGCTCTCGCTGGGGTAGTGTGCCAATTCGGTGCTGATTGTAAGAACAAAGCAGCACAGTCAAACAAGCTCTCATATGCACTCATGCACTCATACACAACACTCCCACACCCACACCCACACACCCACACAAACACACCTGCCGCGGCGCCTCTGCTCGCTAGGGTTTCGAGCCGATTTGTTGATGACCATTCGGTAGCATATGCTCTTCTCTTTGCAATCTGGGGTGTAGGCTCCAAACCTGCTGCCCATCTGCAGAGGTGTGTGGCCATTGGACATTTTGACCCTAATTGTGGCCCTTGGACAATTCCAATGATTATTGTGGCCATTGGACAATTGATTGTAGCCATTGGACATTTCGACCCTGAATGTGGCCATTGGACAATTCGACCCTGATTGTGGCCATTGGACAATTCCAATGATTATTGTGGCCATTAGACAATTGATTGTGGCCATTGGACAATTCGACCCTGATTGTGGCCATTGGACAATTCCAACGATTATTGTGGCCAATGATTGTGGCCATTGGACAATTCGACCCTGAGCCAGGAGGAGCTAGTTATTGCGATTAAGAACGCAGGAGCACCTGCTCTACCTTTCAACATCATTCCTTTGAGTAAAAACAACCCCTACAGGCTCACACAATGCTGAGACACGTCATATATTCAAACAACCCCTGCAGGCTCACACAACGCTGGGACACTTAATAATATTCAAACTACCCCTACAGGCTCACACAATGCTGAGACACGTCATATATTCAAACAAACCCTGCAGGCTTACACAATGCTGAGACACGTCATAATATTTAGACTACCCCTACAGGCTCACACAATGCTGAGACACGTAATAATATTCAAACTACCCCTGCAGGCTCACACAATGCTGAGACACGTCATATATTCAAACAACCCCTGCAGGCTTACACAATGCTGAGACACGTCATAATATTCAAACAACCCCTGCAGGCTCACAAAATGCTGAGACACGTCATAATATTCAAACAACCCCTGCAGGCTCACAAAATGCATAAAAAGACACGTAATAATATTCAAACTACCCCTGCAGGCTCACACAATGCTGAGACACGTAATAATAGTTTGATCATCACACAGCACTGAGCTTGGAGGCATACGCTGCAACTACAGAAGCATCGTGCAACTTACCAACCCCGCCCCTGCAGACTCACACAGTGCTCAACACAAACAAATGTACAGAGTTCCAATCAGGCGGCATTGAGCGCTAGCATTGTTGCTTGCAATAGGATATTTAAGTTTCAGGCATTTGAAGCAGGTGTGCTGTTCACTAGTTCAGCAACTAACAAATGATCACAGAGCCTAAAGACGAATCCTAGCCAAAAATAATCAACTCACTCCTCACACCACTATGACAAGACAGATTATTTCAAACATCAGGTCTAACAACCCGGAATTGAAACAACTACACCTTGCCCGAAACAAATCCATTTAACCATACCCAGCGTAATCAGCCAGCAGCTCAAAATTGTTTAGCATACAAGTAGGGTTGGCCAGAACCGTATATATATACACCGTAAATGACTGTATATTTGGTGATTTGCCTGCCAAAAAATCAACACATTCACCGTATATATATGGTTCTGGCCAACCCTACATATAAGAAAACCTTTAGCTCTTACATCATGCTCAACCTGATCAGCAGCCCGCTCATGACACCCATGGCCACGCCACCAAACCAATTCACGCTCCTCGTACATCGTGCATCCAGCGTGGTCAGAAGGCGTCTCAACATCATGCTCAGCTGACCACAACAAAGCCTCCAGCAGCTGGATAAAACCATGACCAAGCACGCACCCCGTACATCATGCTCAGCGTAATCAACAGCCTTCTCAACATCATGCTCAGCAAACCACAACAAAGTCTCCAGCAGCTAGTTGAAATCATGACCAAGCACGCACCCCGTACATCATGCTGAGCGTGGTCAGCAGCCGGCTCAGGACCCCTAGGGCCATGCCACCAGCCCCAGGTTTCTTCTTTTCAGGAGGAATGGGCTGCAGCCCGCTTCTATCGTTTTCTGTGGCAGTTCAAAACGAGAAGGCGGTTTGTAAAAACATATGAAGCAGGCATGGCACGCTGCTGTTCTCCGCAAGCAAAAAAATGAAGAAGACGGCATTAAGCTGAATACCTAGCTTGTAATCCATATATTAGGCAAGAGGAGAATAGAAGAGGGAGGAGCAGGAAGGCCTTGCAAGGTGTCAAAAAATCAATACAGCTGACTGATTCAGTTAGTATCAGAAAAAAAGCTCTTATCAAATCACGCTGTCAGGCACTTTCATGGCGCTTAAGCTCAGCCCAGAAAAAAATTGACAAGGTCAATTGGCAAGAGCCTTCCCACACGCAAAACTTGATACTGAATCATACACACACCAACAGAATCTAATGACTAAGCTTTACATTTTTTCTTATTGTCGGCACCGACATTCAAGCTAGTCCAAACACTCAATTCAACACAACAATTCCACACACCTGCATCAAAGGTGGCCTCGTTCTCGTAGTTGCGTGCCTCCAGGTATGCTTTTTGCAGCTCATGCAGCTGAGTCGGTGCAAATCCCCCGTCTGCCAGTGCATTCAGCATCTATGAGCAATTGTTGAGGACACATTATCAACACAGCTGGTACACACATGGATACAAACAGTTTGCAATAATGGCTGTTGATACATACGTACGTACGCACGCGCGTAACCACAAATTATTGGCAATGATAGCAGTTGACACACGCGTACGTGCATACATAGCAACCAATGATTGGTTACGATGGCAGGGCGTTATGCACACAAAGACGGCAATGGCAATGGCAGCACAAAAATGGAGCCGGTATCACAACATGTGACGTATCACCCTACAGGAAGGGTGGGCCAGAACCATATATTTCTATGTATATACGGTGTACATACGGTATTTTTAGCAGGGAAATCACCATACATACGGTCATATACGGTGTGTATATGCGGTCCTGGCCAACCCTACGTATATGCTCAGCTTGTCCGTGGGTTGTGGTCGGTTAACGTGCTGATCATTGTGGTAGTCCTGCGATTTGTTACCCACCCTGTGCCCTAAATGCTGAACAGCTTGTCCATACATTCTCCACAGTAAACGAGACAATGCATACATACTATGATCGTCTAATGTGCTGATCCATGTTTGTGGTAGTCCTGAGATTTATCACCCACTCTGTGCCCTGCTTGAAGGCCCCAATCTCAATGAATATGATCACGCACTTCAGATTAATAGTGTCAATGCAATTGGTAGACTTTTCAGACTTTTTATAACAAGGGTTGGGCCATATACATACGGTGTTTATACGGTGTTTTTGGCAGGAAACCCACTAAATATACGGTCATATGTGCATATGTGGCGTACATATATACGGTTCTGGCCAACCATATTTATAACGAGTTTTTGTGTCATGCACCTGCGTGTCTGAGAGAAGGCACCGCCTCACCAACCGTACATTATGTCAATATTATGATCCAACCCCTCACTTATATTTGATTCTTCACCTACCCTCATGCCCTGGGAGAAGGCCCACCAACCATACATTACGTCAATATTATGATCCAACCCCTCACACATCTTTGATTCTTCACTCACCCTCATGCCCTGGGAGAAGGCCCCCACCTCAGGACCACACCTTACACAAATTCAATGATCAAGCCCCTTACGAGTTTCAAAAGGTTTTGAATGTAAGTCTTCGATTGCTCACCCACCCTTGAGCCCTGATAGGAAGCTTCCATCTTTCCAAAGCCGATGGGACACATGTCGCTTCCAGACGACAGCTTCTCCACCCAAACAATGAGCTGGCTCATCATTATGAGCAGGGGCCTGCACGGTCACAAAGCAATAGGGCCTTGGTAGTGTGACTACGCAGCTGCTGCAGTCCAGACAGTGAGCTGGCTCATCATTACAAGCAGGGACTTGGTATTCAGGTAATATAAGGGCTTTGGTAGTGTGACTACGCAGCTGCTGCTGTCCAGACAATGAGCTGGCTCATCATTACAAGCAGGGACTTGGTATTCAGGTGATATAAGGGCTTTGGTAGTGTGACTACGCAGCTGCTGCAGTCCAGACAGTGAACTGGCTCATCATTACAAGCAGGGACTTGGTATTCAGGTGATATAAGGGCTTTGGTAGTGTGACTACGCAGCTGCTGCTGTCCAGACAATGAGCTGGCTCATCATTACAAGCAGGGACTTGGTATTCAGGTGATATAAGGGCTTTGGTAGTGTGACTACGCAGCTGCTGCAGTCCAGACAGTGAACTGGCTCATCATTACAAGCAGGGACTTGGTATTCAGGTGATATAAGGGCTTTGGTACTCCACGTAAAAGCCATTTTACTCATAAAACCATGTACGGCATGTGTGAGCACCAAATCCAGCAAGGTTCAACCATGCCATAACTTCAGCAAGCACGGTCATACATGCAGGTACCTGTGGGTGCGCTGGAAATGCAGGACACGTGTGTTTATCCCCGCACTGTCCCTAAAAACAGACAAGCACACACATACACACAAAGAAGCCCACCCTTATAATACCACATGCACACAAAGAAGCCCACCCATATAATCACACATACACACAACGAAGCCCACCCATATAATCACACATACACACAAAGAAGCCCACCCTTATAATCACACATGCACACAAAGACCAAAACACAGTCACTCATGCACAAGGAAGAGGGCGCACATGAGTTTGAACTTGAACGTGTGGGGTTGCATTGCACCTGTAGATAAGTTTGAACTTAAAACTCGTGTGTGGATGCATTGCACCTGTAGATGGGCTTGAACTTAACCACGTGTGTGGATGCATTGCACCTGTAGATGAGCTTGAACTTCAAAACGTGTGTGGATGCATTGCACCTGTAGATGAGTTTGAACGTGAACGTGTGGGGTTGCATTGCACCTGTAGATGAGTTTAAACTTGAGCGTGTGGGGTTGTATTGCACCTGTAGACGAGTTTGAACTTAAACACGTGTGTGGATGCATTGCACCTGTAGATGGGCTTGAACTTCAACGTGCGTGGATGCATTGCACTTGTAGATGAGTTTGAACCTAAACGTGTGGAATTGCATTGCACCTGTAGATGTCTGGGCGTGCGCTGAAGGTGCAAGACATGTCCAAAGCCGTGTGCACTTCCTTCATGGTGTCAAGCTCCAAGTCGTACGACCCAGCCTCACTGCACGCACAATGCACGGGGCGTCGAGTATGGGTGCAATTCCTATTCCATTTTATGGACTCCTTTCTTCAGAGTGGCAAGCTTCATTTGCACAAAAGAGCCTTGCTATACGCACAGCAAAGCAGGGCATAGCGCACTGGGTGTGAGGTCACTCTTCACGACATTGGTCTCACCCATGGTGGCAATCCTGAATCAATCAATCAAATCAATCAAAAAGAATCAATCTATCTATCAAATGACCAAGTAGGCTTAGTAGATGTACAATACACTCACTGGCCTGGCTTTTATACAAGCAAGACTACTGAGACAATTATATTCACACCACCATGCTCACAACTATATTCACACCGCCATCACACCACCATCACAACCACCATCACCATCACACCACCATATTCACAACTATATTCACACCACCAACAATACGCATGCAATGCAAACAATAAGCATACACCTTACGGTGCAAACTAGGCAGAGTTGACTCACACACACACACACAACTAAAGACTTGATAAACAGGAAATTAACCCACCGTGCCACATCTTCAATGTTGTGTGCCTCGTCCTGAAGAAAAAAAGCACGAGATTATGGAAAGCACAGGTGTGAGCAAGCCAAAAGCAAAGCAAAGGTTACATCGCTATATATGCCTCAGGGGGCATCTGAGTGGAAACTAGAAAAAAGCCTGGAAAAAGCTGCCTAAAGCTGCCTAAAAGCTGCCTAAAAGCTGCCTAAAGACTGCCTAGAAGCTGCCTAAGAGCTGCCTAAGAGCTGCCTAAGAGCTCCCTAAAAACTGCCTAAAAGCTGCCTAAAAGCTGCCTAAAGCGAAAGTCCTTGCGGATCAACACAGTAATCAACTTAAATAACACAACATGATGGTAACAGTAGCAGAGCCATAAAAACTCTGTGATTTCGCACGGCTGAGGAAGGTTTGATTCAAGTGTGAGGTCTTGGCAGCGGCCCTTAAGAAAAAGTTGCGTTCAACTCAAGCGCTAGTTAACTTGATGCGCACACAAAGCAGAGAGAATATGCGTGTGATGAAAGTGCAACAGTAAGGGAATACAACTAGTGCTTCCTCTCTCCCAAATAAGACAAGTGTGCGAGCGTCGCTAGCGACACTGAAAAATTGACGAAGCCCATCACACGCGCAACAATTGCATGCAAATGCATGTGTGTGTGTTTGTGTGCCTGTGTGTTTGTGCCACATTGAAAAAATACAACTAGTGTTTCCTCTCTCCCAAATAAGAAGAATACTAGCAATTGCATCCAACCTTTTTAATAATACTTCTGTACACATACACACATGAACACACACACACACAGACACACACACAACACACACACATACACGCAAGCCCTCATAACTGCCAGGTGGGAGACAAAAGTAGACATCCTGCACTATTCACTGGATTACTCTGCACTACGCGCTGTGACCAAAAAAGGTGAAGCCTCAGAGAGATGAACACACTTTCATTGACGCCAATTTGCATGGCAGGGGTTCCGCCTTATCTACCCTTACTTTGCGCTGCGTTGCTGTTGCATAGGTTTCTCCTCTTCTCACTTACAAATATCAGGATGCTTCCATTGACGTCAATCTGCATGGCGGCTCGCACGCACGGGTCTAGTAAATAGCTGCAGATGGCAGTGAAATTTGGGAAAGCATGGAAAGGTGCAAAAAGCACGGGTCTAGTAAAGAGCTGCAGGAAGCAGTGAGAAGATCGGGAAAGCATGGAATGATGAAAGCAGCAACTAACTTGGACGAGCAAGAGGGCGAGTAGTTTACTCGCAGTTCTTTGGGATAGAATGAGGGTCTATAGGTTGCTCAGAAGCTACAACTGGCAGCATATGATTTGCAATAACGCGCACTGACAAGCAAGGCGTCACAGATTTGGTAGGGTTGGCCAGGACATATACGGTGTACATAAGGTATTTTTAGCAGGGAAATCACCAAACATACGGTCATGCATATGATTTGGAATAACGCGCACTCGCGCACTGACAAGCAAGGCGTCATAAATTTGGTAGGGTTGGCCAGAACCATATATATATACGGTGTACATACGGTATTTGTAGCAGGGAAATCACCAAACATACGGTCATACGCGGTGCGTATGTATACGATTTTGGCCAACCCTAAATATTGGCAAGCAAGTGCAAGCAACCACACACCTGTAGGGGCAGAACACCAGCTCTGCTGGCTTTGCAAGCCCACGGGCTGAAAAGTAAGTGCAAGCAATTACAAACATCTACAGGCGTATAATTCTGCCTACCACACACCTGTAGGGGCAGAACACCAGCTCTGCTGTTTTTGCAAGCTCACGGGCTGAAAAGTAGGGGCAGATCTTGCCGACCTTGCCACCTGTGATGAGGTCCTCTATGTCATGAACCTGTCCCACACAACAAGCACGTTGCGTGCAAGGAGAATGTGAAAGAACGGAATTAGGAATATAATATACCACATCCATTTAAATAGGTCCTTGTCATGAACCTGGCCCACACAACAAGCACGTTGCGTGCAAGGAGAATGTGAAAGAACGGAATCAGAAAGATGCCATACTGTATACATATAACGAGATCCTTTATGCCATGAACCGACGCCATTTAACAAGCACGTTGCACAAAGGAAACAGTGGAAGGAGTCAGATGCAATACTGCATTTCTATAATCAGTTCTACTCCGACTTAGCTCCATCAAATATTGGAGGGGAATTTACACTTGGACAACCATCCAGAACAGACTAAAAAAACTGAAGCGGAAGTCGAGAGGCAAGGAAGTGGGGAAAACTAACCTAAACGCTGACTGAAGACCAGGTGTAAAAGGATGGTTCCCACAGCGCAAGCTGTGGCAAGACAATTCCAACTAATATTCGGTTATACTTGCCTCCAAGAACGTGAGTTCTTCAGCAGCAAGCTGCAAAGTAATCTGCAGATCCTTCAAGTCTAGGGTTGGCCAGGACCATATATATATATAATATATATATATATACGGCATATATACGGTATTTTTGGGGCGGAGCCCCCTGGGGCGTAGTCCCCCTTATGTTTAGGGTTGGCCAGAACCGTATATATACACCGTATATAACCGTATATTTGGTGATTTCCCTGCCAAAAATACCGTATTTACACCGTATATATATGGTTCTGGCCAACCCTACTTATGTTCACTGCAGTCAACACTGAAAGAATAGAGCTTTGAGCCTCCCAGGCCACCTCAGAATGTAAACATTGCATGAAATAGAAGCTAATTTTGCGCTGATTCCGGAACACCTTGGTCAAACCCCCCTCCACTCGTAACTCCAAGGGGTCGCGTGTCACTATTCCCCCCGGGATTCAATTGGGTGCTTTTATCATATATTTAGAATGTTTCCCATCATATTCTTAACCCTTCTTCAGTGGTGTTATTGAGTGTGGTAGAAGGCCGACCGATCCCAACACGCTAGCAGCGCTTGCAGCAGCAGAGCAGAGACGGCAGCAGCTTCACAGCACTCGGGAAGACAGGCGAGCGAGGGCCCGGGAGAGGACCCGCGTCCAGCACTTGGCACAGCAATTGGAGCAACAGTCTCAGCCTGGCAATGTCACTCAGCAGGCACAGGAAGCAGCAGCCCAGTCAGAGGTGGTGGCTCTGAACAACCGTACGGAGCTCAAGCGTTCAGAGGAGCAGTTCGGAAGGATTGCAGCCCCTCTGAATTGCTCGCTCACATGACACACAGCTATTGAGGTGTATATTGGAGGTCTGACACACCAGTGGCAAGCAAACAGCTACAGACACGGTATGGTATGACAGGGACTGTGCAAATGCAAGAGCGGGGGGGTGCAGGGGGG
>Ga0307968_1000623_pt1 | contig 26230 bp, 25 predicted proteins | sample OrgLakmetagen650_FD_201834 | JGI IMG/M metagenome (GOLD analysis project Ga0307968, IMG submission 201834) | Saline water microbial communities from Organic Lake, Antarctica - #650 | ecosystem: Environmental > Aquatic > Non-marine Saline and Alkaline > Saline | place: Antarctica: Organic Lake...
GGCAATTGAGGGAGACTGGGAGCACCTCAGCAGCACCGCCAACCACCAGTAGAGCCACCAACCCCAGACAGCACCGACCTAAAGACCTCAGCATACCTCGGCGTGACATCCACCTTGTCGAGATCAAATACTGAGAGGACACCAGACCTCAGAAGAACCAGCTGAACGCCGCAAAGGAACAGCACAAAGACCTTTGCAACATCCTCCGAGGAGCCTCCGTTACTCTGCACATCATCCTTTTGGGTGTGGGCGGCACCATTTACAACACTCACACTCTGAAGCCTTTCAAGGAACTGGGTCTTGATTCTCAACGAGTTACTAAGAAGCTCACCTCCAAGCTCCATGTGCACTCCGTGAACTTTGCTGCTAAACTTGTCCATACCAGACGTGCCCTTTCCGGTACTGTTATCAACTCTCATCAGGAGCCGGTTTCAGGCCAAGCCTGCAACCCTCCTGATCCATACTGGGCAAGCAGCGCAGTTGACAGAATGAACATGACTTGGAAGCAAGTTTCTTGACTCCTTGAGAATCAAGACCCAGCTCCTTAAAAGGCTCCAGCATGTGATTGTTGTAGATGGTGCCACCCACTCCCAAGAGGATGGTGTGGAGGGTAACGGAGATTCCTTGAAGGATGGTGCAGAGGCCTTTGTGCTGTTCCTGCGCGCACTTGGCTGGTTCTGAGGTCTACTTTCCTCACAGTACTTGATCTCGACGAGGTGAATGTCACGTCGAAGTATGCTGAGGTCTTTGGGTTAATTCTGTCTGGGGAAGGAGGATTTTTTTATGGCCGGCGTTGCTGCAGTGGTGCTCCCTGCTGTCTCCCTCACTTGCCCCCTGCCACTCCGAAGAACCCACCCCCCTCCATTATTCATTTTGTTGCTTTTTGTTTTTGCGGAGGTGGGGGCAACCAGTACAGCATCTGGCCGGCTGGAGGTAAACCTGTTTTTGTCTGAGAAGCGGGGTGGAGGGGTAAAGTTACATCGCTATATATTCCTCAGGGGGGCATCCGAGCGGAAGCTTGGAAACAAGCCTTTAACCAAACAAAAAGGTGCTAGAAAAATCAAGGGAGAAGGGCTAGGCACTCAGCCACAAAAGAAGCAACACCATGCACACATCTGGCTGGTTCAAAAAAGTCCTCAATCGAGTTGGGCTATCCCCATACTGAGGAAAGACAAGCTGGCAGTGCTATGTGCGAAGGCTGCCTGACACAAACAATTTGCGGACAGTCCAGCAAAATGTGCTCCTCATCCTGAACAGTGTGCAGGGTGGAAAGAGCCACTTAGATATAATCCTAGCTTCAGCTGTCTGAGGAAGTTTGAAGGTCTTGCAAAGAAAAAGAAAAGGCAAAACAAGAACAAATAAGCTACGCAGACAGTGAAATCCACTCCCCGCATGATTGCGGTAGGGGTGTTCCAATGGTTCACTCTGTGAAATTGAAATTTGATCAATCAAAAATTAAATGAAAGTCATCAGGGTGTCATTATCATCAGGGTGGAGCTCAGGATGCGTACACGTATTTGACTGTGTGTAAGCCAAAATCGCTCCTATTTATTTCATTCTGTTTCAGACCCTTTAATTTTGCCGCGTGTGACATTGGAACACCGTACCGCAATAAATAAGGAAATGAGCCACCTTTTAAGGTTTTGCATAGCCAGCCGCACGTTGCTGCCTACACCCATGGAGCAGAAGCAGGATCCTTGGGAACCTTTTACTGCTGATGGCTAAGTTGTCCTCGGCTCTTAAGAGGAGCCCGTGCCTTGAGATCTAGCCTCCTAGTTCACTGTTTTTTCTTTGCTGCTTTTACTATGGGCTCGTAACTTGTAATGTTGAGAGTAGGGTTAGCTTTTTTTTGTAGTCTTGGGGAGAGTAGGTTGTAGACCGCTGCTCTATGCCCAGGATCCTTCTCTATACTCTCTTCCCTAAAGGTTTTCCGTGAGGATGTTCTGTTTAGATAGGCCTCAATTTTGCGCCTTAGAGCGGTGTCAGTTTCTTTAGGGAGAATTTTGTTGGAGCTTGTCTTGGCGCACCAGTCATGGCCTCAGTTTTTTCAGTTGACCCTCTGTTTTGCTCTGCTGCTCTAGTAGTCTTCCTCGCGCAGCTTCCTGTGGTTTCTTTAAATCAAACTTTTTCCGCCTGAACCTCCCCCCCCCCCCCTAAGATCTCCCCCCTTACCTCCTCTTTTTGTCCAACCGTCCCCTCTTGCTACCATTTTGTCTTCTCAAATTTTCTGCTTTTATCTTAGTAGGGAATTTGCTATCTGCCCTTGCTTGATCTATGCTATGTAATACTGTCAAAATAGAAAAAAGTTGTGCCTTTCAACGATTTTAGTATCATATTCCTTATTTGTGTGCATTGGCACCCAGAGAGAATGTGTAGGGCACTGTCGTCTAGCTGAGGGCAGAAAGGGCAAGTTAGACAAATCAGCGCTTAATCCAGACTTTTGATTGTACCGAGTTCCTGTTCAGGATTTCTTAATGATGCACTTGGTTTTATTAGGGACATCAGCAGGTGTTAGGTAAGCGTAAGCAAGCCTCTCTTATGGGACAATTGGAGTAGTCATTCCCTTACACCCAACTAAACTCCAGAGTGTAATGTGTTGTTTGAAAATTGGCTCACACTAGCCAGAGCCCCACCGAAATTCAAAAGAAGAGAAACAACAGCCAGATATTGATGAGGAATCGGCGGGTTGTCGTCATCCATGCAATTCGGCCTGCGCCTAGCCCTCCTGAAGCCAGCTGCTCTACCACCCCCCCATCAGATCCCCTATTATCACTGTTATCGTTGTTGCTGACAAGCTTACAAACTTACACCATGCTGCGTCCCTTAATTTGAGGCCTGTGAATGCAGCTATACACAGAGTGGAACAGTTTGGTGTTGAGAAAATGGTTTCTGATAGGCCTGATGCTATGTTGTGGCTTTTTAATAGTGACACATACGTTGTCACCTGGCATGTATGCCAGGCAGATTTGGTTTACGCAACATTTTGATGAGAATGATGTCTTCAGCAATCTTTTGCAGCCTGCGACCTAAGGTCGCACACGTGGCCTTTTAAAACAGAGTGTTGAGAATTACATCCACTTCTGCAGACTGGTGTGTGCTAGTACGAGAATGCAAGCAGGAATCCTTGCAATTTTACTGGCTTAGGTTAGCTGCCAAATTTTGGAACAGGATGGTTAAATCAAACAGCAACACTTTCTGTTTTGTAAGGAAATCTGACTTGTCCCAAGAAAATTATGGTGCCACAAATTGCTGGACTAAGCAGATGAAGAATTTTGTTGGTGATTCACAGAACGGTTCCACTTATGAAATGCTCTATTACTTTGCAGGATATTTATGATTACCAACTTGCGCCTTTGACTTGAGACTCAGGCCGCATCAAGCAGTTTGAAGAGAGCGAGGCACACACGGACAACTTGTCCGTCTTGAAGATCCTTCTTCCTGTTGCTTTCAAAAAGCCAGTGGCGTATCACAATTGGTTTCCTTTGCCGCTTAAATAGGTTTCCGACATTTGTGCTCTGAGGAGTCCATTTGGATTGCCAGGGTACTTAAAATCGGCTCTGAGGAAGAATGTTATGGGGAATGTAGCACGGTTAAGGACTGGTTTAGGTCATGGAGGCTGGCAATGGCCGTGACAGGTGGTCTGTTAGACCCTTAGCTTAGCTCTGCAGTTTTGTGGCTGGTGCTATTACTCGTTTGAGGCTGGTACTTTAATCTCTTTGTGACATATTTTCTCCTTCTGGTATTGTTTGGACCTTTTTGAACGGGATTTTTTTGTCTGCTGGTAAAGGAGTTTTACCGGAGTTTTACGGTACTCGGTACCAAATTGGCTTTCTTTTCCTTAATCAATGTGGGGAGCGGGTTTCACTGCCTGCGTAGTTCTTCTTTGTCTAGGTCATGGATTCAAGTGTGAGACTAGCTCATTTGGCAGAAGTTCAGACCGGAGGTCTCGTGTTTGCTAAAATTTTGATAGCGGGGGTGTTTGGGATAAGAAATAAATATTTTTTATGCACGGACATCAAACATCTACGGCACCTGTCCAAGCAGGTACTTGATGATATTCTATCTAATGGTGATATCAAGGTTTTTCCAGGTTTAAAAGTGCAATTGTCTATCTTTTTGATTGAATTTGATTGAGCAGCCATGCCAGGCTGGAGGCCTTTGTAATCGAAACTCAACTGAACAGTGTAAACAGCACCACACCTTCGCCAGCCGCTGCTGACGACCTTGATTTCCATCAGTTCTAAGCCGCCCCGTACGATTAGCAAATCAATTTTGCAAGGAAATTTGGTCAAATATACTAGTTCTACTAATTAAAAATATGACAGAATCACAACCGCACGTAATTTGAAGCACGCCATCTGCCAGGTCAATCACTGCCACAGCAAAATATAAGAGCTCAACCAATACCAAAGTACTAACATCTAATGGTCCACCTTGAGCTTTTTTAAGGCTGGCTGCTCTGTCAATGCGGCCTCTCTTTGCTGCTGAGCAACAAGTGCTGAACTCTCGTGAACTTCTTGAGGTAGACCCTCACTCATTTGCTTCCTCTTTTCTAATACAATACTAGCTGCAAGAGCCTCAGGCACAGCTGCAGCTGAAACACCATTTCCCCCCGCAATAAGACGTTCAGAGCCTGTTATGCTTCCTGTGACCTGGCTCTGCGTTTGATCAGGATTGCCAGGGTCTACAGACTTAGCACCAGCATCACCGCCATTTGCTAGAGTGGCAGCTGGCTTAGCATCATCATCATCTGCTGCACTCATTAGGGCTGGCGTGACATCATCCCCTTGCTGTGCTAGTCCTACACCTAGACTGGCTGATGATAATGGCGCGGGCGATCCAGCCAAACAATGGACCTGCACAGAAGAGATTCACGAATATTGGCCAAAACTTTACGGTGTATGGCTGATTACAATAGTATATGTGCAGATTAAAAGGCAGAGCTTGTTGGATTAAAGATAAAAGCAAGTGGCAGAGTACCTATCCTGGCCAAAGGGCTGAGCCAACGCATGTGAGGATCCCAACAACTGAATTAAAGGGTTATGAGGCTTCAGCATGTTTTTAATACGAGTGGTTGTGTCCCTGCGAGGGGCATTTGTCGTGTGAAGAGGCATTTAGTGTCAATCAAGTGTATGAGATATAGCCTCTCTTAAGCAAGTCATCGATCTAAATATTCCAAGGAGCGATGCCGTCACATCGGTCGCAAGTAATGCCTGCATGTAAAAGAACAATACACACCAAGAAACGTGCAAGACCACGCTTTTTCTTTCAGCTTAGGACATTTCTTTAGTTTACAGCATTAACCTTGAATTTCTATCCAGATTTTACCTCTTTGGTTATCACATTTGGACAAACTGCTATAGAACTCCGTCATCTTCATAACAAAAGGAATTTACGCTAAGCGTCCCCAGCTTGCAAAGTACATCTGTTTTAGCCTTCTTGCAAGCATTTTAAACTGATGCAACAAACTTGCCAATGAGCAGACATCAAAGGTTTGGACGTATGCAAATTGACAGAGACGTTGGAATGATACCTCATAGCTTCTACAGCAAGCAGATAACAAGTCAAACCTTGCACTGACATACCACCGCACCTTCACGATACTGCCTTCCATGACGCCTGCACTCGCAGCCTGCTCGCCCGACAGCACCACGGCATCTTCGTAGTACCACTTGTCAGTGTCTGGGTCATACATGCGCTCAAAAGACTCGCCAGAGATGGCACATGTGGGCTGCGAGGGGTCTTCTTCCACGAGCTGAGGCTCTGGCTCTGCAATAGGGCCACCAGCACCAGCACCTCCCTGCTCATTCTGTGCAAGTAAGAAAAATTGCAAGGGTTTGCGCAAGAGCATTATACGCAGCTCGCACATGATAAAGCAAAAAGGCAGCTCTTGGCCAATCGCAGTGTCAAGATGGGGGCCACTTTTTTCACGCCCCCCAGCAAAAGAGTTGGTGGAGCAACATTTTGCACGATGCCAGCACACGTTAGTGTAGGCCTAATAGCAGTCGAGTAACAGGTTTGACAATTGATGGTGTCTTGGATGTGCCATGACTAAGGGTGGGTAAATAGGGTGTCTGGTTTTGCCAGCGAGGCTCGGCGAGCCTCAACGAGGCTCGGCACTCGCTGGGGAGGCCCTAGTTGGTGCATTAAGGTTAGAAAATCACTTTCATACATCTGCACGGATTGAGCCGAAACATTTTCTGTTGTTCGCTTATATATATTAATGAATATTAACGTTGAAACCGGGTGAAAAATATGGGCGTGTGAGCCAGGAAATTTCGGTTTTCGTTAACCCTTTTGCATACCCCTTTTAATTCTTCCTGGTGTTATATATTATTTATGAAGAACTTATTTTTAAAGATGGGCCTGTCAGCTAAATCAGCCACGCAAAGTTCATTTGAAAAGTTTTGGGGATTTCTGGGGAGATGGGGCTGATTCCGCCCAAAAAGTGGACACCCTCGCTGGCCGACGAGTGTCTTCCACACCGGGAAAGAGGCTCGCCAAGCCTCACACTCGGCGAGTCTCGGCGAGGTCACCCTTAGCCATGACAATTACGTGCAAATTTGCAAGCTGCTCAGAGGCGCCAACTTTGGGGCCTGCAGTGCCCATCATCCCTGACTTATCTGAAGATCCTCTGGGTTCCATGGCTTTGTGCACGTTATTGATGCGCGTTGTTGTTTTGCAGTGACCGGTCAAACATCCAGGCTTCTTGCACGATCATTCAGCCAAAAGCTAACAAGTCGTTGAGGTTGTACCTTGGTCTCCTTCAGAGCAAGCATCGCTACATGACCTTGGTCGCATCAACCAAAGCTCAGGTTACGAGTACCGTCCGTTCTCCAGTGAAGAGGCCTGTGGGCACACCCCCCCTGATGGAATGCTAGCCCCTTACGTGGCAGAGCTGCAGCTAAGGTAGAGTAGGGAGGGAGCAGCAGTAGAGGGCCTGGCAGCCGTGGGGGGCAAGAGAGCAGTGGGCTTTGAAACCCAATAGATCACAGCAGGTATTACCATGGAGGAGGAAGGGAGGACTATGCTACAAATTATTCAGACAACAATGTAAACCAGGCATTGCATTGGTCGTCCGCATGAGTGGCACACCCAAATTGTGTTGTTTAGCTTCCTGCCTACATACGTATATAAAGTATATCACCGCCCCAAATAATTGTATTTTGGTGGGGGCAGTAACAGATTACTCGTGAAACAGTGTTAAATCATAAATTTATTTCTAGGGGGAGCGGTTCAGGTTTCTATAGGGGGACGGAAGTGAAAATTTTTATTTCTAAGCAGTGGAGTGATGAGCGGACAGGATGCCCCCCCCCGCTCCGTCTGCCCCTCCCCTTTCCCTCTTAGGCAATGACAAAGATGACGTCCCTCTGTCTTTGCCGAAACAGCGGCTGGCCGAGGTGCCCTCTGGGCAGCCCCTACCAGCACAGCATGAAGAGGATGAGGGGGAGGAGGTGTGGGATGAAGGCGTGGATGCTGTGCAAGCACAGGCTGCAGTGTTGGCACCGGTGCGGCAAGCTAAGGCAGCTGAAAGGCTGACAGAGGAGCAGGTGTTGCAAAAATTGTGCAAGACCAGGTGTAGCAACCGAACAGCTCACGCCCAAGCAAGCACAAGCAAGGCGTGCAGCAGCAGCAGTAGCAGCAGCAGCAGTGACAGCAATAGCGAGAGTGACAACGGCAGTGATTGAATAGAGGGTGGAGCAACAGGAAGGAGAAGGGTGGCAGATGCACAGTGGGGCTTGATATATAATATTGTGAAAACACAATTTATTAGGTTGCTATCAATTGAATCTTGCAGCTCTTTGGTTATTTTTATTCTTTCAGCTCCCATTTCCTCCTTGAGTTTGTGGGAGGTGAAGGTGGCCACACACAATCCCCCAGGGCTCCGAAAGTACCCTGACTGCGCCAAATCTGGATGCAGCCAGTAAGCTACACATGGCACCAGAAGTGGCACAAAGTGATGGCGCCTGCGAGGAGTAGTGTCCTTGCAAAGCAATCACACAGGTGTCGTCTGAATTTCGCTGAAGCACAGCGATGGATCCATCCAATTGTATGCACAAAATGTGGATAACAGTTCAAGCCATATGTCTTGGGACCAAAGAGTCCACGTTTGGTTGTGCCGGCTGTGAGAGGATCTACAGAGATGCAAGTACACACAGGGGAGGAGAGCAGGGACATTCTCACAAATCTGCAACTTGTCTTGTGTTTCAAGGGTCTTGGAATTGCAGAGTATTTGGCAGCTTGCCGAGATTGCAATCATAAGGCAATCATAAGGCACTAGTTTACAGAATTAATGACAGCAAGGATATCATGCACAGAAAACATGCCATGCTATGGCTTTTCCAGGTCTTTGCTTTGACAGCTGGTCTTTACGGTTGTCAAGTATGGGTTACTTCTTCTCTGACATATGATACCTCAAAAATCACCCCCACACATGTCCTTGACCTGGGCTTCCTAAAAAGACTTTTGGGTGTCAAGAAAGGTACTGAAACTCACTGCGTACTCCGCGAAACAGGTCAGATGCCCATTTTTTTCTATTGGTTCAGATGCATCATACGATTCTGGAACAGTTTACTCTCTTCAAACAATCCTCTTCTTGAGAAAGTTGTGCGGGCTGACCTTCTTATTGCAAATAGAAGTGATACATGGACTTATCAGGTTCTGCACGCACTCCAAGATTTCCCTGCATCTCAGCAATTTTTGAATGCCATACAATCTCGCAAATCCATCAATCTGAAACAGTTCAAGCTCACTTTGCAAGAACGTATCATCGGGAGCTGGAGAGAGCTTGACAATTTGACACCACATGATAAGCACCATTCCAGCAGAGTTATGAGGACTTATTACACACATTTTGGTGTACCTTTGGGGATTGCTCCTGGCTGGTGGGATGACAGAAAACGAAATCACAAGCCTGTGTTACCTACCTACCTTTGCTTAGAAATTTTCAAGAACCTCAGCCGTGCACTTTCTTGCCTTCGCCTTTCTGGCCATAACTTTCTGGTCCAAAGAATGTGTCAACAGGAATAGAAGGCCTTATGAGCTCAGGATCTGTGACAAACGTGACTGGCAATCTGTTCAGGATGAGGAACACATTTTGCTGGACTGTCCGCATGAACATCTTGTTAGACTTCGCACACAGCACCGCCAGCTGGTTTTCCCACCTCAGTATGAAGATAGCCTAACTCGTTTGAGGACTTTTTTGAACCAACCAGATAATTTTGATGTGGCCTCTTTTGTAGCTAAGTGCCTAGCCCTTTTCCCTTAATTTTTCCCAATATCTTTTTGGTTTGGTTTCAGGCTTTTTCCAAGCTTCTGCTCAGATGCCCCCCAGAGGCATATATAGCGATGTAATCTTACCTTACGGCACTAAACCATGATGTTTCAAATGCAATAAACAATATTTTGCACAAGGAAATCACACCTACCGGTATCACTTCATTTCCTGAATGGAAACTCCTCCTAAGTTTTTGAGCCGAAGACAAACTCTGTGCACCTTGTCTGTCCGAGGGCTTACATGATCCATTCATTTGAGCAGAATGAAAAAAGACGGATTTCAAGACTTTGATTGGTTGGGCCGTGTGGCAAACGGATGCAAGATGTTGAGCTTTGGCCTGCACTTTTTACAGATCCGAGAACTGGTAGCTTAGAATTAAATATCTTTCCATGTAAGCATATAACGTACCTTACCGTACTTATCCCACACCCCAAAAATCAGAAATAATATTAAATCCCGCACTTTCCCGCACCCCAACAACACACTTTTTTGCCCTTACCGCTTTCATCCTGCAGGACTTTTAGCCCAGTTAGCTTTATTGGAAGAGATTACAAAAAAGCAGGGATGGGTCATACGGACCTCAAAGACGTTCAATACGGTGAAATACGCAATAAATACGCAATACGCATATAATACGGTACCATATTTTATGCAATTTGGGAGTGCCGATTTTTGACCCAAAATGGACCCGATTCATCCCAAATTCACCCAAAACGTTCCCAATTCAATTCCAATTCTAATAAATTATATAACAGCACTGGAAGCTCACAGAAAGGCCGTTGATGGGACGGAGATTGCCTAAAAAGGCCAAAGAACGGCAAAAACGGCAACGTTTGCAATCGTATAATACAGCCCAATTTGTTCAATACGGTAAAATACGCGTTAAATACCATACGGCATATTACACAAATACGCTGTATGACCCATCCCTGCCAAAAAGGAAATTAAAAAAAACAATGCTGTTTGCATGTTGTAGCCTGACCCCCTTTGTTCTCCTCCCCTGCACCTTTTTTGCCCTTCCTCCCCCCCCCAAATCAGCTTCCGCTTCCTCAAGCCACTATCACTGATGCTGGCGCTCTCCTCCCTCACCTCACTGCTGCTGCCGCTACTGCTGCTGCTGCTGCGGCGGCGGCTTGGGTGCGGGCAGCCTCGGTGCGTGACCTTGTTTTCCGCATTAGCTGCCCCACCTGCTCATCTGTTAGCTGCTGGGCTTCTCTCATCTGCTCAGCGTGTGCAAGCATTGCAGCTTGGTCCTACAAAACGAAGGTTTTTCTTGGCCTGCCAGGAGGCCTTTTCATTGCTAGAATTCCTGCGCCTGTTGCTCAGCCCGTTCCACATTTGCTTGCAGTAGCTTGGGTCGGTCGGTTGCCAGCTGCTGTTGCTGTCGCTGCTGCTGGGGCGGGGAGGAGGCCGGGGGGCCTCTCGTCGCTCGTGACTTGCAGCAACCCAAAAACTTTATTTGCTTGCAATCCCACACCCACCCGCAGGGTCCAAAAAGATATTAATTTAATGCTTACCGCAGTCACCCCGCAGGGCAAAAACAATAATTATGCGGGGTGTTTTAGAAAAGGTATGTAAAAACAATGTCACAGAGCGGACACGTGCATCAGCCAAGCCAGCAAAACTTTCAAATAGACTCCCTCCCATTCATTGGGTGAACCTGGAGGTGCATTTTTCTGGCAAGAATAATTGATCGAGATTTTTTGCATAAGCGCCCGATGCCCTGACGAGTGCACACAAAATTTGCACAACACACCTCTTCAGGAAAGAACGTCATCCCGTCCTCTTGCTGGTCTGCTCGTGTTCCTTCCAGCCAGTGGTCGACTGTAGAAAACCAGGCCCGGGAACGGTGGGTGGAGCTCTTGGCTCGCCGGTTGCGCAGGAACTGCAGGTCGAGGAACTTGCTGCGGGTTGCGTCTGATGCCGCGAGTAGCTGGTCCACAGCCGACTGGTGATATTCCTGCGCAATTTTTTTAATCGTACGCACTCGTTGCTGTTTAATTTCAAATGCGTTTTTGGTTATAATTTAGTCTTTCGGTGTTCGAGACCTAGTCTTTTCACACCCTAATTTTGGTCGGCGCTCTTCTTCTTCGTTTCAACATCAAGGAAATGTTACGCAAACAATGCTCCACAACTTCTTCATGAAGAAAAACTGTGCAGACCCCCCTGGCCGGGCGGAAGTTGGCAAGAAAAGGGGCTGTTGACCTGTGAGATGCTATTCTGGCTTGCACACTGCACCGTCTGCCCTGAAATTTAACAGAAAATTTAAGCATATATAATCAATTAACACAATTTTAAGCATATATATTATTGCAGAATGCCAGCTCCTAACTTGGGCCTTGTGGGCCACGATGGAGTGAAAGTGTGAGGTCTCTTATGTGATGGCCGGTCAAGACTCCTGCCTCTTGTGCTCCTACCGCTTCACAGCATCATACAGAGGCAAACCCCTACCTGATTGCTTAAAGGGGGAGGATGCGTTGTCAGATAAGGACACTCGGAATGCAGCTGAATCGCTGCACCAAAGCAAGCATTGATCTTTCTCCACTGATACCTCACCACTAAGACCACTAATTGCCATGCTTTTAACGCAGGATGTCATGAATTAATAAAACTACACAGCGCAACAAAAATCAGACCCCAAATGACACAGCAATGGGCTCATACGAGCTGTTTTGACGCCTCTATAGGAAGAGGAAGATTTTTTGAACGATCTATGTATCGGCCCACGCAAGAACCTCTGAGAGATCGCCAACATGTTCGTTCAGGTGATCCATCGTGCGGGGGTCCAGGTGGAGGTTTTTTTAATTTTGTCCCCTGCCTTGATACCGGCACGTTAGTGACAGAATGTATAAGGCGCCCAGTTTGTTGTGTTCGCAGTCCAGGACAATAATTTCTATATTATTCAGGCGCCTAGTTTGTTGTGTTCGCAGTCCGGGACAATAATTTCTACTGACCCCAATTTTAGTTTGGAACGTGAGGAATCCATTGATGTAAAGAAAATGCTTGTCCACGGACTGCGAAAGTGGTCAAAGAGCATCTCACAGCATACTGACTTTTCAGGGGGGTCAGCCAGGGGGTCTGAGAAGTGCGCTGAGGGAGCCGCAAATGTCAAATGGAATGACACACGACTAAAGCAAACGGCTCTATGATTAATTCGCTGCTTGCTGGACCTGCACACACACCTGTAACCCACTTGTGTTGCCTGTTACTCCGTTCCCAGAGCCTCGCTGGAAACAGACTTGACACCTTCTAAACACTACAGAGCTAGGCCATGCACCTCTGGTTGGGCTGCCTCTTGCTGGATTGCACAGCCTCACCTTGATATTGTTTTGAGTGATTACTATGGGTTGCTGGGTGCCTGCGGGTGCAGCTAAGAGGGGGGGAGGAGGAAGCGGGGCCTCTCTGGCAGCTTGCTGAGGAAGCAGGGAGCTGTAATTGACCCCAAACTGCCTGCTCAAGCTTTCTAGCGTCGCTGCGAGGTCTGGTGCCTGCGGTGGGAGGGGAGCGGCTGGCTGCTGAGCAGGGGGCGGTAGAGGCTGAACTGGAGGCGGGACCTGCGGCGTATGGCCTCCAGGCAGCATGAGGGTGGGGAAGCCCTGACTCAGAAAATGAGGTGCTGGCATGGGAAGGCTACCCCACCCTTGGCTTGCCATGTAGGCTTGAAAGCCAGCCGAGTAGAAATTGGGCGGAGGCGGAGGCACTTGAAGAGGAGGGAGGAGAATGGGCTGCTGATGTGGGTGTGACGCGGTTGGTAGGGGTGATGGTGACCAGAGCAGCTGGGGCGGGGCAGGCAAGGGGGCTGACAATGAGTTTGCGGGTATTGCAGGCGGGTTGATTACGGCTTGGATGGAAGACATGAGCGCAGCAGGCAGGGTGTGCTGTGCCTCCCACAAATTTGCGAGCTTGGTCAGGTTCTTGCGCAACCCCTGGTCGCTGGCGGCTTCATTCCACACAAAACGAAAGATCTGCGCGTATGCACATCAGAGGAATAAGAAACTTGGCACAGGCATGCGAGTTGAGTGTAGGGTAAGGAGCGAAAGAGTCTATATAGCTGTAAGTGTGTCAGCTAGCGGCGGTATCTTATACGCTTGTCAATGTGACTTCAAGGGGGCATTCTGTAAACAAAGATGTTTCTCTCCAAACACCCCCTTCCTTCATCCCCATGTTTGGCATGTTTGTGCCAGCCTCTGTGCTCTACCCAAGCTGTAGTATGAATGGGTGATAGTAGATGCACAAATTCCATGCTGTCCATCATCAACACACAAACCATCAGGAGGTCTGGCTCGAAGAGGGCTCTGTAGGGGTCTGGCACCACTTTCAGGAGGCAGTCCACCAGGAACATTGCTGCCAGGCGCATGGAGGGTGCGCACTGCAATGTGCAAAAACGTGGGGCACTAGCATGTGGTTTCACACGCTTGCCAGGGCCTGCTGTGCGCTGAAAGGAAAATTGGTGTGCAAGTGCTGCACGCATCTTGATGCAACCCAGCTGTTTTAACAGTTTAATTGGAAGAGGTGTGCAAATGCTGCTGGCACCTTGACTCACTCCAGCATGCTTATTCGACTGGTTTGAATACTCACAGTGTAAATGTGCCTGGTCAAGGCGGCAACGATGTGGGAGGCATTGTGCCTGTGGTCAATTGCCACCTCACGCAACACCTTTATCTTTGCATAGTCCGGATGGAGCAAATCTTGGAGGTGAAAGGCGTACTGCCTCTCAATGTCCTCTCCCGACATAGTTTCTACTTTTATTTAATAGATGATTAGATTGGCGCTTAATATCAAAAAACACTAGGTACCTAACCAAATGATAGTTCCACGCACCATTCTGTTTGCAAGGCATGACACAGCCAGGCAGCTTTGCTGTAGATCAGCCGCGCCAGCAAGCACTGCTTCCCAGGGTAGGCCAGCTGCGCGGCGCAAAATGTCAACGTTAGACCATTTTGGGTGAGAATCATACGCGTACGTACGTGCGCGTGCACACACAAACACACACACGCACACACTCACACACACCCACACACGCACACACACACACACACTCACACAAACACACACACACACACACACACACACGCACGCACGCACGCACACACACACACACACACACGCACGCACATGCACACGCACACGCACACGCACACGCACACACACGCATACTCACTTGCACATGCTCACACATTTGCAAACCCACACTCGTATGTGTATGCACACGTACCAAGAGAAGCACGACAAACTTTCTGACTTGCAATTGAATTTTTTCACAGTTTTGCTCAAGGATTTGAAGAGCGGTACGAGGTCTTGGGGCAGATCGGCAGTGGCACTTTTGGGTCTGTGCACGTTGCAAAGCACAGGGCCTCTGGTGAGAGGTCAGTTTGCAGCAACACCACCCTCCTGCTTCTTCAGCATTCATTGTTGCTGTTGCGTGGCATTGATACATCATTCTGTTTCACATGTGCATACTTGCACAGCTTCAGAGGCACTCCACTATCCGTTTATATGGATTATTCAAATATAAACTTAGCCCTGCCTACATCCATGGTATCCAGTTTCGCTGTCAAGTCTGCAGTCAAGCGCATGCTGGGCAAATATCTGCAGCCCGACTTTGTCAAACGCATTCAGCATGAAGTGGACATGTACAACCACCTGGGCAGGTGGGCACAACTTCCAAAGCTTGACCTTTTTTCCTGCTGCACTGTCTGGGATAAAGCAGCTTTTGCTTGAAGGAACGCTTAAGAGTGTGCCACAGAAATTTGTGCGCTGTTTAGGCTCATCATATTGCTTTCTGTACGTTCATCGTTGCTTGTATTAACGAAGTGGCTCCTCTTTGGCCTCCATGCTTTGCTTACTGCCTCCAAAGTTGCTCTCCTGTGTGTCACAGATCGTTGAATGTGGTGCACCTGCACGACGTCTTTGGGGATGACAAGACTGTCTACCTAGTGATGGATCTATGCTCCGGAGGGGAACTCTGGTGCGCTCATTTGTGCCATCTTTACGCACATTGCCGCGTCTTGCTGTGTGGTGTGGAAAGCCCAGCAGCAGTCCTTGCGTGTTGCATTGCATTGCATTACATTGATTTGTAAGGACACGTTCACTGCGTCTTGCAGGGATCGCATCAAGCAGGGGCAGTACAGAGAGCAGGGTGCTGCCCGTGTCATTGCAGAGATCCTGCGTACGATTGCACAGGTAACGGTTGGGTTGTCATTTTTAATTGATTAATTTTGATCAGCAAAAATTGTTGCCCGTCTTGCCTCAAGACCATTGGACGTGGAAATGTTCGGGCCATGGATGCCACTTGAAGTCCGCACCTTGTACGCCTACCTGATATCCTTCGTTGCACAGCCATTCATGTTAAGCAACACGAAAAGCTTGCCATTCGCTTAGGTTTGATGAGTGTGTGCCTACTTTGGTCGCAGTGCCACTCCCGTGGAGTTGTTGTGAGGGATGTCAAGCCGGAGAACTTCATGTTCCAGGACGAGTCACCCAACAGCCCTCTCCGAATGATCGACTTTGGAATTGCAGAATATTGCGCCTACGACCAAGTCCTGCAGGAACGAGCAGGTGATTGATGAACTGAAGCCGCAACAAGTAGCAGAGCACAAGCCTGCTTCAGATTTACCAAGTAAATCTTGTGTATAAAGCAACATTCTTGGATGAGCAGCAATTTAGACTATGACGCCTTTCAACACACACACACACACACTCGCGCTTGCGCAGAGAGACAAACACAGAGACATATCTACACACATACATACATACACACACAGATTGACCCAAACAAACATTGTGAAAGGCACGTGCACAAACACAGCTATAAGAAACACGCAGCAGTTAGTTAAATGTGATGGTGATCAATCACTAATAATCAGAAAGCAAGCTGAAAGGAGTGTTATTCCACACCTACGTGCTGAGACAATGAGTTTAGGCATTGACAGTAACAACAGAATTAGGATAGTTTCCTGTTCGAACTATCAAAGCTCCATAGCTGTAAAATAGCATCATTGTTTTTGTGTCGATTTGTTATGCATGTTATGCGGTTTGCTTCCCAAGTCCATATTACTGAGCATGTGTTTCTGAGTCTATTGCTTTTGGCCCAATTGATCTGCAGGTACTGCTCTTTATTGTGCGCCTGAGCTTCTCAAATGCAAGTACAGCTTTAAAGCAGATGTGTGGAGCGCCGGTGTTATTGTAAGTGCTTAGTTTCACGGCTGCTCATCGCTTCTTGCCATGCGTTTCCAGTTTTTGGCCGGGCCAGGCATTTTTCTCATCTCATCAATAAGCCAGGTAGAAATCTCAGATGTTTGAGTGACAACGTGGCTTCTGGCTGTTCTTGCAGGCGTACGAGCTTCTCGCCGAGCGCTTACCCTTTGAAGAGTGAGTGGCTGGAAACCCGTCCTGTTATTTGCATGGACACCTTTTTGTATCTTGTGTTCTCACATGTATGTTTTCGTCCATGTGTTTGCTTAAGTAGCTAATGGACCCCAGTTTGCCTACCTAATCCTCTGGTTTTGACAGAGCCCACGTTGCTCCTCCCTTGTCATTAAACCATCGAAATAAGCATAATAAAGGAAGCTGAGGGAAAGTAAAGGATCCTGCCACTCTCCAACATATTCTAAATTTGTACAATTGTGTATTTGCCCTTTTGTTGGAAGCACAACATCTTCCGCTGTACATGCAGCCCTCTTTTAGTTCAAGAAAACCGCCTTATTAATTTCTGCATTAATCTTGTGATTTGGCCTTCGACGTTCTGGACCTTTTGCACTCCCTAGGATGTGACATAGGCACAACATTGAGTGTGATCCCTCAGGCTAACTCGTCCCCCTTGGCTGGCCAGGCCTGGTAATCAGACCACCAAATAGTGCATAAAATGTATCAGCCTCTTTGCTCCTGCTCGCTACGTGCAGTGATGATGGCGAGATGCTGGTGGGAAACCTGCGCGCAACTCGAAGGAATCTGAGCAATAAAGAGATTTTTCATGCCATCCTGTACGGGCCCCTGAATTTTGAAGGGCCTCCTTGGCCTTCAATCTCAGACGGTGCAAAGGACCTGGTGCAGCGTTTACTTACTCGAGATCCAGGTGAGCAACCAATCGTCATGGGTCGAGTTTGACATCCCAGCTCAAGGTGTTGCTGGTGAAATTACATGTTACATCAGGTAACCTTAATGGTGTTTCTAAAGGTAAGGTACAGGAGGAGAAACCACAATAAGGTGCCGGTTAACCGAGAAATTACATCACGGGCACTAAATTTGCCTGCTGGGTTTAGACTGGGAATGTAAGGCAGTCTGAAATGAAAGGAAGGTAACAAGTGTTTTCCTAGAGGTTGTAGTCAGAGACCATTGCAGGTGGTTTGCTCCCAGTCTTTTAAATCTACATGCCTGCCTCAGGCTCATTTTGAGGCGTCCTGTGTTGAATGTACGTGCATTTCCAGACGCCCGTCCTTCAGCAATTGAGGCCCTGCATCACCCATGGCTGGAGGCTGCTACAACAGAGCAGGGGAATAGTTCCACAGGAGGAGTTTCCTCGCCTGCTGTTGCCCGAACATCGCCAAATGAGCAGCAGCAAAATGCAGATAGATGTGCGGGCGACAGAGGCAGCAGCAGCAGCAGCAGCATACGCGATGATGGCCTAGTGCAGAGGCTTCAGCGGTATGGGACATATAGCAGGTATGCCAGCGTTAAAACAAAAACATGCTGCCCTCACGCCACTTGGGAAATTGTCAGCAAGTGTTTTGCTGGGCTGCTAGGTGCGTCATTCTCAGCCTCTGCCTTAACTCCAGGAGGCCTTAAGCCTTATCCTACCAGTGCTCCCTTAGTCATTTTGAGCCGCAAACGGCAAACGTATGCGTTTTTACTTGCTTTGAACATCAACAAAATGAAATGTTTTAGTACCTACAGGCGCGTAACCAATGCGATATATGAAAGACCCATTTAATAAAACCTCGATGCGAGCTATGCGAGGGGCACACAACCTAAATATTTACCCCAATGCGGCCAATGTGAGGGCCTGAGCTGCACGTGCGTGCGCATGTGTGCGTGCGTGCATGTATGTGCGTGTGTGTGCGTGCGCGTATGTGTGTGCGTGATCATAGGTGTGCTTGCGTTGTCTACGTGCGTGCGTGTGTATACGGTTGTATAAGTACGTGTGTGTGCGTGCGTTGTGTACTTTTTTGTGCGTGTGTGTGCACGCGTAAGTGTGTATGCGTTAATGTGTACGTACATGTTTGCGTGTGCGTACGTGTGTGTGTGTGCGGGTACGTGTGTGCGCGCGTTTGTGTGCGTGCGTGCGCATGTGTGCGTGTAAATGCATACGTGCATGCGCGTGTGTGCGTGCGTTGTGTACGTGCGTGCTTGTGTATACGGTTGTGTACGTACGTGTGTGCGTGTGTTGTGTACTTGTGCGTGTGTGTGTGCATGTGTAGGTGTGCATGCATGCACATGTGAATGGATTGAAGGCGCCCTTCCTCTTGGTGTCCTCCTCCCCGAGAGAGGGCCAGCCTCCCGCCAAGCTGTTTGTCCCCCTTGCGGGCCTTGATGGGCGGCTTGGAAGGCTTCCCCGGCCTGTCCCCGTTCATGCTTCAATTAATTAACCCCAATGCGAGCTTCGCGAGGCCCTTGTAACTTAGCCATTTAAACTACTCTTGACACTCCGTGAGGGTGTCAGAAACGTTCGCGGTACGCGGTGATATACCGCCTATACCGTATAGGCTACACGACATGCAAGAAATGTAACAAACAGACCATGTTTCAAGGGATGCAAAACGGATTTTGTCAGAGCACTAGTGGAAATTATTTGTGACAAGGCCAGCTAGATAGAAGACTTTCAGTTCCAATAACGACATCAGATGACATACATGCACGTCCCCCACAGCTGATTTTATGTGCGCTCTTCGCTGCTTCCAGGCTAAAGCAGGTTGCCTTGTCCAAGCTTACCTCCTTTTTGGCTGCGTACGAGAATCCCAGGTTGACAGCCCTGAAAGAGGCTTTCAGATGTGACAGCCATGGAAGCCAGAAAGACAAGGTTCCTGTTAATAAGGTGAATGTAATAAACCTGGAAGTGTATTGAGAGGGGAAGATCTAGTCCTACCTTCTCTTTCCCTCTTGTTGTATGGTGCATTTAAGAAGGGGCCGGTCTGAGCTGCACAAGGAGGTTGAGAAGCTGAACAATGCACCAATTGGCTGCAAATTTTCCATCTGTATCATTATGCCTTCCTTTTGTGCATTTGGTATCTCTGCAGACCAAGGCTCCAATGTGCAACTCCTTACCTCATAGGTGGTGAGAGTTCTCAAGAGTGGCGACTTTGACTTGTCGGATTTGGAAATCCGACAGCTTCTCTCCAGCTTCCACACTGACGCAGAGGGCTGCATCAACATAAATGAGGTGAGTGATATAGGAAGTCAACAGTTTATGCCACTTTCAGCACCAATTCCTTAAAGAGCCACATCGGTACAAGATGTCCTTAACGGTACCGTACAGAGAAAATATTACGCCGCAAAATTTGTTTTTGAGGGGTACGGCTAACTGCGGACAGGAATTTAATAAAAAATTTGGGGCTGCGGATTGGGTGCGGATTAGTGAAAATAAAATCAATTTTGAGCGATTTAATTAATTATTTTTGAGGATGACAGCGAGGATGAGGGGGAGAGCAGTGCGAGCAAGGAAGATGGGGAGGGCAGCGAGGAAGAGAGCGAGGGGGAGGGCAATGGGGATGAGGAGAGAGAGGGCATGGACTAGATTGTTAAATGATTGGGATGCAAGCACAAGTTGTGCGAGTTGCGCGCAATCACAGAGTTGGAACGAGAACTTGGATTTGAGTTTTGACATGCAACTAGAGTGCAGTCACTTTTTGAGCAGTTTGACAACTCTTACTTAATTAGTACCAACCTGCCAGGCTCATGTTCGCATGCAGAGGGCGGCAACAGCCCATCCTGTGGTCAATATCTTTTGCAAAAGTAAAATTTTATGCGTGTATTGAAGCAATGGTAAGGTCTGGGGCCACATCAGGGGTTGTTTGGCCCTGCGGATTTGTGCGAATAGGATAATAATAATAATTAAAAGGGGTGCAGATTGGGTGCGGAATTGCAAAACTAAATAATTATTTGGGGTGCGGTACTAAAGTGGTGCAAGCCCCTTGAAGGTTGCTTGAAAGGCAGACGTGCGGTTACTTTCCAGCCTTGAGTTATTTTTCTCCTCCAACACACTCACATGGATCGGCGAAGACGCCATTGTTTGCTTACCTATTCTCCCCCAGAAACAAGCTGGGAAGTTTTTTGTTGTGCTAAACGTTTTGAGTTTCAAACATTTCTTGCATCTAAGCCTTTTCCCCTCTGATTTGGGAGCCTCTTCTGAGAAATTTGTGAGCGTCACAAACATGACGACTAGTACACTAAGCAGCACTTTTTCTGACAGGTTTCAACCATCGACCTCAGCCCAGGCCAGGGGGGTAGGAACTTAGGAACAGGCTGCTCCCATAATTGAAACAAGTTGCCCATTATTCCTTCAAAGGACTCTTTTACATGTATTGCAAGGTGCTCATCGTTGTACGACCACAATCTGCTGGACCAGATCATGTGATCGCTTTTGAGCTTGCAGTATAATAGGTGAAAGCCCCTATTATTGGTTAAGGGACACAGAGATAACAACGCCGAGGCGTCAGCCCTACCGTTGTGTTTGCATCTTGAGCGCAGTGGCTTGCAGCTCTCATTGATTGGCAGGAAGTTCAGAGCTCGATCGACTGGGATCTCCTGATATCACGGTGCGAGAAGGGTCTTGTGAACCTTGTTCTGCCATCCCCAAATTCGCTTTCACCTGCATGTCATGACCTACTTTTTGACTGGAATTGAACAGTATCTACCATGCTAGCTTTTGTGAGAGAAAAGCAGCTCATTATCCGCCATTGCCTCCTGTAATCATGCTACAAGTCGTCTGACAGTTTTGAGTCGTACAAGCTGTCTGACAACTTTTTGCATGCAGCGTATTTGATACCTTTGATGTGGATCATTTGGGGCGTCTTGGCCCTGCTGAGCTTGAAGCCCTGCTTTGTGACGAGGATGAAGGATGCCCGATGGAAGACACAGTGCCCGCGGCAATGCGCGCTGTTGAAGTGGACAACTTGACAAGCATGGATGAAAATGACATGCAATGCACACTGGACCAGCGAGATGAGGCTGCTCAAGGGGAGGGTATTGCGGGAGGTGAAGCCTCTAATCGGCCTGGAGGAGGTGGGAGGGTGCCGTCAGGAGATGGCGGGATTGACCTACCGGCCTTTGCCAAGCTTCTACGTAATGCTCAGCAAGATAGGTTGGATTTATATGAAAGCAGACAAATTTCCAAGGACTTAAGTCAATAACCCTTCCTTTAAAGACATGTACATAAGTGACGTCTGCAACATTATCACTGGCTATGCATACTCAAATTTAACTGGTACAATGCTGAGCAGGAAACCAATGACACATGGGCATAAGATGAACAGAGGTTATCTTACAATTACAATATATTTCCTGATTTTATTGCGGATTTGATTGCATCAAGGCTCAAGTTTTTCAGTGGGGATCATGGTTGGGAGGCAGAAGCCTGCACACCACTAGGAGTGTTGCCTAGATATTTGTAGGGGTTGTGCTCACTGTCCCTTCTCATCTGTACGATTTTTGTTGCGGATCTGATTACATGTAGGCTTGATTTTTTCATGAGTGCTGTGGTATGTAGACCAGAAACTCCGAGGCTGTGGAGTGGGTTCTTTGTGTGGCTGCTGTGAATGGTGCCTGTTGCTCCTAGCAGGATGGTGTGAAGGGTTTTACGGTGTCTGAGTAAGCGAGGCATTAGCAGCATATGTCGTTCTCATGCCTTTTCTGCTGTTGAGTAGGAGAAGTGTCTACACAGTACTTTATTTTGATTAGATGTGTATAATATGGAATATGTATAGTTGTATGTCTCTTGGTTTCATAGCCAGGGGAGGGGGTATGAATTGGCAGCGCCATCTGCTAGGTTATAACGGGCAACTATTTTTGCATAATTGGCAGACCGTTCAGACAGTTTGATGCGTGTTTTTGAGTTTTTTGGGGGCGGAGCCCCCCGGGTCGTAGTCTCTTTATGTTCACTGCAGTCAACACTGCGCTCTCAGAGAGTCAACACTAAAAGAACAGAGCATTGAGCCAGGCAGGCCATAGAGTGTAAAAATTGTATGAAACAAAAGCCAATTTTGCGCTGATCCCGGAACACTCCGGTCGTCAAACCCCCCTCCAAGGGGTCGCGTGTCACTGTTCCCCCCGGGATTCAATTATTGGGTGTTTTTATCATACATTTAGAATGTTTTGGCTGCGGGATATGCTAGGCTACCTAGGCCAGCATATTTGACACAGCCTCCAGCTGCATGGCTGCCGGTAGCAAAGCTGCTGCTACGAATAGACAAGCCACGCTGTAGCCTTGGTTCAAAGCCACTATAGTGTAGGGTAGACAGGAGGTGTCTCTCGCTACTTGGTTTCAATAAGAGCAGATTTAATCCCAAAAAAGTTTGAGCCCTTTGCCGGGAATCCCACCCCCCTACCTCTAATCCCTAATCCTAACCGTGCCCCTAACCCCTACCCTATCCTAACCCCCTAAAAACGTGCGCGAGGGCGTTTTAGGCCGGGAGACCCCAAAATATAAGCAGCACTAACTCTACTCAGTTGATTAAGCTCTAATGAAATATGAAATTTTTATATTGTTATTAAAGTAAGTGCCAGCCAGCTCTGCTGTCAGATCAAACTATGGTCACTGCAAAGTATAAAACTCAGTCCAGCACTTGGCACAGCACTTGGAGCAACAGTCTCAGCCTGGCAATGCCACTCAGCAGGCACAGGTAGAGGTGTGGTGGCTTTGAACAACCGTATGGAGCTCAGGCGTTCAGAGGAGCAGTTCAGAAGGATTGCAGCCCCCCTGAATTGCTCACTCACATGACACACAGCTGTTGAGGTGTATATTGGAGGTCTGACACACCATTGGCAAGCAAACAGCTACAGACACGTTATGGTATGACAGGGACTGTGCAAATGCAAGAGCTAGCGGGGGGTGCAGGGGGGGCGCAGCCCCCCTGAATTGTCTAACTCATTTGAATGCCGCTCTTCATTCATTGCAAAGACCAGGTTGCCATCTCAGAAATGGTTGAACAGGAGCAGTGAAGTGCAGAGGGAGTGCAGCCCCCTCTGAATCGCTCTCACAACATTAGGTACAACTTCAATGCAGGTTGCAGCGCAGGCTCTGCCCCATTTTTTGTGATCCGCAGGATCACACCCTATTTGTTTGGGGCCAATTGCTGGATCGAAGTGACTATAATTGCATCTGGCTTGCTAAATTTCCGCCGCTGGTACGCATTGAGATTGGAAGTGAAGAGCCAGGTTGTGATCATTTCTACCTGTATTTCCTTGGACACCAATGGGAATAAGTAGAGCGTTAGCTGTTGTGTTCTCTTGGATGAGTTTCAGAATGAGGTGTCCAGTACTACAAGTGTCTCTCCCTGAGGTCTACGACAAAACGGCTGAGATCAAAGGATTCACAGTAATGCAGCTTTTGTTTGAAGGTGTACGATTGTGCCTGGTGTCCGACCATCCATGGCAGAAAGAATATGGGCTGACCAGCAATCATTGGATCGTGTACTCAGCTGCATGTCAGCATGTAAGCATGTAAGACCTTTTTCATTGTGAAGCTGTTGGATTTAGTTAGCTAGAGAATTGTACAGCCGCATTGCCGCGCGAAACCAATTGAACTGTTGGGGTTCCAATCCACACTCTCGCATGACACACCATGAAGGCGTGGTGTCTCTGACTCCCAACATCCTTTTCAACACTGACTCCCAACATCCTTTTCAACACTGCCAAGCAACAGCCACTTCTGAAGGGGACTGTCCATCTCTTTGCCTTGTTGTAAGCGAGGAGTGGCCCAAATCTGACTCGCATACATACCAGCCGGAATAGCGTATGTCTTGAGAAGCCATATGTACGCGTGCAGTCTGTTCTTAGCAAGGTTATGTTTCTGAACAAACATTTTGACTCTGAACGTGCCTGCCGTGAATGGGCAAAGTAGTGTTGCGTCAACCGCGGTATTCAGATTGATCTGCTTGTTGCACACCATGCCCAAACATTTGAATGTCTGTATAAGGGAGCAGTACACCGTCAAAGTACAGAGGGAGCAGGTTTTCAGAGTTGGAGTTGAAGCACATTACCTCTGACTTCTGTGTGTTGACAGTGAGAGACTTCCTTTCAGCGTAAATTCTCAGCTTGTTTAGCATGGTCTGCAAATCTGCGTGATCATTGGAAGGGAGGGAAAGGTCATCAGCAAACAGCATGTTTTTCTAGTTAAACCAGGAATACCAGTGAGCGCACCCTGTTCCCCATCAGTCACGCTGTCAATGCTGTTCAAGTAAATGGAAAACTGCAGGGGGGAAAGGGGACACCCTTGTTTCACTCCAAAGAGTGGCTAGACAGTCACTGATTTATCCCCATCCAATAGCGTGTATTCCATCAGCATTATACAAGTTTTCAAGGATTGACAGCATGTGGATAGGCATCTGGTTCTTACGAAGGTGGTCCCACATTTTGCTTCCGGGAATGGAGTCATATGCTTGTTTGATATCAATGAAGGCTATGTACAGTCGTGATGAGCAACGCACTCTGCCTCTTCTGTAATCACACAACAGACGTATTTACCACACTGGTTTGGTTTTAAATAAAAAGCTGGCATGCCGCGCCCAATTGGTGGTAGTGACAAACTACTTGGTTTTTCAGTACATGTGTTTTGATCTTGTTCAAAAACCTGGAGAAGCCAGTTATTTCATCAACAAGGCATTATACGCCCTTAAGAAGAGACACAAATAGAAATGATTCCAATCTGGCTCTTACCTTCCAATTTCAATACACAACAGTGGCGAAAATTTAGCAAGACAAATGCAATCATAATTGCTCCAACCCAGCAATCACGCCCCAAACGAAATCCAACTGACACGTACCAAGCCAGATCTGCCAACAAGGTAAGGTTACATCGCTATATCTGTCAATAATGCAAGAAGAGTTGCTCGTATTAGCAATAACCAGATGGCGCTGCCAATTCATTCCCTCTCCCCTGGCTATAAACTAAGAGACATCCAACCAAACAAACGTGATACACACCTGATAGAAAGAAAAGAAAAAGAACAGATATGTAATCACTACCAGCATGGATTAGGAAAGTATGTTTTGTGTTCTGCACCACTCAATCGATGCAGAGACACACAAAAACCACTTGGAGGACAAAAGAGAAAAGGCCTTTCAGTGAGGATCAGGTGGTTAGGAGGCAAAGTCCTGCGCACCACCAGGAATATTTGTCGTAGCAAATCACTGTCATTGTAAAGTAACCAAATCACACGAATTGCCGTTGCCAATGATTGAGCGTGACATATTGCTCAGGTATTTGTGGGGGTTCTATTCAATGCCTCGTCTCAACTGGAACGAATGGGTTTTCACAGATGGGAATTGTATTACAAACAAAGAAAACGGATCCCAGTCTTTTAAAGCTGGAGACCACCCTCAATCCAACAAAATCACCACAGCAAATCCTGGAGGGACAAGCATCAACAAAACCACAAACGGAGCCGAGCTAGCGGGAATCGCTGCTGCTTTGATAAATGAACACACCCATACCGCAACAGACAGCACTATGGCAAATAAGAATTAGCATCCTCAACCCCCAGCGCGTGAAACAGCAAAAACATGTCAAACGCCTAGAAACCATGCTCTCACCTACGCTACTTGCCAGGAAATGCACGGAAAACTTCACAAAGGATAATGGGTGGCTCAGCGACCACCTTTTTCTTCTTGCTAACATGCCGGTACCTGATCTGAAGAAGACCAAAGATCATTCCAACGCTCCATCAATGGCCCCGCAAATCTAGCAACATGCCACCTCCATAATTTTGAATTGGCTTCACTTACACCCACCCACGCAGTGGC
>Ga0307968_1000624_pt1 | contig 26227 bp, 32 predicted proteins | sample OrgLakmetagen650_FD_201834 | JGI IMG/M metagenome (GOLD analysis project Ga0307968, IMG submission 201834) | Saline water microbial communities from Organic Lake, Antarctica - #650 | ecosystem: Environmental > Aquatic > Non-marine Saline and Alkaline > Saline | place: Antarctica: Organic Lake...
ACACCCGAATCTCCATCGCCACCACATCCAAGGAGATGTCCTTCAATCCATTGCTAAAGCAATCCGCCAATCACCATCGCCCATCCACTTCTTCAAAGTAAAGTCCCATGCCGGTATTATCGGTAATAAACATGCCGACGTCCTTGCTAAAAAGTCAGCCACCACCCACTCCGACATTGCAGACACCTCCATCAAAACAGCAGGCCCTGAGGGAAATCCCTTCTACAACATCCACTGACTTGCAAAAGAAGACATAGAAAACCAAACACAAAATCATACCCATACAACAAACATGGCCCATTCTCCTCCCCCAAAGCTCTGGTACCTACCAAACCACTGTGACGCCCTTCAAGCACATATGCATTTTCTCCATAAACTGGAAAATGCCAAAACTGAAGCAAACTACCATGCGTACTACCAGCCCTTCATAAAGGATGGCACTGCCAATGGAGCCACTAGCAATGCTTACCTAACATCATCCAATGTTTCTTTTAAGAACAAATGTATCATTATGAATTACAGACCAAATGTATCATTATGAATTACAGAACAGGCACCCTTTATTATTAAAAACATGCGCATTGTTCAAATTCTCAACAAGTCAAACTTGCCCCCTCTGCCATAAGTAGACAGTGCCCTGCACATTCTCTCTGGGTGCCAACACACGCAAATAAGGAACATGATCACCGAAAGACACAACTTAGCATGCCGCATGATTTTCAAGGCTATCAGCAGAACAGGCTTCTTAGGATCATGCGTTGTCTCCATGGATATAGGCAGCAACGAACGGATGACCATGCAGAATCTTTAGATTCCTGAAAGCCGAAAGTAGAATCGTTCCCAAATGGCTCTTCCCACCCCGCTTCCCAGATAAAGACAGAATTACCTCCAGCCGCCCAAATTTTGTGCTGGTTACTCCCATCGCTGCAAAAACACAAAAACAACTAACTAATGTAGGGGGTGGGTTCTTCGTAGTGGCAAGGGGCAATTGACTGGGAGCACCGCCAGCCACCAGTAGAGCCACCAACCCCAGACAGCACCGACCTAAAGACCTCAGCAAACATCGGCGTGACATCCACCTCGTCAATCTCGGAGATCAAGTATTGTGAAGACACCAGACCTCAAAACCAGCTGAATGCCGCAAAGGAACAGCACAAAGATCTCTGCAATATTCTCCAATAAGGAGCCTCCGTTACTCTCCACATCATTATTTTGGGTGTGGGCGGCACCAACTACCATACTCACACTCTGAAGCCTTTCAAGGAACTGGGTCTCAATTCTCAAAGAGTTAAGAAGCTTGCCTCCAAGCTCCATGTGCACTCTGTGAACTCTGCTGCTAAACTTGTCCATACCAGACGTACCCTTTCCAGTACTGCTATCAACTCTCATCAGGAGCCGTTTTCAGGATAAGCCTGCAACCCTCCTGATCCCCATTGAATTTTTCTTTCCTTTTCGTGGTGGAGAGTTTTACGGTACTCGGTACCAAAGTGGCTCCTATTCCTTAATTAATGTGGGGAGTGGTTTTCACTGCCTGCGTAGTTTTTTCTTTTTCATTTTCATTTTGCTTCATTCCAAGAACTGGAGTTTAAATGTTATACACTGAACTCAGCAGTTCCCTTAAATCCAGCTTTTTCTGCCTTAACCATTTCCCTTCTAATTAGATCTCCCCCCGTGCCTCCTTTTTCCCCCGTCCAACCGGTCCCTCTTGCTGCCATGTTTTCTTTCAAGTTTCCTTCACTTTTCGGCGTATTAGGGAATTTGCTATCTCCCCAGCTTGGAAGTAAGTTTCTTACCTCTTTGAGATTAAACACCCAGCTCCTTAAAAGGCTCCAGTGTGTGATAGCTGTAGATGGTGCCACCCACTCCCAAAAGGATGCGATGGTGTGGAGGGTTTCTTCTGGATGGGGGCAAAGGTTTTCCAGACGCTTTCTCAACCACGCTTCTTTCTGATAAACAAACTCTCAGTTTTTAATAAGGCTTTTGGTTGCAGCCTTTTTCAAATTTCCGCTCAGATGCCCTTAAGGCATTTATGTAACCTTACCATTAGACAAGGGCGGTATACACCTGATCCGGTGTGTTGCCCTTCTTCGAGTTTTTAAGACTGCTATCAATGTAGGTCCAGTCCTGCCAATCTTGTACTTCACGGATCAGGTTTGGGCTGTGTTGATTCGCTTCGTCAGAGCTCTGAGGTTGGTCCAGGGTACTTGATTTATCTTGGGGGCCTTATGAGGTTTGATGAAGGTGGTCGCTGGGTAGTTTTCTAAAAAAAAGGCCAGGACTTTTCAGTGCTTAGTGCAGAGGGGTAGGGGTCGTTTTAGATGCATTTGATTTCCCACTCCGCCTCAGGAATTTCTTTGGCAAGCTCCTTCGGGCAGTTGTTGTTGAAGGCATTAAGGCAGTTTCTGCCATTGGTATTCCATTTAACAATGACCTGCAATTTCTGAGTGTTAGGGAGGGGGTGTCTGTATATAGTTCCAGAAGGGTACTTTCGCATATAAGAGTTGTTGTGAAGGTTTGCAGCCCAATAATTTGCACATGTATGGGAATCTGCGGTAGAGCAATGCATAGGGATTTGTTGCCATCCTTTTATTCCAGGAGAAACAAAACATGCATGAAGGTGGCTCTTGCCTCTGTGCTATGGGCAGCAGAGCAAATGGCACGTCTTGTTGCTAAATACATAATACATGGTGTTTTCATGGTAAATGGGATGGTAAAATAGAAAAACCAGTGAGATTGGAGGAGAAGGCGTTGCAGTTTGCCAGGTCGAAGCCTTTCTAGCCAGCCTAAACTGGATTTTGTAAACTCTGTAAACTCCTTAAACTGAATTTTGCATAGCCGGATATGGCATACGTATGCTTTAGAAGTAAGGTTCATGCTTCGGCCACTTGAACACTTGACCCACAACTGGCAATTTCCAAGCTGCTTTGGACTCTTTATAACAGTCAAGAGCTTGAACTTGCCAGTCATGGAGCCCATTATCTAGATACGGTTATTAAGTAGCCTGGTACGGGCCTCTGTCGGCTCCCTCAGGCAAAACTGGACCACAAGTCTAGCAGCAAGGAAAACGATTTCCGTGTCACGCCAGCCACGGACACCGATGGGTGGAACCAGGTTGCTAACTAAATAGTAAATGAGCTGTATGTAAACCTTGTAAACCTTGTAAATGAGCATACTTTGTGACAATTTGACCTGACATTCGAGACAAAACAGTTTGCTTGTCGCAAAGCTCTGCAGCAAATTCTTGAGGGTGGTAAGTCTACGAATAAATGTAACTCTTCGACCTTTTGATTACTTCATCATACCATTCTACCAAGCCTTTCTTTTGCTCAACTCTCGAAGCAAGGTCAATGATGCCCGTACGCCCTTTTTTTCTGCAGAGTTGTATTGATCTTGGTGCATACGTGCTCGCGTTACCATGCCCCTGTAAAGGTCCACATCCACCTGCACGGCACCACACAACATACAAGCTTACAACAACCATTTGGCACTGCAGGGGGTCACATTTTGTGCAGCTTTGTCAGCAGTTGAGCATTTACTTGCTTGCCCTGCATTCACTTGTTTGCCCATCAAAGCACCTTTCATCTTTTCGCAATGAAGCGCTTTGTGCGCTTGCAGTGTAACGGCTTTATGAAAGTGTCAGGCTGACATAAACATTTCAGACCTCAGCGCTGATTCGTGCCCACCCTATTAGTGTCATCTGTCTCCTGGGCACATCTAATGTGTTGCGTGATTATAGCAAAGATTGAGCAGGAGGTTAATAAAAATAGTGCCGGTGCGCTTGGGGTCACTAGGAACCAGCCACAGACCCTGAGCAGAGCCAAATTGCTGTTGAGCAAAGGCATGCTCTTTCTGAAATGCCAAGTCATTGTCCCCTATCCAGTATCTGCTGCAAGAGCCAAATTGCTGTTGAGCAAAGGCATTCTCTCTTCCAAAATGCCAAGTCATTGTCCCCTATCCAGTATCTGCTGCAATAGCCTTGTACACCAGCGCAGAGTCAAATCTTATAATTCCCGGGAGCGAGAGTCATATGGTGTACCTCCTGGAACTGGTTCCCTGCTCACCCCTGCTAGCCTTGCGTGTGCAAATGCTGTGTGCAATGCATGAGCAATGCACATGTCAGAATGATGGTGCAAATTAATTGCATTCTTGAGGTCCTGTGCTTGACCTGTTGTGTATGCCCACTGTCATGCATGTAACGTGAGAGCAAAGCATAAGCGGTATGTCTGATGCAGGCCTGTTTGCCTTTGGAACCTGCCCTTTCTTCACCGAGGCAGTACCCCCTCGCATACGCGTCATCACAACAGCAAATGGCCGGAAACCAATTTTGCTCCAGCGGTATTAGCTGTAACTTTCTGCTCATCCTGCAACAACATGACTTCGCTCCAGAAACGGGCTTGCATTTTTGGCGTCACCAAACGCTCTAAAAAGGTCAGGTATGTCTTCAAATATTAGTCTTCTTTCCATTTATCTAGTTCTTATGTCCAGGAGGTCTTCTCCAACCAGGACACCGTTCGACTATCGACAAGCACCATCCTACTCGGCATGAGGTTCTTATTCGATTAGGCGACAAAAGTTCTTAGAGAACGCCAATCTTTTTGGCGAAGCCCCCCTCATGGGGGCGTGAGCCCCTAGCGTTGTCTCCTTCCCACCCCACTTCACACCGGCCTCCCCAGGCTCACCCAGGACACCTCCCGGGCTGAAACTTGACATAAGCTCCTAACCAAAACCTTCACCTTGTCATATATATTCTGGGACCCTAGGGTGCTGTGTGGAGTGTTAAAAGACAAATTTTGTTTGGGGGGGTCCAGACCTCCTCCCCAGGCCCATCCAGGGCAACTCCCAGGCTGAGACTTGACATAGGCTTCTAACCGAAACCTTTACCGTGTTAGATAAATTCTGATACCCTGGAATGCCGTGTGTAAAAAATTCGAGCAAATTTTTATGTTTGGAAGCTTCAAGAAGCTACCCAGGATTCCTCAGCCAGGCCCCCGGACCACCTCCTGCTGGTGCAGTATCCATCAGCACACTTCCCTGGCTGCGGATGCTGCATCAGGGGTCCTTGGTTGTGTTCTGGCTACAAAGTTCATGGTTGACCATGCAAGCAGAATCAGGTAGTACGAATCTCGATGGGCCTTTTAAATTTAAGTTTAGTCAGATGTTGACGACGCGCGGAAATTTGCTTGGGTGGGACCCTTCAGGAATGCGGCCCGGGTTGGCTTGGAGTGCTTGTGGGGCGTGCGATTACAGGCATGGAGCGCACATTGCACGTGCTTGCTGTGCATTGTGTTAAAGCAATGCTCGTACACTGTGGCCAGCCCAGGCACCATGCTCGCACCTGCCCTCTCAACAGACAGGGAACAGCAGCAGCAGCACATCCTCACGCCTGCTTCAGCAAAGCCTGCTCCAGAACTGCGTCATGCACACCAGCATCTGTGGGGCAGCAAGGCACACACTCAGGCACACACACGCACACATAACGCAAACGCACACATGCACACACACCAACACACGCGCGTGCACACACACACACACACACACAAACACACAGACACACGCACGCACGCACACACGTGCATGCATGCGCGCACACACACATACATACACAAACACACACACGCAAATGTACATGCGTTGCGTTGCGCGTGTGATGGGCTTCGCCAAATTTTCAGCGTCGCTAGTGACGCTCCCTTACTTGTCCAATTTGTAGCTTATTACCATGTCCAATTCCTGCTGAATTTCTCTGTCCATTTCTTACATCACGAGAGTGCCCAGGAAAAAAGAAAAACAAAATTCCAGGGCAATGTTTTGATATCACGGGCTTGTTTACGGGCTTGTTTACGGGCTTGTTATCCTAAATAGAAAAAGCAAAGTTCAACATGCAGCCCCAACCTCAGAAGCACGTTGTAGCACACCCAATTGTCATTGTATGAACTGATTCAATGCACATCATAACACGCGAATTAAGTAACCCTCCATTGCAAGCTTTCAAATGCTGTTTGACATCATAGGCCTATTTCTGTTTTAATTAAACCATCCAATATTGAAACGAATGGCAAAATGCACTTTTTATATCCACGGCTTGTCAACCTTGCGTTCATGCAACTTATGCATAATGCAATGCGTGGACTGCATGTTTGGAATCAATTGCTGGTAATTTGCCGAGACACACCCCTGCGGCCTATTTAGGGGCATTCCATGCATTTCTGTGACCAGGCACCCAGGACCCCCCCTTCAATCAAATCACCCAACAAGGGTACCAATTAAATGGGCTTGAGCTGACCAAAAATAAAATAATTATATTTTGTTAAAGTGGCCCAGTAAAACTCTGGAGCACCCCCCCCCAAATTCCCCAACCCCCCCTGCTCCCCCCCCCTCCGCCCCCCTCAGAATCGACTCATTTATATTCCAATCAATAGCTTTCGCCGTCAGAATTCCGAATATGTAATTTATGTTTCAATTGACATGTGACGACAGAAAGTTATGACAACTGCAGCCTCCTGGGTTGAGCCACAAAATTAGATGGCTTGAGCAGTCGGATGTCTAGTCATGCACACTCCAAGCAAGAGGTCCTTGCTTACTTGCAATTTGAACGCACCACACACCACAAACACTCTTGCACGTTTATTAGGCCAGCTTTCGTGCACTCACCGGCTTTTCCCATTGCGTCAGCGCTACTGTTGCCATGACCAGCTCCTGCGGGCTTAACGACTGCAGCTGCTCAGTCAGCGCTCCTTGGTAAAGCATGCACCTTCATGCAGGTGCACAAAATACGAGCAGGTATGTGCATGGTAAAATCTCGGTCAGCACTTCTTAGAACAGCATGCACCAGGGTAGTTAAGTTTGAGGTTCGGCCAAAAGTCTGAGTTCGCGAACTTTCACGCATTTTAACGAATTTGAAACCGTTCGGAGTTCGGTCAAAGTTCGACAAACTTTTAAGAGTTTGTCAAATTTTACAGCATGCGTCAGTCAAAATTGCAAGGGACAGCAGCCCCCCCCTGTTCAGTCCCACTTTTTCCTTGCAGTAAAAGTAACGTTCAATGATTTATATATGAAATATGATCTGCAACCTGTATCAGGCCAGGAGGTTTACATGGTCTTGGCCAAACTTGTCACAAACTTGTTATAAACTTGGCCAAATTTGTCACATATTTCTGAACTGCTTAAGAATTGTTAAACGCAGCTTTTGCACTGCACCCTGGGGTTTTCTCCTTTTTCTGCTCTAAAATGATGACATGGTCCCATTCCGGCCCCTTTTTTGCCCCTATAGTTATTTATAAACATACACAAATAACTGGGAAGATTTGAAGGTGGGGAAGGAGCCTAAGGGTCCATTTCTTAACATTGCACATCGAACCCTTTGAACAGTTCAAGGGTCCTAGAACTTTCACAATCTTTATCGAACCCTTGCTCCCAAAAAAACACCGAAAAACCCTGGCATGCACCTATGTGTACTGTGGGCATTAATACAAGTAGGTGTGTACATTGATGGACATGTACGTATGAACGAATCCACGGAATTATACGAGCTTATGTACATAAGCACGCACTAGCATAATTTACTTGCTGCCATGAAACATTTGGCCTGCTACGTTGCTAGCTCACCACACCCAGCGAGCTGGGAAGTCAGCTCTTTTGTGGTACTTTTTTTATAGCTCAATAATAGATGGGCTGCGCTTGTCACTGCCCTCTGTTCTAAGCACCGAAGCAAGAACAAAGGGCAAACAATACGACCAAGTGTGCCAAGAATCGATTGGGGACGGAAATGCTTATGGTACTTGGACACTCAAGCCAATAACTTGAACACCCACGCGCACAGGCCATCGAGTCTGTTCAGGCATTTTTTACAAATACACACATTCATACGTGAACATATATGTGCAGACACGCACCAGGACTGCTTTGGTCTCAGCTGCAGCTTCGCCAGTGCCCACCCGCAGCAGGACAGCACAGAGCCTGACAAGGGCCCGGAACTGTGCTGCTCCCACCGTGAGCCTGACCGTCTACCTCCCTCCGTGGGTCCATGAGGGGAGGGCTCTGCCTGTAACCCTGCTGCTGCTGCTGCTGCTGCTGCTTCACGTGCAGCAGGCTCTACTGGTGCTCGTGATGCGGCTGGTGGCAGTGGCGGCGTGGACCGGCCAAAGCCCTTGCCGGGGGTCTGCACAGCCTGGCTGCTGTGCCCAGCACTCACAGGTGTGCCACTTGGCCAGAGGCCAGTTTCACCGCTGTCAGAGGACGAAGATGCAGCGCTCCTGCGACTCTGCCCTGCCTCGTCGACAGTAGGTGACGGCTGCGACGACGGGAGTGGGGATGCTAGGAACTGAGGGGGAGCCTGTGCCTCGAGCCGGCCTGCCACCTCTGCCATCCATGCACGCAGGAACACCTTGCTGGGCACCTGCAAACGATACAGGACACGCAGAGAGAGTGATACATGTGGGCTCTGCAAGACAATAAAGGACAAGGCAGGAGAGAGTGACACCTGTAGGCTCTGCAACTACATACAAGCTGCTACGCAGACGTTCCAGTCAATACCACATACTAACGTACACGCATGCAATAGTATGTGTACATGAAAATATCAGACAGCAATTGTGAGCCAGGAGAGGACCTTGTGGCATGATCCATGATCAAAGCTTGCCGACTACCTCAGGCTAATCTGAATTTTATGCACTTAGTAACGCCTGACACAGAATTTGGTGTGTGAGGGAGGAAGGAAGGCAGGCAATTACACAATGTAGCTTGACAAGCATACTTGAGGGATACTCTCAACAGCTGATCTACCCATGCTTGTTGACTGGAGCCTTCAGGCAAAGAGGGCCAGCATTCAATCATGAGGCTCTAACTTCCGAAAATATTAAACATTTCTAGCGCTATTTTGGGAGTCTCATTCCCGCACCCTCTTTCATTCTCATCCCATTTGAAACAGGCAACAGCGCATGCTCGTAGCAGCGCACGCTCGTACGCTGTCACGACGCAACAGCGCACGCTCGTACCTGATTCAGGTGCACACAGGAAGTGATGAGGGCAGAGAGCTCAGGCCCTGAGAAGTTTGGCAGCTGAGGGACGGCTGCTGCCAGTACATCTACCATTATGCGCACAGCACATCTGCCCAGTTGCCCACACGCGTATGCCAGCATGGCTAAGCCCGCGGGTCCAAACTCTGGGATGCGTGCTATCAGCTGTTGGAAAGTGTATGAGTGTTGTGCGTGCGTGTGCGTGCGTGTGTGTGTGTGTGTGTGCGCGCGTGTGCATGTTTGTGTGTGTGTGTGTTTGTGTGTGTGTGTGTTTGTGTGTGTGTGTGCGTGTGCGTGAGGGAGAGTGCATGTGAGCTGTGAGTGTTGTGTGCTTAAACATCCTGCACGTAAATCTCTGCACATAGCACACAGCAATGCGTTGTCAAAACACGACGTTGACTTTGAGGCTTGAGCACAGGGGCAGCCAGAGAGCTGTAGGTAATTGCTAAATGAAAACTGAATCGTAAAAAAAAAGATACCGTTCGTTCACGATCACTTGGTAACCACACTTTCAAAAAATTAATTAATTTCGATTTCAGTTCGAGGGGGTCTGGGGATTAATTTTTGAGTTCGAGGGCTTTTGGGAGGGCCCTGTCGGGGATTTTATTTGGAGTTCGAGAGCCCCCCTGTAAATGCTGCCTGTGCACTGCTATTGCTGTTTGTTATGGCTGAAGCTGTGGCTGTGGCTAAGGCTGAAGCGGTGGCTGAGGCTGAAGCTGAGGCTGAGGCTGACGGTGTGGCTGATGCTGCACAGTGCTCAGAACCTCTTCCCAGCCTCGCCCCTTGCCTTTGCCTCTTCCTCTTGCAGCTTATTGAGCTGCCTCTCCCTCTGCAGCTTCTCACGGTCCCGCTGCTGAGCAGCCAGCCTATCAGGTGGGAACTGGTGCTTCAAGAACCCGGCCAGGGGGTTCACACTGGCGCGCTGTGGAGCTCACCAATTTTCACCCTCAAAACCACTATAAATAAATAATTGATCACTTCAAAGTCAGTTCGGAGAGGCCTCCAAGAATTAATAAAAATCTTCGTTTTCCGGCCAAATAATTATTTAATTTCCGAAGTGATCGCGAACGAACGGTATTAGGTTTTACCTTCAGTTCTACCCAAATATTCGAAGGCCTCGCAGCAGCCTATTCGCGCAACCACGTGCTGCTCAATCATTTCATCAACTAGCACCTCCTGTCCTCTGACCAAACCTCTGACCAATAGGGTTGTCTCACAATCAAATGCGCGCATCACTCCATACACCCACATAAGTCCCACTCACCTGTGGCATGATGGCTAGGTCCTTCAAATACACTCCCAACTCTGCTCGCCCTCCCACAATGTGTGCTAGGCTGCACACCACCACACCCCACTCCTGCTGCGAAAACATAGGGGCTGTATTCATGCAGCGCTGCGCGAATGACTCCAGCCACTCCACATCAGGAAGGTACGCCATCGCACTGAAAGCCCACACACATGCTGCAAGTTCTGGTGGACTCAAGCTGGACATACGCCTGTGGAGAGAAGGAGCATACACGGTCAGAGAGAATGACTCCAGATGCCTGTGGAGAGGCAGAGAGAGAGAGAGAGAGAGAGAGAGAACGTGGGTGAAACACGTTGCACGACTTGGAGTTTGGGATGACTCTGAATGCATGTGTGTGCGTGCTTGATGCACTGGTTATGTGGTATGTGATGTGTGTGTGCCCTTGTATTGGGGCAAACACGTTACACCTTGGTACATGCATCACCTCAGGATTATCATGGCTGCCTGTCCACCAGCTGCCTGCACCAGGCTCCAAAAGGCACAACGCCTCCTTGCCTGCCCCCTCCCTAACTTACAGACTAATGGGGAATATAAGGCAACAACTGGGAGATCAGGTCTCTCTCGAGCAAAGGCTGGGAACTGCACTTCTGACTGGCAATCCTGTTCTAATTCTCTCTTTCTCTGCTGCTTCTCAAATCCAACTAGTGAACTAGCACAGAAGATGGCTGTGGCCATCCTTGCGCTCTGCACAGTCCACCTCGCTCTTCACACACTTGCTACAAACAAGAACACAAACTGCAAACAAGCATTTGCATCCATTGTACCTGTAGAGCACGGCCTCTGTCGGCAGCAGGGCTTGAGGCTGAGGCTTGTGGCCCATTCGACCCAGGGCCCAGAGGCACACGGCCACGTGGCTGCCACTGAACACCTCTGCACGGGCCTGCATTGCCCCAGCAAATTGCCCACACCACTCTGCACCGGGCACGACGTGTAGCTGTGCTAATCCCCACCTGAAGACGTGTGTTTTGTATTGAATTTTGAGTGTGTGTGCGTGGTGCGTGTGTGTGCGTGGTGTGTGTGTCTTTTTCTTCAGCAGTTTGTTGTTTACTCTGATGCCACGTTCACACCTTTTAATGAAATTATGTGCAGGCTTAATTCCCTTGTCCACTGCAGCTGCGACTCGAGCAGTCCAATGAGCGTTTACAAACAAGCTGCGAGATTGGCAGAGTCAACTTATAAAACAGTGCCAGCCCAACTCGCAACCTTAATCGGCTCGACATAGTTGAGCTGCTTCTTCAGGCAGGCGTCCCATGAGTATGAAATCAATAATTTAGGGCAAACGTGCAAAGGACGGAGACTATATATGTGATGCTGTCATAACGTATGAACAAGACTAGTTGGGCTACAGTTATATGTATAGATGACAGAGGCCCAAGTGACACCTACCTGCCTGTTCAACAAAGTCTCATAGCATTCAGCATACACACGTACGCACGCACCCCAAATTTGCCAGATCCTGGCCGTTGCATCGAGGGAACGTGGCGGCAGCTTCCTTCAGCAATCCTCGTACCCATGCCTGGCTACCACCACCACCACCACCACCACTGCTGCTGGGGGGGCTGCCAGGGGCATGGAGGCCACGGCCAGAGATAACCTTGACTGTAAGGGGGCTGCTGCTACCCCTGACAGCTGTATAGTCTGAGGCAGGAGAGAAAGAGGCAGCAGTTGGGGGAGGAGCAGGATAGGAGGAGGGGAGGGTGCTGGGCACATGGCCTGGGGTGGCTTCAGCGGTGTGTGGGAGGGGAGGTGAAGGGGGAAGGGTTACTATGGGGGGAACGGGCTTGAGGGGCCCTCGGATGCTTCGACCATCAGGGCCTAGCATCAGGCATGTGGGCGTGGGTGTGCTGGTGGTGGAGGTAGGATTCGGACCAGTGGGTCGAGGGTGGGGGATGCGGCCCAGCTTGGCGAGGGCGTACACCACCTGGGAAAGGTCCTTGGCATTGAACGACCTGTACGGTGGGTGGGTGGGGATAGAGTGGGGGTGTGAAAAGGAAGTTAGCAAAGGGTGGGAGATAGAAGGGGGGCTCTTGATGTCAGACCGGTTCTGAGCAATGCCAGTCAAATGGCTAGATGTTGTATTGCAACAACAAAGGATAGGGGTTCCAAAGTCAGTGTGTGCCATTCATATTCACAATCTTACAGCCAGCACCCTCACACCTGATCTGGCTTTGCACCGTGGCCCAGAAGTCAGCCAACCATGCTTGGGATGGCTGAACACCCAGCTGCGCAAGGGACCACAGCACGTTAGACAGCTCCTGCACGGTTGTGTGTGTGTGTGTGCGTGTGTGTGTGTGTGTGTGAGAGAGAGAGAGAGAGAGAGAGAGAGAACAGTGAGCATGTGTGTTTGTGGGTGAATGTGTGGGTGCACGTGTGTATGAGTGTGCGCTCTCACAACTGTGTGAATAAATTTGTATGGGAAGTTTATTATGAGGGTTTCAGTGAAGGAGAGCACGTGCACATGTTTTGAATGCAGCATAGGGTGAGCTCGCTGGTGCGTCTGCCTAGTGAGGCTACGGCTTGCTCTGTAGTGAATGCACCAGAGGATGTATTTCAAACTGAGCTTTATTCGCTACAGTCCACAAGCGAAAAGTGCAACAGGGTGCGTGTGCACACACTACCTAGCTACAGAGTAAGCGCATGGGTGCAGCACCTGAGTATTGAGTGTGCGATGTGCAGAGGCCTGCCCTCCAACCCTGCTGCTCCACACACTGCTGTCACTGCTGACAGAGGCAACACTGCTGCTGGAGGGAGCAGGGGGTGCGCCAGACGCTGCTTTCTTTCCCGTTGCTGCTGCTGCTGCTCCTGCTGCTTCTGCTGCCTGCAAGTGTGGATGGAGTTGTTGAGGCAGGGGAAAGCTGCCAAGATGCTGCCTCACAGCAGCAAGCAAGTCCTCCATCAAAGCATCGCTGGGTGCGTGGCCAAAACGGGCCAGTGCATACAGCACCATGGACAGCTCCTGTATGTGTGTGTGAGTGTGAGTGTGAGTGTGTGTGTGAGTGAGTGAGTGAGTGAGTGAGTGAGTGAGTGTGTGTGTGAGTGAGTGAGTGTGTGTGTGTAATGTGTGTGTGTGTGTGCGGGTGTGCGTTGACTGACATACAAGCTTGTGTGCAAAGCTAAATAGTGCCCATGCCACACAAGCGTGTGCATCTGGCAGACTTACCTGAGCATTGAGGGGAAAGACGACAGGGACCGAGGGGGCAGTGATTGACGCAGCATCCCTGGCACTGCCGTTACCAGCGCTGCTGCTGAAGGTGTTAGCGTCTGTGCCTTGTTGCTGCTGGCTCTGCTGCTGGAACGGTGGGTGCACACTGCTGTGGACCGCCCGGTTGCCCCGCTTGCTAGGAGGTGCGCGTGTAAGGGGAGCTGGCTGTGGGAGAGGGGAGAGAGAGGGTAAGCGGGACCGCAAAAGGCCTGTCAGGACTTGCACGTCCTCCTGGTCGAGGGTGAAGCCCATTTTGGCTAGCGCCCACATTGAGTTGGCCAGAGCCTGCAGCAGTGTATGATGTGTGTGTGTGTGTGTGCGTGTGTTTGCGTGTGAAAGAGCAAGTGTGCGGACAGGTGCGGTTTTGCTTCAGCAGGAGAGACCCAACGTGCGCTGAGCAATTTTTGAGGGTTTGAGCCCACAGGACGCAAGCTTAAAACATTCAAAAGCTGCTCCTTCAGAGATGCGTTCCTGTCCTCCACCTTCCTATTCCAGTCCTCCCTACCGCTTATTTTTCTCTCCCCCGTTCTCTCTTCCCTGCCCACCCATCCCTCTCCGCACCCTCTTTCTCTCAAACACACCATTTATGAAAGGGACCTTTACAACAGCAATGATTGGGGGCGTTCAGGGCTAGGGGCTACTGCCAACAGTTGTACACACACACACCTGCGGCCCCAGCCCTGCTGCAAGCGGACCGGTGAGTTGAGCCACGATACGTGCAGCCCAAGCCTGTGTGCAGGTAATTGGGTGAGCACCCTTGTGAGTAGGGTCGACTGGCTGGTGAGGGCTCTGAGGTGCGGTTGTTGGGTAAGACCGTGCATGCATGCGTGTGTACGGGAAGGGATACGTGTGCAAGTGTGCATGTGTTGCATGGCGTGTGAAGCGCGTGTGTGTGTGTGTGTGTGTATGTGCATGTGCATGTGTGTGTGTGTGTGTGTGCATGCGTGCACAGCCCTGCACCCCAGGAGTCACCTGGTCAGGGGTGTTGCCCAGCCTTTCCAGAGACACTAGCACCAGCGACAGGGATTGGCCACAGTACAGGTCCAGGTTTGTGGACACGCTGGTGAGCAGGGCGTGAGCCCACTGAGGGGGGGGCTGCATGGGGCGCGCTAAGGCAGAGGAAGAGGAGCTGTGGGCCTTGTCGGCTGCGATATGATGGAGGGGACGAGGCCAGTGATAAGAAGTTTGAGGGCTGGACGGAGTATGCTTAGATGGGACATTCAGCTGCAGGCATGTATCCTCACATGTGTGTGTATGTGTATGTGTGTGTGTGTGTGTGTGCGTGTGCGTGTGCGTGTGTACATGCTGTGCCCATGCTGTACTCACGCATGCACGTGGCCAGGCACGCAAGCAGACTCGTTGATATAATTGTATCCTACCCCTATACACAGGCTCAGACAACAGCACAGGAAGTACACGCACCTACGGAGACAGCCCACACCAGACTGGCCAAGCTTTGCGGGGGGTACGTGAGAAGGTGACCTTCAGTGGCTCCGTACATTGCATGCATGAGAGGTAGGGGCACACGCTGGCCGAGAGTGATGGACGCCCACATGATCATGGACAGGCATCGCGGATTGAAGGCAAGCAGGCGGTCTTGCACCAGCGCAAACACCTATTGGGTGGGGGAGGGGGAGCGATGCGTACGTGGGGCGTTGTGGTGTAGTACGCATTTCGGGCTAATGGTGAGACGAGCAACTTAGCTATGCATGGTCACAGGCAGACTGGGCTTGAGCACGGAATGCGGTGTGCATACAGAGTCGCTGGAAGGGTAACCTCAAAGTATATGGTCATGTATGGTGTAGGTACACATGTATGGTACATGTATGGTATATGGACATGTATGGTGTAGGTACACATGTATGGTGTAGGTACACAGATGTCGCCAACGTCACCACGAGCTATGCTAGCGTAAAACTCATGATGCTCAAGCGCTTTGCGTCTTAACACCACCTCATATTCTCTGCTGGCCTCCATTCATCCAACACAGTGTAAGAAGGGTGCAAACAAGGAGGGCTGTGCAGTTCGTACATTTCTATCAAGGCTGCACAAGAAGGTGTGGGAGAAGCAGGTGTGGAATCGCGTTTCATTTGTTCCTGTTATGCCTGTTGGGGGTGGCTGCCCTAAAAGCCTAGTGGTCCGTAATCAGGCCAGACTCTTCGGAATCGCGGGTTCCAATCCGCTGGTAGCGTCAGTACTTTGCTGTCCGACAGCTCTGTCTCCGTTTCCTAAATCCATGCTTGTGGTGTTATCACCCCTTGCGTATAATTCCTTTTTATGCCTTTATGCAAGGGTGGAGTAAGAGGCTTTTTGTGACAACAGGTCATCCATGCCTCTCATGCTTCTGCCTCAACCATCCAGCACTGCTAGTTGTGCTCACCAGGGTCTCCTAGTAGCCGAGGTGCCAGCATCCAGTATCAAGCATTGAAGACAGTTTGCACATTGATGAGACTGCGCGCTGTTTCACGTGCACATACCAGCGCACTACAAAGGAATGCGCAGTCACACTTCCATACACATAAGTTATGTGACATAACCACACATGCACACATAGCACACCCACATACGCATACATACACACACGCACGCACCTCCTCCATCCATGCCAGCGGGGGCACCCATCCCATCTTTGCCAGCGACCACAACGCAGTGGCCAGAGCATGCGCACCCTCCGCGCTTGCCAATGCCTCCCTGCTTGCAATGGGAGGAGAAACCCTACCCTCGGTGCTGAAGCTGCTGCTGTTGCTGCCCCTGCTCTTGCCCTGCTCTCCCTCTACAATCTCCTGCTGTATGTATTGTTGTGGGTGCACGTGTATGGGTATGTTTACAAGCATGCGTGCGTTAATATAAGTATGTGTGTTCATCGATGCACACACACCAAGAAGTGCGCTCGTGTGCACCCATGCATGCACCAAGAATGTGTGCGCTCCCCCTACAACGTGTAACGTGTACCAAGATATGTGTGTACGCTTCTAATTGAGTGTGCATGTAACCACATGCTTCTTTACGTGAACATTCTTACAAGTGTACTTATGCGTCTAAACCCATGCGTGTGTGCCTGCATCTGTACCTGTGTACTTCCCCCATATATCGCCTGCTCCGCCCAGCTATCCAAATGTTCCCCGACTAAGAAAGGGTCTGCCACTTCCAGAGGGGCAGCCAGCACTGGCTCAGGTTCCTCTGGCTGTTGCTGCTGCTGCTGCTGTTGCTGCTGCTGCTGTACAGTCAATCCCTGCTGCTCTTGCTGCTGGGGGTCTGGATTTTTAGGGTTCACTCCCCCCCCCGAGCTCTGCGCCCTTGGTTCCTCCTGCTGCTGATGATTTGGTGGGACATCCGCAGCGGCCACCATCACAACCTTTTCCAGTTGGCCTTGCCATGCAGCTGAGCGAAACTGCTGCTGCTGCTGCAGCGACAACTTGTGCTGGTGCACAGCTGCCGAGCCCTGCTGCTGGTACTGCTGCACCTCCCGCTGCTGCTGCTCCTGTTTTTGCTCATGGCGACGCCGCAGCTGAGCCAGGCGCTCACTGGCAGAGAAGGACTTTCCTGTTTAGTGTGTGTTTAGGGGTTATCGTGTGTATGTGTGCGAGTGATTTTGTGCAGGAATATGTGTATGTAATGTACACGTGTGTTGGCTTTGATTGACTCACACCCCTGCTTAGGCGAGTCTCTCCTTCCTCACAATCCATACAAGCGTCCATACCTTTGGAACGAAAAGGCGGCGGAGCAGGGGCATGCACGTCTGGGCTGACGACCCTGCTATGCATCCGCTGCGTCTCCTCCCCCGTGCCCATGCCTAGTTGAAGGCCCTGCAGCAGCAGCTGCTGCATGCGACTGACTGCAGCCTGCAGCAGTGCATGGCATGAACCCACGAGCGCTATTGACACGTGTGCTGTGTCAACTGTGTGTGCCGAGGCCACACAGGGGAGAGCTGAGGGGAACATGGGGCACGCGCATGCAAATTTTGGAGAGGGGGCTTGCAGGGACAGATCACTTATGCTGCAGTAACTAAAGAAATGAGACGAGGGCAACAGGGAGGCAAGAAGTGGACACGTGACACATGACACACGTTTGGTAATGCCAATTTTATAGGGAGCTGAATGAGAGCACAAGTGTAGACGTTGAGACTCGAACGCTTCCGTCATATTGTTGCCTTCCTATGCACCCAAGCCAAGACAATCTTAATACATCAGACTCCACCGTACAAGCAATGAAACACACTTTCAGATGCAAGCAGCAGCTCAGGATGTCAGGGAATTGAGCAATAATGCCACGCCATGCAGAATTGGGCATAACCATGTACATTGTACATACACCATAATGAAGCTTTCTGCATACAAACTGGTACACACACCGCAATTTGTTTGGGTTAATCAAGCCTACAAATTATCGCTACCTGATCCAATGCCTTTGAGTTTGCTCCCAATTCAAGATTTGCATAGCCTGCAAGCGTCTGTGCGATGTCACGAGGTGAGAAGGCAGGCAGCAGGTGCTGCGCACACTGTCCCAGGGTCTCCTGTAAAAGGGGCATCAAAAGCACGGTAGTATTTGTGTTTCAAGGCTGGCACATAGCCAGGGGGGTGGGGGAGGACGTATGTAAGACAAAGCGCTTGGTGCAGGAAAAACTTTCTCAGGAAGCTTCTCAGGTCTTACTGCACGAAGCTTGGTCCTCAAGTACGTGCCTGCAAACAACAACTCTGCCATTTTGTAACACTCAAGACAGCCCTTATCAGGTAAAAGACAATTCCCAGCCTCATCGTGCTTCATTACTTAAATCCCCCAGGATAATGACGATGATGCTTGTTGACACCGGCTCCAGGAGGAATGTGTCCACAGCCCCCTGGTTGCACGCATGCCAAATCAAGGACTCACCAGCCAGGTCTCGTCTGGTGTTATACGCAAGCGTGCCAAGCCCCACATGACAGTCGCAATATGGCGGGGCTCTTGCTCTGGCAGAGCAGTCTCAAAGGCGAGCAGGAATGACTCCAGCCAGTCGATTGAGGGGCGGACTCCATAGACAGCTACTGCCCAGAGGCTGCAATGAGGTCATGCACAAAAGGTAGCACGAATGAGCACATACGGACACAGGACTTGCAGTGCTCAGAACTTGCGGCTGCGTGGCTGAGCGAGGAAGCAGTGCTCAGCTGACACGCTATGAATTCTGGCCGTACAGCTGTGCCACAACACTTTGCACAGCAAAACAGCAGGTTGGGTAGATGTACGACAGCAACCACGGGGTAAAGTGCAGTTTGCCCCAGGTCGCTGGGTACGCCTTCCTCCCCTCTCTCAACTGGTCTCACCTCATGCTGAGCTCTTGGGGACAAGACCAGGGGAGCATGACCTGCGATTGGGGAAGCGACAGGGCCAGCAGCGCGGCACACAGAGGGTGGAAGCCGTCTGGACTCCTGCTGCCCAGGCGTGCCGTTGCCCACATCACGTTGGCTACCTGCCGTGCTCCCATACCAGGCACGTGATCGGCTACTTGCTGCAGCATTCGTTGCAGAAGGGCCTCGTAGCTTGCGTACGCATCCCACGCCAGTGCATCTGTTTCACTGCTGGAGCCAGGCTGGGGCGGTTGGGGGCCCGGTGGGAGCTTCGCGAGCTGCACCAATGCTGCTGAAATGTTGATGTGGTTAAAATGAGCTCCGTGCTCCTCCAGCACGGCAGCCAGCTCCTGACTGGTGGTGCATAGCTTGATGCGTTTGCTGAGTAGTGCATGATCTGAAGGCTTAATACTTTTAGTGAATTGTGCATGAGTTGGAGAAGGGGGTTGAAGGCTTGAAGGAGGAGGCGGGCTAGAAGTCTGCTGGCTTACTCCTGGCTTGCTGGCACGGCAATTCCTGGCATTGCGTCGTGTCAATTTGGAGGGCTTGCCAAGGGATGTGGCCCAGGCCTGCTTGCCACTCTCATGAGGGGGATAAGGCGCTAGAGGGCATGCCGGCAGCCTAAGTGATCGTATGTACGTGTGGTTGTGGTTGCGTTTGTGTGTGTGTCTAGGTATGTGTGTGTGTGTGTGTGTGTAGGTATGTGTGAGTGTGCGTGTGTATGTGTGTGTGTGTGTGTGTGTGTGCGTGTGTGTGTGTGTGTGTGTGTGTGTGTGTGTGTGTGTGTGTGTGCGTGTTCCTTCATTTTGAGCCACACACTCAAGTTTGCGGCTCAAGACACCCTGCGAGTGCTGGCCGTTGGATTTGTCAAACTGACCCACCAGAGATTGAGCATGCCTGCTGCTGCAGCATACAACAGGCAAGACACAAGTTTCCCAAAGCTACTCTGCTGACATGTTAATCATGTTGAAGAAAACGAATTATGTAGAGGTATGTATTAGTAACAACTCTAGTTTCCATGCTTCCTACAAAAATCTTTCTTGTATCTACACTCAGGGTCCTTCCCAATATAGGACGATATATTATAATTATACAATGCAAACGTGAACATTGTACTTGCAGGTGCGAAACGAAAAGAACTTGCATGTCTGTGTGTGTGTGTGTGTGTGTGTGTGTGTGTCTGTGTCTGTGTGTGTGTTGTGTGTGCTTCATTGGTGCCATATCCTGTGCTTACCTCAAAGATCTCACACAGGGCTCCGTCATGAACGAAGCGCCTCCTCTTTATCATGGTACAGACCCATTCCCTGTCCGGTAAGTCTTTATCATTGGTGGAATGCAGCAGCTCAGACGTCTCCCTTGTGCATTCTTTGATGCTCATGCTCGCGTAAACACTTCATTCCATGGAGCAGGGGATCCTTCCAGCCCATAGACCTCGGGCCTAATAGTGAGTAAACTAAAACATGCCCACAGAAGCCTCAAACAAGCAAACACAAAAACGCACCCACACTCCAGTGAGCTCAAGCGCGCGTGCACACACACACACACACACACACACACACACACACACACACACACACACACACACACACACACACACACACGCGCGAACACTCAAACACACACACACGCACACACACAAACACACACACACAAACATACACACACATACACACACATACACATACGTACACTCAGGTGACAATGAAGACGCAGAGAGCTGGCTGGTAAGTACCTATTTTCAGCTCAATCGACAGTGCCTGTGCACACAATGAACCGTCTGTTCTATCCTTCTTCGAATATTACTTTAATTTGGGTCTATTGACAATCACATACACTAATTAAACTTGCAGCAACTTTTAAAAAGACATATCTCTATCGGACGCCTGTCTACGCATGTGCTATAACCATGAGCAGCTCACTCATATGAAACACCACGGAACCACCAACAGGTTGCTCCTACACCTCGAGCTGGGAGTGTGTGCTCCCAGTATTGGGCCGCCGGATCTGTCTATGGTGATGACACTGGATCAGTGTACGACATCAGCCCGACCATGTCTTGCCGAAGCAGCATGGCAGGTAGCTGTTCAAAATTAAAACTGGCAGCCCTGCACGGTCATTCAGTCCTCATCGCTCACGTTTAGAGCTGGTCGGCACTTCTTATGCAACATATATGAATGTATGGCCGTATATATTGTCGTTATCCAACTACCTATCAATGTCATGTATATTTACAAATGGTCCTGATGGTCACCCATCCCACCATCTCCTGCCAGTTCTGTTTGTTTTCCTGGTTTCGATGACACGAGCAAGAAGGCAGCTGTTCTCTTGCGTGGTGCTCCCTCGGTTGAGGCTCGCTGGTACATTTGCTGCTGTATGCATCATGCACGCATGTGCAGGAGATGCTTTCCCCCCCTTAGCTCATTCCCCAGACCCCAACTTCCAGAGTACACCCAACAGCGCACGTGGCTTCCCGGGGGGCAACAGCAGAGGCCTGCGCAGCTCCACCTCCCGCATTCCCCGCCCTGCCAACGCTCCGCCCCCCTCTGCACGGGGCAATGAACTGCGCCAGTCCATGCCCACCTTTCCGTCCCAACGCAAGTACGGGCCCAGGCCGCCCCCTGGCTTCACCCCTCCCTACCGGCCTTCTGGACGCACGCCAGGCGGGGGTCCCCCAAGCACGCGCTCAAACCCTGCTCAGCGAAATCTGGCCTCCAGGTGGGCGGCGTTGATTAGCTCACTCTTCTGTATCTGGATCCAGGAATGCCATTATGGTATGTGCATGTAATTGTCTGCCTTGGCCTTTTCTGGCGTATGAGCAGAATTAGGCTCGGCCGGACCACAAGGGCTTTCCATTTTTGCAGCGTTGTGGTATACCATCTGCTGCAATCGTAATAGCTTTTAGATTAAATGAAGCCATCTTGGTGTTTTGGGTTCTTAAATGAGTGAACTCTCTAAAATGTCCAGCAACTGTAGCAATTGCACGAGTGCACAATTCAAATGAGCAGACCTATTTCTATTACAGAACTCAGCATTGCTTGCGGGAGTCAGATCTTATCACCAAGATCTATTACAATTTACAACTTACTTCATCATGTCAGACGCACTGCCAGGAAAAGTGCACAACGGTCATGCTTTCCCGAGACATGCGCACGCACGGATACGCACACCTACGACATATAGTATGTCTTAACCTCGCGTAACCCCCTTTCCACACCCCGCAGGCAAGCCGAGCTGCGTGCTAGTATCGCCCGCCAAAACGAAGTAAGGGCAAACCTTGGCCGCAGTGCCTCCACAGCTTCAGGCCACTTTCCAGGAGGGGTCAGAGCGCCTGGCTCCATGTCCAGGTCCGTGTTTGAGGGTGTTGCTCACTGGAAATATGCATGTATGCAAACACACACAAAAATAAGACAACACGTATTGCACAAGCAAACTTTGCAAAAAGGAGCACACTCACGGCAAGCATACACACAAGCATGAACGCACACAGGCAATGCACAAACACACAAGCACATGCACACGTCCACAACAAACACAGGAACCCAAAAGGTCACTCTTCCGGTGCTGGTGGTATAGCAGGCCCTGCAGGAGCAGCAGCAGGGGTAAATGGTGGTGCGCATGCTGTGGTCCACAGTGCGTCCTCCCTCTCAACTTCTGCTCATGCAAACGGTGGTGGGCAGGTGGGTGGGTGCTATTGACCTTACTGGGTGGTAGGCCTTGACTAGGTGGAGAGAGAGGGGGAGAGAGAGAGAGAGAGAGAGAGAGAGAGAGAGTCCTCCAATATCCAGACTTGTCATCTGTAGTTCTTGTTGCAGCAGCAAGCAGCTCTCACCACTCCATCCACTCATTGCCATGTCCTCCTCCGATTGCCCAAACAAGGTGCCCTGTTAATTTGCCATAGTGCCTCGCACTTGCCGTTCACTCCCTCCTCCCTCCTCTCCCACCTCACACACACACACACACACGCAGCCTGAGCGGGTCCAAAGCAGCAAGATTGGCTCGGGCACCACAGGTGGCTATGCATCAAAACTGATACATGCCTCCTCTCTTCGAACCCCTGGAGGAGGCGGGCCCCCCACAGGGGCTCAGGTCTTCCCAAACAAGTCGGTTGTCAACACACCAGAAGGGACTCCGCCACACATGCCTACCCAATCCCCCACGCCTGCACCGAGCACTCCTCCCCCCACCATGCCCACCCCCAACAAGCTGTCGCCCCAGATGGCGGCAGCAGGGTGCGTGGAAGAAAGTGGCGTGGATGATAATGACGACGAAGACATGGAGAGCGCGCACTCAGGAAGTGCAGAGGAGCAGCATTTGGCTGAGGAGCAAGGAGAGCAGCAGCAGCGGCGGCGGCAGCAGCAAAAGCAGCAGCAAGGAGAGTTGCAAAAGCAACCTGGGGCGGTGAGCGGAATTGAGGCAGAGCAGTCCTATGCACAGCACAGGTTGAGAGGCACGCTGCAAGAGGGAGCCACGGAAGCTGTCAGCCCCAATGGGAGGGCCTTCGCAATTTCCAAAAGAGTGGGTGGATTTTCTCCCCTTACCGGTCAAAGGCTTGAGGTTGTGAATGAGCAGCAGCAGCAGCAGCAGCATGAGCAAGAGCAGCAAGAGTTGGAGCAGTTTCAGCAGCAGGAGCAGGAGCAGCAGCATCGGCAGCAGCAGGAGCAGCAGCAGCAGCAGCAGGAGCGGCAGCAGCAGCAGCAGCAGGGGGTGAAGGGAGGTAGTACGGAAGCAGGGGCGGCTGCGCATGTGTCTATGGCTGCACCTGCTCGTAAATTAATGCCCTCCATGGTTAAGCCTAACGCCACGGTCAGCAGTGATTTGTGAGTGCTGGGTTCATTTATTCCTTGTCGGGTCAAATTTGGTAGAGACCTTGTTCAAATGCAGCCATATCAGTAGTAAAATGTGGACCTTGCCAGGAGTGCTGATTTTGACGTTTTTGAGGTGGCAGCAGCTCAGCTCCCTTCCAGATTTAGTGCACCTACCAAGCCATATTTGCAATGCAAGCACATCACACAATGCGACACGTGTGTGTGCTCACACCACAGCACTGTTGTGTGTGTAGTGCTGGCCCGAATGGGCTCCATTACGTGCATGCCTGACCCCTGAACTATTTGCACACACACACTCATTCACTCACTAACTCACCCACTCACTCACTCACTCACTCACTCACTCACTCACAGAGGAAGTCCAACGTCATCATCAAACACGCGCGTGCCATTTGTGGGCAGCACGGGTGGTGTGACCCACAGTGCAAGAAGCATTAGTCATGTGGGAGCAGATGCAGCTTCTGAGTTGGATGGAAGCATGGCACTTGAATCAATGGTGGTGCAAGTGGGCGGAGAGATTCAGGAGAGCTTGTCGCACCAGGTGAGGGCGTAGGCTAACGCATGCTGCCTTCTTGTACGTGCACATGTGTACGTGCATGTGAATGTGTATTTGTGTATATGTGTGTATGAGTATGTGCGTTCATATGTGTGTATGTGCAGGTTTACAGGAGTATGTGTGCGCATTCAAACAGGACATTTTGCTTCTTTCGTCTTATGTCTAATGCACATGAAATGAATGAAATCACACGTGGAACAAATTTGGAGGTGGCCAGGGATGTGCAGCGAACCCAGAGGATGAGAGTGTAAAGCACAGATGGATAGCGGTCCAGGGCTGCCTTTTGTGGGGTTCCCTTTGCACTTGTTGTGTTGGGCTCATCATTGGACACTGTCAAAGTGTAAGCATCATGATATTCATCTCTCTTGCAGGGATGGGAACCAAGTGCTACTAAAATGGACTCTCCGTCAGACGTGGGAGCACCACCAGCACTGTCAACAGCTGAAAAAAAGAGTAGTAGCAAAGGCTCCCCCTTGAAAGATGCGTCTTCTTCTGCAGAAGCTGGTCCTGAGAAGCCTCGGCCAGCATGTGGGTGTGGCATCATGTAGGGCCAACTGACCACCTCTGTTCGGGCGTGCAGTTGGAATGGGGTCAAGACGTTTGTGTTAAAATCCCGTTTCTTGTTTTCACCGACTTGGATTGGGGGCTGTCCTCTGTGTAGGCCTGCTGTTGGGGCTTTTAGCTCGCCCCAACAGGAAAAATGATATACGCCAGGAGGTCTAGTTCGTTTACCAGCACGGTACTGCTGTTGAAGCTAGTAGTGTACATAAATTTTGATAACAAAGAGCATGTGATTGTGGGAGACAGCTCTCATGCACGGTGTGCATAGCTTGGTGGTGGTGGTGGTGCAAGCACCTCTTCCTTGGAAAGTATTCATGGTGTCCATGCCTATTTAACTATATATCTGTTGTGCCATGTGCCTGTTAAAAAGGTGGCGCTCTCCTTGAGCGTGAGTAAACAGGACCGTAGAACCTGTGTGTGTCTGTGTGTGTGCGCAAGTGCGTATGTGTGCTGCGTACATGTATATATCATGATGTATGGGATGGCAGTCGCACTATTTGTCTGAAGGCCTTGTTTTGTTAACCTTGTATATGTGTGTTGCTTTGCAGTTGGGTCTCCGAGAGCTGTTGCGTGGAGATACCTGTGTTGCTTTATTTTTGATAGGTAGCAAACAGCTCGCCAAGGTTGTACGCTCAGTGTGATGATAACAAACAGTGGATTAAGATCTCGAGCTCGTAGCATCCAGCCAGTGCATCGCGTATATGACTGCTAAAGAGAAATGGTATACCCTACTTCCTTAGTAAAGCGCCATTGTCCAATTCGTTTTAAATAGTGTATGCAAATCTAAAAGCGCGCGACTGCTAGCCTGCTCATATTGTTGTTAGTTTAGTTTAGTTTGGATTACAAAGGCATTCAACCTGGAATGGCTGCTCAACCTTCGAGTTAAACCTCAAAACAAACCAAGTAAAAAAAGGGCTGTGACGCAACTGGAAAATGCTAACCTTAAAGACACGAGAAAAAGTAGGCAAAAACACATCAAAGTGTAGACGTTGGTTCACCATAGTAGACGCATACTGAAAAATAGTTATCTTTCAAAAGGTCAAAACCCACACACATTGCACACAAATAAAGTTGGACAAGTTGGAAACACAGGGACAACTGGAGTTCGAACACAAGTGTGAGACTACTGAAACTGGTCTGTCATATTGTTGCTGTTGTTCTGATGCAAAAAAGTAGGAACATGCTGTGCTCTTGTCTCTGAGAATACAAATCGTACTGCAAATCTCGCAAGAAGGTTTTTTTGAAACAGAGAGCTGAGGACATGGTTGGTTTGATCGACTCACGCAGCGCTGATATATACAAAATGATGAAGGCTCATAAACGCGTTGACACTACTCCCATTTCTGCTGATGCTTGGACTGCACACCTTGAGCAACATTTCAAACAGCCTGTTGAGAATGATTTCAGATTACATGCCAGGCTACCTACTCGCCATCAGGCACTG
>Ga0307968_1000625_pt1:0-25000 | contig 26223 bp, 26 predicted proteins | sample OrgLakmetagen650_FD_201834 | JGI IMG/M metagenome (GOLD analysis project Ga0307968, IMG submission 201834) | Saline water microbial communities from Organic Lake, Antarctica - #650 | ecosystem: Environmental > Aquatic > Non-marine Saline and Alkaline > Saline | place: Antarctica: Organic...
CCTCTCCCTCTCCCTCTCCCTCTCCCTCTCCCTCTCCCACTTCACACACACACACACACACGCACATGCACACGCAGGAATGCGTGTGTTGGTGGCCGGCCCCCCTTCGTCCCAACAGAAACTGGCTCGCTCCCCTATGCCTGCCCTGGCTGCCACGGCCCTCACCCCCTCAACAACTAAACCATGGCTACACAAGCGAAGCCCTGGCGCTGCCCCGTTGGCGCCCCTAAATGTAGGAGGGTCGGGGGTTGCTGCAGGCACCGGTTCCACTACAGGGCAACCCCGTCTAGGATCTTGGCACCAAGTAGGTGCTTAGGTTGCTTACGCTGCTTGAATTAAGGGATTCGTGGGTTAAGGGGGATCTGAATGCACGGGCAGCACCACAGGGTGACCCCGTCTACGATCCTGGCACCAAGTAGGTGTTGCACAGGGCTCGCAGTTAGGCTGCTTTGGTTCAGGGATTTGTGGGTTTAGGGGGATCTGAATGCACGGGCACCACCACAGGGTGACCCCGTCTACGATCCTGGCACCAAGAAGGTGTTGCACAGGGCTCGCGGTTACGCTGTTTTGGTTCAGGGATTTGTGGGTGTAGGGGGATCTGAATGCACGGGCACCACCACAGGGTGACCCCGTCTAGGATCTTGGCACCAAGTAGGTGTTGCACAGGGCTCGCGGTTACGCTGCTTTAATTCAGGGATTTGTGGGTTAAGGGAGATCTGAATGCACGGGCACCACCACAGGGCGACCTCGTCTAGGATCTTGGCACCAAGTAGGTGTTGCACCGGGCTCGCGGTTACGCTGCTTGGGTTCAGGGAAATATGGGTGTAGGGTCGTAGGAGTACTCTGCTTGGGTTGAGGGATTTGTGGGTCGTTCCAGGCACGGGCGCCGCAGCAAGCAGTGCTTCTCTTGCCTTTGCTCCGGGTCAGGTGGTTTCTGGGACCTTGGGTTACAAGGGTTACAAGGGTTACAAGGGTTACAAGGATGGCCTACAGCCCGAGTCTCTGGCTGATGGCAATATACTTATGTGGTGTCTATTGTCTGGGACCTTGGACACAACAAAAAGGCAGGGTCGGTTCCAGCTCGGTGCCCAGAGGGTTGAGTCAATACATGAAAAAAACAGTGGTGTGCAGACACGGCAGTGCCTAACTTTTGGTCCACTCAGCTCCCAAACCGATGCATGGGGCGGCGTGCTCTCAGACGTTTTCAGTATCATAGCAAAAGGGTTTTGTGTACACACGGCAAAGCCTAACTTTTCGTCCACTCAGTGTTCAAGCACATGCACAGGGTGTGCATGTGGTCATGTGCCCTCAGATGTTTTCAGAATCGTAGCGCACGCACGGCAATGCCTAACTTTTGGTCCACTCAATTTCCAATTTGGTGCACACGGCACTGCCTACCTTTTGGTCCACTCAATTCCCAAACTCATGCACACGGCAATGCCTAGCTTTTGGTTTTCTCAATTCCCAAACTGATGCACACGGCAATGCCTAACTTTTGGTCCTCTCATTTCCCAAACTCATGCACACAACAATTCCCAACTTTTGGTCCACTCAATTCCCAAACTCATGCACACGGCAATGCCTAGCTTTTGGTCCACTCAATTCCCAAACTCATGCACACGGCAATGCCTAGCTTTTGGTCCACTCAGTTCCCAAACTGGTGCACAGTGCGTGCATGTGATCATGTGCGCTCAGATATTCTCAGAAGCAAAACGATGATGTGCACACACGGCAATGCCTAATTGTTGGTCCACTCAGTTCCCAAACCGATGCATGTGATCATGTGCACTCAGACATCTCTCTCGCATATGCTTCACACAAACAGATTCAAACCATTTGCACGCTTAATGAACTCATAGGACATAGGACATGAAATGTAACACATTTAGTACGCATCTAATCCGCATGTAATGTAATACACATTTAGTACGCATTTAATCCGCATGTAATACACACATTGAACAAGCAATACGCATTTAATAGAGACATGTAAAACACATGCAATACGCATGTAATATGCATGTAATACGCATGTAATACGTATGTAATGCACATGTAATAGAACATGTAACACACATGCAATACGCATGTAATACGCATGTAATACGTATGTAATGCACATGTAATAGAACATGTAACACACATGCAATACGCATGTAATATGCATGTAATATGTATGTAATGCACATGTAATAGAGACATGTAGCACACATGCAATACGCATGTAATATGCATGTAATACGCATGCAGATAATACACATGTAATGCACATGTAATAGAACATGTAACACACATGCAATACACATGTAAGACGCATGTACTAGGACATGTAATATGCATGCAGATAATACGCATGTAATACCAGAGGGGGTTATCTGGGCAAAAGCCAAAACATGCTCCTTTTTGCATGTAAGGTAGAACTACTCACACGTCACTTCTTCAAATTGGACCCAACCTAGCTTCAGACTGATGCTGACTTTATAAGCTACCCGAGCATGTGCTCAGTTCAAGACAAGTCGCCCTGCGTACAGAATGACAGGATTAAAAGCACACGTCTTGCACCTGTACCTTAGATGGGTGCTTTCCAGGGGAAATGGAATATCTCGCCAACCACTTAGTCTTTTTGCTCCATTTCTTTTGCAATGATTTTAATTTATTATAAGGATTCATATATAAAACACTACAAATCTTCGGGTTTGGTGCGCTGGCTGGTCAGATACAGCATATGGCTGCTCAAAAAGTAGGGTTCACGCCGCGGCCGATTAGGTATGGGCCCCCTAATTTGCATGTTTCAAGCTCAGCTGCATTGGAATCTACATAGCAGAGGTGAGCTTGAAACCTGCAAGTTATGGGGCCCATACCCTAGGAGCATGCAAAAAGTAAACCCATTTTGGGCCTCAGATAACTTCCTCTGATGTAATACACATGCAATACACATGTAATTCGCATGCAGATTACACATATAATTCACATGTACTAGGACATGTAATACGCGTGCAGATTAAACACATGTAATACACATGTACACATGTACTAGGACATGTAATACGCATGCAGATAATACACATGTAATACACGCTCACACACCACTTACGCAGCCGCGGCCAGGTCTACAAGCACACACCGGATCCAAGAAACTTGAGAAGTACGGACGAGATGCGACAAACGCAGTGAGTTCCTGTACCTGTGTGGTGGCCTCTTTTGTTTGGATGATTTGGGGAGTGGCTCGATTGTGCACAACGCCCAATGCTGTCGTTGACATATAATCCCTGGGAGCCCTCCGATTTTCAGAGCTGACTTGATTGGGAGATGGTAGGAGCGTCCAAAAGAATGTGCACCAGTGGAGAAGGTGCACGTCAGTGATGAAGGTGCACATCAGTGGTGAAGGTGCACATCAGTGGTGAAGGTGCACATCAGTGGTGAAGGTGCACATCAGTGGTGAAGGTGCACATCAGTGGTGAAGGTGCACGTCCGTGGTGAAGGTGCACGTCAGTGGTGAAGGTGCATGCCAGTGTGAACTCATCTGTAACTCAAAAAAGGGGGCAGCAGCCTCTTCCCTCTTCCTCTTCTTTCCTACTGGAGATTCCTCTTCTTTGGGAGGGGGCAGCAGCTTCTTCCTCTTTTTTTAATCAGGCACCATTAAAGCAAAAAAAGGGGGTTCAAGGCTATGAAAATCAAAAGCTGTATCGTTGTTAAATCCGGGGAAAGTGGGTCCTTAGAGTACCAAAGCTGCCACCTCCTCGACTGCACAAAAAGGTAGGTATCAATACAGGCCAGGGCAAGACAGTTACTGTTGGCTGCAGGGACTGTAGAAGCAGCCGCTTCCTCTGGAAAGCAAGCAGCCGCTTCCTCTGGAAAGCGGTCGCAGGGACTGTTAAAGCAGCCACTTCCTCTAGTAGTAGCGTTAGCCGCTTCCTCTAGAGACCTCTAGTAATAGTGGCAGCCGCTTCCTCTAGAAGTGGGCACCGTGCTGTTAGCAAGCTTGAGCCTGCCATGTCGTGTAAGCACGCGCGTGCGCTGTCAGCGTGTGTGCGTGTGTGTACACTCCTTTGCGTAGGATTAGCAAGGACTGCGCACGCTACTTACGTATTTCTGTGAGTTTTCAGCATTCTTATGGAGATCTGGTTTAAATGTCCATGTTGAGCGAACCTGATTGAATCATCAAATGTCGCTGCCGAGCATACCATTTCGGCCAAGCCTGACCCTACTTTATTTATAATATATGTCCCTGGCGGGCACACCATATAAAGGTTCGGCCAAAACTATATACAGACGGTATATTTACGGTATTTTGAGCAGGGAAATCACCAAATATACGGTCAAATACGGTGCAAATGCATCTATATACGGTTTCGGCCAAGCCTTACCCTGCTTTATTTACAATGCTTCGTGCAATTTTGATTGTGCTCACAGGATAGCGGCGGCCTTTTCAGCGGGCATGCCGTGAGTGCTGGAGGCCATGCATTGCAGGTGAGCACAGGGTCACACACACACATACATACACACACACACACAAGTACACAGGCAGGCACGAATCACATGGTGTGTGTTGCTCTATATTCTTTACGGATGCGAGGTCACAGCCTGTATGGATTCTTCTCTCTTTTTTGTGTGTGTGCGTTGCAAAATAGGCTAGGCGCAGATCTTACCTTTGGTGGTCACGCTGCAGGCCATGTAAAGCATTGCAGGTAGGGCAGGGTAACACACACACGTGCACACGCAAACATGTGCACACACACGCACACACACACCAGCACACACATACATATACACACACGTGCGTGCACGCACATGCACACACACACACACATACAAACACACAAGTACACAAATAGGTATATATTTTACCAGGCACGCCAAGGCTGGATCCCTTCCAAGCAGAGCAGTGGTTACCAAAAACGTTTGAAATTACGTCTAGGGTTTAAGGGTGTTTATGTCACTTCGGTAAACAAACAATGTTAACCTGAATACCTCCAGCACCCTAACCAAGAAAGCGCAGCATGCACGGCTGAATAGCTCCACATCTTCACCCTTTTTCCCCACCCTAACCAAGAAAGCGCAGCATGCACGGCCGAAAGGCTCCACATCTTCACCCCTTTTTCCCCACCCTAACCAAGAAAGCGCAGCATGCACGGCTGAATAGCTCTACATCTTCACCCCTATTTCCCCACCCTTGTTCCCCACCAAACCCACCTCAAGGCATTAGTGAGCAAGTTTCACGGTTCCCGGTACCAAAGTGGCTCCTTTTCCTTGGTTATTGTGAGTAATTTTTCCTGGCTAAATTGTTTTTACCCTTCTCTCTCTCTCTCTCTCTCTCTCTCTCTCGCTCAATCAAATCAGCTGGCTGTGTTGCAACCACCAGCAGAGAAGTGATCTCCGCCTCTTTTCCACATGTGTGCAGAACAGCGGCTGTGCCAGAGATAGTGCGCACCGGGGGGGCCAAGAGAGCGAAGGAGGCAGTGGTCAGAATCCAGGCGGCAAAGGCACAAGTAAAGGTACAGGGACTGCAGGGGACAGCGGAGGGGGAGAGAGTGGGAAGGGAAGGGTGAGCGGTGGAGCAGGAAACAGTGGAGCAGCAATGTTTGCGGCCTCGCGTGCACAGCCGGGTTTGTTTAGGATGGTGGGCCTGCGTAAGCCTACGGGGAACTTCAAACCGCTGAACAAGCGGTGAGCGTGTGTGGCTGGGGCGGCACGTGGGGAGGGGTGCTTTGGGTGGTGATGACCCCAGGTTTACGTGTGTCATGAATGGTGATCTGTGTCGTGCTGGGACTCCGTGTGTTTCAGTGTCTGTTACGGGTGGTGACCTGTGTCGTGCTTTGACTCCGTGTGTTTTGGGTTTTGTTACGGGTGGTAACCTACGTCGTGCTTTGACTCCGTGTGTTTTGGGTTTTGTTGCGGGTGGTAACCTACGTCGTGCTTTGACTCCGTGTGTTTTGGGTTTTGTTAAGGATGGTGACCTCAGTCGTGACTGTTCCTTTGCCATGCTGCGCCTCTGTGTCCCAGTGTGTTAGGGGTGTGTTTTGGGTGACGATGTTATGATTTCAAGTCATGCTGCAGTGGTGTCATCAAATGCTTCTCTCTGTGTCTTTCTAGTGAATTTTTTGTTCGCCGTGTGGCGCGAGGTGTGATTGCAAAGCTGAAGGAGGTCTAGACGGTGGAGCTTGTTTTTAGCCCTCACTGAAATAAATTGGTGGTGGACTGGGGGAGGAGTAATCATCTCTATTATCCTTGGTGCGTAATGCCAGCTAGTAGAAGGGTGCTAAGCGAGGAGGCGCGAGTGTGGATCTGTTGTTGCTTCTGTGCGGGTTTGATGACTCTGCTATATGCCAGTGTATTACAATCAACAAGGTGGAAAGCTCAGATCTTGCACGTGTTTGTGTGTGTTTGTGTGTGTGTTTGTGTGTGTGTGTGTTTTTGTGTGTGTGTGTATTTTACCAAGTCTTCTTTGTAACGGGCCATGTAGGAAGTGCCATTCAGAAACAGCAGCAAAGAAAGGAGAGAACATGAGTTTGGAACAGCTAGCGTTTCCTGCATCATGCAGATAATAATGCTGTGCACGAGAGTCATGACTGATCTGTGTAGTCACACTGATTTGTGTAGTCAAGATGTGACTAGGCAATAATGACGCTGTGCATGAGTCGTAGTCAAGATGTGACTAGGCCCACAATTTTTAAATAGCTAGCTTTTTCTGCATCATGCAGATAGAATCATTCTGCACAAAAGTCATGACTGATCTGTGTAGTCACACTGATTTGTGTAGTCAAGTTTTGTGTAGTCAAAATTCCTGTAGGCGCACGAGTTTAGAGTATCTAGCGTTTACCGCATCATGCAGATGGTAACCTTGGTCTGCTATGAGTCGTAGTCAAGATTTGTGTAGTCAAGATTTGTTTAGTCAAGATTTGTTCAGTCATGATTTGCGTAGTCGAGATGTGTCTAGGCGCACGCATAGCGGTGAGCATCATGCATCATGTACAATAATATATGATTATTAGACTAAGAAGCTGCTTTTGTTTTGAGCAAGTTTTGACCTACAGAGGGAAGCATACCACGTGCTTGAGAGCCTGCTCCTCTAAACGTGTTTTCACTGTTGCCATTACTTTTGCAGACACTTGTGAGCAAACTGCTATCTTTTATATTGGTTTTTTACCTTACATTTATCCCCCTATCTGAAGCATTTGCTGCATAGACTGAGTTTAACTGGACCGTTTTTGTCCTTGTTCCAATCTACCCCGTCAAGAAGATGGCTGATGGGTTTGACCTGTCAACGCAAACAAGCGACCGTGCCGACTGCTCTTTTTCTGGAAACAAACAGATTCAGTGCCTGCTGGCCATGAAAGGCTGATGTGGAGGTATTCATCCGAACTGATGTGTCTAGTGTCTATCCGATCTGATGTGTCCATTATGTGCAACAAAAGCTCTTGCCAGAACTCAAGGCCCCTATTATAAAGGAAAGAAAAAACTACGCAGGCAGTGAAAGCCACTCCCCACATTAATTAAGGAAAAGGAGCCACTTTGTTACCGAACACCGTAAAGCTCCTCCGCCGCGAAAAGGAAAGGAATAATTAATGGAGGAGGGTTGCAGGCTTGGCCTGAAACTGGCTCCTGGTGAGAGTTGGTAACAGTACTGGAAAGGGCACGTCTAGTATGGACAAGTTTGGCAGCAAAGTTCACAGAGTGCACATGGAGCTTGGAGGCAAGCTTCTTAACTCTTTGAGAATCAAAACCCAGTTTCTTGAAAGGCTTCGGGGTGTGAGTGTTGTAGATGGTGCCGCCCACACCCAAAAGGATGATGTGGAGAGTAACGGAGGCTCCTTGGAGAATTTTGCAGAGGTCTTTGTGCTGTTCCTTTGCGGCGTTCAGCTGGTTCTGGGGTTTGAGTTAGGTGTCCTCAAAGTACTTGATCTCGACGCCTTCAATCAGATGATTGGCACATTCTGTTTTTCTGTCTATTTGAGGGTAATGAGATGTGGACATGTGAGGTTGGTAATAGGGCGGCTGTAAAAAGCTTTCCAAATGTTTGATTATCACACATGGGGTCCTCTGATACAAGTACCTTGGTAATTCAATCAGAAGTGGAAACAGCCCATCAAGTCAGGCAAAGGAGCGAGAGAAGAAAAAACAAAAAATTCGTACACCACATGTCAGCAGAAAACAAGAAGCGATTAATGAGCTTCTTAGAGCGGTGCTGCAGCTGCCTGCTTCTCGCGCTCACATCAACGCCGCTGTGCTTCCTTGTCTTGTGCTGCCTTTTTGCGGGGGGCTGCCCTTTTGTTCGACACAAGAGCTCCTGAGTCCTCGTTTGTCAAGAGCCCATAGAAATGCCCAAGAAGATGCTTACTTTAAAAGATGATGCTTGTTTTATCAGAGCTATTTCCATGTTAATTAGCTGTGCGAAATCCTGAGACCAAGTTTGCACACTACTTATCCACACCTACTCATTCCGCATCCTAAAAGGAAACTTCTTGATATACACAGCTTTCAAAGTTAAACAAATAGTTAGCTAGCTAGCAAAATACACACTTGAACAGCCGACCTCTAAGTTTCAGCCTGACTTCTTAATGCCACTACTATAATTTAACCCCCGCTCAGGACGTGTGGGTGCAGCACCACACTAGTAAGTACCCTCCGGATAGAATGCATGGTTTTACAATTGTTTACACAGAATTTAGATTGTCTTGATTGACTTAAGGGGACCTTCAGCTAGACTGTTCGGCTGATCAACCTGTCCTCGCCAGTCAACAATTAATCCATAAGCTCAGACACAAACGGGGGTGACCTCCTAGGTTGTCTGGCTTTTATTGGCTGATCAGCCGTCACGACTGGCCTTTACCAACAAGTAAATCCATCAGCCCAGATACCACCAGCACAGATAGAGGACAAGCCTAATTAAAAATCGTTCAATATAATAAGAAATCACGCAAAGTCCTCTATATAGCAAAAGCGACCTCATCTTTTTTTGTTCAAGCCCTTCATTGCATCTGTGGACGACTGTTTATTCAATTGTGCCGCAATGATGCGCTTCATGCGCTCCTGAGGCGTCTCCGGCACTGCCTGCAGAGTAAACAAAGCCAGGGGGCAAGCAAAAAATCGTTTACCGTTGCATGTACAGCATAAATTGGCCCTGCACGTGAATGATGCTCCTGCTTACTAATCCATGTTGGTAGTGTTTACCGTACCTTTCCAAAAACATCCCGCACAATTATCGTTCTTTGCCCTGCAGGGTGACTGCGGAAAGCTGAAATATATATATATATATTTTTTTATCCTGCCGGGTTGTGTGGAATCGGTGTAAATAACTTTTTTGGGGTCGCTGCAAGTCATGAGCGACGAGATGCCCCCCGGCCTCCTTCCTGCCCCCCTCCCCGCCCCCGCCCCCACCCCAGCAGCAGCAGCAGCAGCAGCAGTGAGGAGAGCGAGAAGAGTAGCTGTGATAGTGGCTAGATGAAGCAGAAACAGGTCTTTGGGGAAAAAGGGCAGCAAAGGCGAAGGGAAGTAGAACAAAGAGCGTCAAGCTAACCAACATGCATGCATCGTGATGACTTTCCTTTTCCCTTTCGTGGTGTCCTCTTTCATTAAAAGCCTATTGGTGCTGAACAGGGCTAAAAGCACTGTGGGGTGACAACGGTAAGGGCAAAACACATCTATTTTTAGGGCGCGGCAAAGTGCGGGATTCAACAATCTACTTCTGAAATCTGGGGTGCGGGATGGGTACGGTATTTTTGCTCCTGCTTACTAGAAGCAGTGAGGGGCTTTCAGCTGCTGGCATTTAAGTGCTCCTTCCCGTGATCATGTTGGACGTGTTATAAGTACCAGCGGAGCCAAATCGTTTCCTTCACTATTCTCCCCTGGCAAGAATGCTTGGTCTCGACTACTGTGGGTTGAGACAAGCCTTATAAAGAAGATGAGACTACGCAGGCAGTGAACACACATTTATTAAGAAATTGAGTCCCTGTTTTCCTTTATTATACAGCTCACCCAGGAGGCGCCAAACAAGAATTAGTGTACACCATGCCCAAAAACTGGTCAGGACCCCCCTAACCCAAAAGGGTACCAGTCTGCCCCTTTTTCAAATAGGCATCCATCTGCATACTCATCAAGACCTGAAACTGAAGTGTTGCAGAGTTATGGGGCAAAAACTGAGATGCGGACGCCCATGCACACGTGACCTACCAGGCACCCATAACTGGCTTGCACAGTCCCACATTGCTTCCATTTCTTCAGAATTCCACTGACTATTTCATGATGGCACAATCCTGTCAGTTTAAGGTAAATTGCTGCTTCATCTGCTTGACTTGCCCCACGGCCTGCACCCGAGTGCGTGTGCCTCTGACTTTTGGACATGTCCACAAACCCTCCCCCCTTAACCCAATGTACCCCAAAAGGGTGCCATTCAACAGGTATTGAGCTGAGACATGTTTACATATCCGTGGAAATGCTCCAGTAAAACTTTGGAGGGGGGTTCCCAAAATTTGAAACCCGGTAAAAATCCCTCGACACCCCCCCCCCCGGATCAGACTTATTTACATACCAATCAATAGCCTTTTGAACTCAGGATTTCAAATACGTAGTATTAGTTCCATTGACCCATGAGTTCCAAAAGTTGTGCTTTCTGGCGCCTCCTTGCTCACCCTAAACTTCTGTGGGGGGTGGCCCCTACTGATCACATTGGTCAGCTGTGACTGCTGTGTGTGGATCTGGCCTTCTTCTTCTCTACCCAGTCAAACTTGAATTACCGCGTGGGGGTAGCCGTCCTTTTTGTTCTTTACTTACCCAGCTTACCTTGGGCTGCCATGCAAGAGGAGCTACCATTTTTTAAAAGCACACCTCACCATTTTCTTATAGCACAGCTCACCATTTTCTTATAGCACAGCTCACCATTTCTTATAGCACAGCTCACCTTTGACTGCTGTGCAGGGGGGGCGGCCTTCAAGCGCTCTGACGCGCTGCTGCTGCCCTCTTCTCTCCGCCTGGGCCGTGGACTCCTACTTCTACTCCTGCTACTGCTCTTGCTGTTGCGTCGATACTGGCTGCGATGCCTGCTAGAGCCTCTACTAGGACTACGGCTGCGAATGCGGCGGCGGTACCTGAAATGCGTTAGCGTACGACTTGAGTTATGCCGGTCAGTAAAGTGTGACTGAGGCTATGCTGCCCTGTTCCCTGGCACGCACACACACATGCACACACACGCACGCACGCACACCCACCCACACATGCACGCACGCACACCCACCCACACACACACATGCACACACACGCACGCGCGCACACACACCCACCCACGCATGCACGCACACACGCACGCACACCCACCACACACACACATACACACACAAGCAAACACACACAATACATGTGGCAGACCAGCAAAGCGCACAGGCACAGGGTTTGAACGTAAGCTCACCGTTCTCTACTGCGGCTACGGCTGTCTCTCCTGCGATAGCTCCTGTCTCTATCTCTGACTGGACTAAGACTGCGCCGCCAATCACGCCTATTGTTCTCCTGCTGTTTCCTGTGTGTGTAAGTGTGTGTGTGTGTATATGTGTGTGTGTTGGCCGGACTAGGATAGCGCCGCATATCACGCCTGCTGTTGTTCTCCTGCTGTTTCCTGCAAAAGGTGTACAATACATCAGTATATCAATAGATTAATGGGTCAATAATTCAGATACGTGTGATGTGTATATGTGTGTATGTGTGTGTAATATGGACATGTCACGCTAAATCTGTAGCATGAACAATTGTTGTGTGTGTGTGTGTGTGTGTACAACTGTTGCGTGACTTCCCCTGCGGGTGCTGGTGCTGTGATTGGATGTCACATACATCGTGCGTACCGTTGATGAACATGTCAATCATAATCAGTGACAAATACAATTCATATGGCTTCTGATGATCAAAATGTGATCAAAACTGGTACCATGGTTTGTTGTGACATACACCATGCGTTATGTTGATGGACATGTCACGCTGAATCAGGAGAGCATGCAGAAGCAGTGGAACCTTTTCCTGATTGCATTTCAAGCAATTGAACTCTTCCTGGCGGTTGAAATGCAATCTTTGCTGTTAAAGTGACTTTTATCATGACGCGCGACATGTGTACGATCGATGGTTGTGTATCATTGGCGAAGGTCCATTACGATCTAGGTAATTGTGTTAGTCGCTTAATTGGGTCGTATTTGTGTCGGAATCGTTCCCCTCACGGGCGGGGACAAGACAATTCCGACGCAAGTTGCAGACTTGAACCCCCTTTTTACCATCATCACCATAAGCAAAAGCTATGTTTAATTTTCTGTGAATACGTAATCACTTTGTTCAGGCTTTTTCATGGTCTGCTTGTCATATACGCTGGCTGCAAGCACGCGAGGAATGCAGTGCCCATGTCATACTGCACGCACACATATACACATACACAAAGCACGCGAGGAATGCAGTACCCATGTCATACTGCACACACACACACATACACATACATATACACACACATACACAAAGCACGCGAGGAATGCAGTGCCCATGTCATACTGCACACACACATGCACACACATACACACACATACACACACACACAAAAGCACGCAAGGAATGCAGTGCCCATGTCAAACTGCACATACACACATACACATACACATACACACACACACACACATAAAAGCACGCAAGGAATGCAGTGCCCATGCCATATTGTACATACACACACACACACACACACACATACACACACACACAAAATCACGCGAGGAATGCAGTGCCCATGTTATACTGCACACACACACACACACATACACACACATAAAATCACGCGAGGATTGCAGTGCCCATGTCATACTGCACATACACACACATACACACATTCACACACATACACAAACACACATACACATACACACACATACACAAACACACATACACACACATACACATACACACACATAGTTTTCAGTCCTGGCCACCTCACATCTCATACTGCACACATACACACACACACAGTTTTAAGTCCTGGCCACCTGATGTTCTGGAGTGCGGAGGCAGCTGGGAATGGCTGGGGGCCCGACATTGCAGGGTCAGGCATGTCTGGCAGTGCGTCTATGATGTTGTCGTCCCTGCATGAATATTTAGGTGCACGCTTGTCTGCAGGGTCAGGCATGTCTAGGGTTGGACAACACCATACATTTATAGGTATACACGGTGTACATACGGTATTTTTAGCAGGAAAATCACCATAAACACGGTCATATACCGTGCAAATATACGGGTCTGGCCAACCCTAGGCACATCTGCCAGCAGATGCATCCATCAGAGTGCCTGTGATGATAGTCATCAGAGCCTATGATGATATGATGATGATACGATTAGAGCCTATGATGATATGACGATGATACGATCAGAGCCTATGATGATATGATGATGATACGATCAGAGCCTATGACGATATGATGATGATACGATCAGAGCCTATGATGATATGATGATGATATGATCAGAGCCTATGATGATAGTCATCAGAGTGCCTATGATGATGGCATTTCTAAAGTGAGCCCATATACAAAAATCAACGCTGGTACAAAAAGAGTCGTGAACATGAATGTAAAGCACACGATTTTTTGTTAGAGTTGACTTTAAAGGCCTGCATATCTTCTCCTCGTTTTTTTATCCGAGGCTTATGTCCAAAGCACAAGTGAAGGGGGTACGCCATTGTTGTTGTTGCCATTGCTTATGTTGATCAGGTGCACAAATTGAACACAACCAAACACACATACATCAGACTCGTTCAAACACACGCAAGCACAAACAAGTATACACACAAACAAGCATGCACTTACGCACACACGCACGCACAGATGTACGCACGGACAGATGCACACGCACGCACGCACCTTTCAAAAGCCTTGCGATCTATGGTGTGAGAAGGAAGTGTAGGTAAACCGCGCAGGCTGCCTAAGGGGTCACGTCTGATGGAGGGGGAGACAGCACAGCATAATTAAGTACATGATGGAGGGGAAGACAGCACAGCATGATCTGTATAATTAGGTACACGATGGAGAGGAAGACAGCACAGCATGGTCTGTATAATTAGGTACACGATGGAAGAAAAGGCAGCACAGCATGATCTATAAAATTAGGCACACGATGGAAGGAAAGGCAGCACAGCATGATCTATATAATTAGGTACACGATGGAAGGAAAGGCAGCACAGCATGATCTGTATAATTAGGTACACGATGGAAAAAAAGGCAGCACAGCATGATCTGTATAATTAGGCACACGATGGAAGGAAAGGCAGCACAGCATGATCTATATAATTAGGTACACGATGGAAGGAAAGGCAGCACAGCATGATCTGTATAATTAGGTACACGATGGAAAAAAAGGCAGCACAGCATGATCTGTATAATTAGGCACACGATGGAAGGAAAGGCAGCACAGCATGATCTGTATAACTAGGTACACGATGGAAGGAAAGGCAGCACAGCATGACCTGTATAACTAGGTACACGATGGAAGGAAAGGCCGCGCAGCATGATCTGTATAATTAGGTACACGATGGAGGGGAAGACAGCACAGCATGATATGTATAATTAGGTACACGATGGAGGGGAAGACAGCACAGCATGATCTGAATAATTAGATACATGATGGAGGGAAAGGCAGCACAGCATGATCTGTATAATTAGGTACACAATGGAAGGAAAGGCAGCACAGCATGAACTGTATAATTAGGTACACGATGGAAAGAAAGGCAACACAGCACAAGGGGTACAAGAGTGTTTGGGTTCAGTGGCCTTGCCAAACCAGTTGCACTCTGGTGAGCTGCAATGGCTGCAAATTTTGGGAGCCTGCGAAGGCTTCCAAGGGAGTCACGTCTGCCGAAAGGGACCACATACGTTGCAATGCATGTTCAAAACAATTCAATGTAATACAATGCTACCATACAGTTCGAAGCATGTTTAAAACAATTCAATGTAATACAATGCTGCCATACATTGCAATGCATGTTCAAAACAATTCAATGTAATACAATGCTGCCATACATTGCAATGCATGTTTAAAACAATTCAATGTAATACAATGCTGCCATACAGTACAATGCATGTTCAAAACAGTTCAATGTAATACAATGCTGCCATACAGTTCAATGTAATACAATGTTGCCAAAACAAACAAAACTACATTTCAATAATACAAAGCTGTCAAAACAAAACAAGACTACATTTCAGTGTATGCGTCACAGGCACACTGTAGATGAAGTTGTTCTACCTTTAGGGTGGCCAGACCCTTAGCTCGTATACGCACTGTTATGAACGCATATGAAAATATGAATGTACAAGAGTAGCTAGCTGAGGGAACCAGCAAACCTTTTATGTTGTGGCACCAAGGTGAGTTGATTTAGGATTATACACACACTAGCAAAAGATCACGCACAAGCACGCACATGAGCCAGAAGGTTTTGCGAATCACAAAGAGCCAAAAGTTACGCATGACACATAATGCCATGCACGCATACTGAGACAACACAAAGGCGATGCATGTGCTGCCTGTCGTCTATTCCACCTGATGCAATGCAAGCATACCGCCACAACACAAAGGCGATGCTACAAAAATACCACACAAATATACCACACAAAAATACCACACAAAAAACCACAAGTTAACACCATGCTCACCTAGTGGGCGAATGCGAGCGTGACCTAGCTGCCGGACTGGGTCGTCTTGGCCTACAGCGCACAATATGAGGGAGAAGAAAAGGGGTACGGCATTTGCACAAGACCAACACACCCAAGATCCACCTCTCGTCCCCCCCCCCACCACAAGGTGAGAGGTACAACTTATTCAAAGGGTGAGAGGTACAACCCATTAGGTTGTCCGTGGCCTTTGTTTGATGCTCAACGTTTGTCTGTAGCCTTTGATGCTCAACGTTTTTGTCTGTGGCCTTTGTTTGATGCACAACGTTTGTCTATAGCCTTTGTTTGACGCTCAACGTTTGTCTGTGGCCTTTGTTTGATGCTCAACATTTTTGTCTGTGGCCTTTGTTTGATGCTCAACGTTTGAATATAGCCTTTGTTTGACGCTTAACGTTTGTCTATAGCCTTTGTTTGACGCTCAATGTTTGTCACCGATCAAGACGTGAGTTGAGTGTGCGTTGACACCGACGAATGATTGGAGATCATGCACACACACATACACGCCTGGAGGTGATACCAAGAAAGACTGTAATTGGAGGTCAGACTAAGGCTGGGGATGGTACTAGAAAAGCCTGAAGGCCTTGTGATGAGTGTGACTGTTGGTGCTTTAAGGAGCGCATGCTTGTGTGTGTGTGTGTGTGTGTGTGTGTGTGTGTGTGTTGTTGTGCGTGCGGGTGTCACATTTGCAGGGGTAGATCAGGCAGATTTCTTTCCAGCACGGATGCCCAGAACAAACTGTTTTGTGATCCAATAAGTCAGCAATGGAGCGTTTGCAAGGCACGTGCAGCAGCGTCAAGATAACACACACATACAACAGCAAACACTCACCTGCTGATTGTTTGGCATAGCTAGCTCGGCTTTGGTAAATGTGTGCAAGCGAATGTGAGCATTGTATGCAACAGCTGGTAAGCCGCTGCCACAGCTGCTGCTGTTGCTGCATGCTGAACCATCCCACTCGTATACATGGAACACAAAATAGGAAAGAAAAGAGGCACAGTGCTGTAGTGTTGCACATACACGGAAAGCAGCGATTGTCCACCAACAACAGTGACGTCCAAGCACGCTCTGTGTTTGGGTGCTCTTCCCCCTTCCCCCTGTATCAAGAACCCCACCATCCTGTAAGCGTATCTTAACATCTTGACAGCTAATATCTTGACAGCTGGCGTCTTGACAGCTAGCTGCTTGGTCACCAGTCAGAGCTGCAAAGCTGCAAAGCTACAGCAGCAGGAGGCGCACGTGGACTCATCAAAGCCGGTTTATTATGGCTTTGCCAGGTAGTAAGACTGTGTGTGTGTGCTCTCTTGCCAGCAGCTACGCCCAACATCTGCATGTTTTTTTGCCATCATCCGCTGCGGCAGGAACAGCAGCTGGCGTGACAGCAGCCTGCTGCCCCCTTCTAACAATCTGCAGCGCCCCTGCCAACAGCGAAAATCTGCCATCCCCCAAAAATCAGCAGCAGTCGTGCCGACAGCAGTCGTGCCGGCAGCAGTCTGCTATCCCCGAAAAAGCATCAGTAGTCGTGCCGACAGCCAAACGGCAGCAGTCGCGCTGGAAGCCTGTCGTCCCCAATAAAGGCAGCAGCAGTTGTGCCGACAGCCTGCTGTCCCCCAGAGGCGTGCGCGTGGCTGTCAGTCAGGCTCAGGCAGCACAGGCACACACACGCGTCATACCTCACGAGATGAGCACTGGGTGCGTGAGTGACTAGCGGGTCATGCCAGGCATGCAGGGTCTGGCCCTTTGAGTCAAGGCCCATGCCCGCCATCCTACGGCAGCGCTCACGGTTGCGCTTGCGGTTGGAGCGTTTCCTGTGTGTGTGTGTGTGATTTGTATATGTGTGTGTTTGAGTCAAGGCCCATGCCCGCCATCCTACGGCAGCGCTCACGGTTACGCTTGCGGTTGGAGCGTTTCCTGTGCGTGTGTGGGTGTGTGTGGGTGTGGGTGTTTTTGTATATGTGTGTGTTTGAGTCAAGGCCCATGCCCGCCATCCTGCGGCAGCGTTCACGGTTACGATTGCGGATGAAGCGTTTCCTGTGTGTGTGTCTTTGTATATGTGATATGTGTGTGTTTGAGTCAAGGCCCATGCCCGCCATCCTACGGTAGCGCTCACGGTTACGCTTGCGGTTGGAGCGTTTCCTGTGTGTGTATGTGTGTGTGTGTGTGTGTGTGTGTGGGTGTGTGTTTGTGTTTTTCTCCTTGCGCATGCGCCTCGTCACCTCAATAAGCACCCCCAAGACCCTTCCTTGCAGGCGCTCATCATGACCAATTCTTACTTTGGAATGCGCCTCTGCGCGTCTTCCTCTCCTTCCTGCGTCAAAGCGCGGTGGAGACGCCAGCTGAAGTTGGTGACACCGTACGCCTCCGCCGCCTCATCCAATGCTTCTTCAGCATCCTCCTGTATATGTCGTCATATAAAAGCGCTTTACAACATCAAGGTGCTGTTATGATAGTTAACCCACGCCTTGGCCATCTCATTCAACGCATCTGCGACGTCCCCCTGTGCATGAGATGATGAGTGAGTCCTTGTGAAGCAATAAGACACTGTAATTTAAGTTCATGCACGTCTTTGCTGACTCATCTAACGCATCTGTGACGTCTTCCTTTGCAAGTGTCGATAAGTGAGCCAACAACACATCCGTGACGTCCTCCTTTGCAAGAGCTGATGAGAGGTTTTGAGAAGCGGCAAATGCTGTGACCAATGATTGGTGATGCCGTCCCCTCTGCTGGCTCATCTAACGCATCTCTGCATTGCAATCTGAAGGATATTATCGGTGCATCCTACCACACACACACACACACACACACACACGTGCTGCATGTTGAGAAGATGGGACTCTATAACGTTTGAAAATATGAGAGGGGTGCTCATTGCTGAAAGTGTCGGTGATGCCTCCTATGCTGCCTCTTGTGTCTTGCATCCCTTCCTCCGTGAGCGCAGAATGATGAATTTGTCAAGATACCCAGATCGACGACTTTTGCAATATAGGATTTAGTGGGTGCTGCACATTCCTCATGCATGCATAAACACACACACACTCACAAAAGCATGCACGTGAACGTACACATTCACACAAAGGAGCAAACACACACACAAGAGCATAAGCACACACCTCCTCAAGGGTCTCTGCGTCTGCATCTTCGTCACTCCCACTCCCACTGCTACTGCTGCTGTCGTCATCATCACCATCGCCCAAAACAGAGCCTCCATACTGAAAACCCACAGCACTATAGGGCCCTGACCCGCCACCTGCAGCATGAAATCAGCACACGACACATGTCGGGGGGGAGCCTATTGGTACTGCTGCTGTTATCATCATCATCCACGCCCAAAGCAGAGCCTCCATACTGAAACCCACAGCACTATAGGGCCCTGACCCGCCACCTGCAGCATAAAAACAGCACACGACACATGTCGGGGGTGAGCCTATTGGTACAGCTCCTGTTATCATCATCATCATTCACGCCCAAAGCAGAGCCTCCATACATTATATGCCCTGATACTTATCACTGTAGCATAGAAACAGCACACGACACTTGTTGGTACTGTTGGCCGTTGTCAGAACCATCATTATAACCAAACAAAGCAGCCCCTTCGTTCTTGGAAACAAACATTTAGGGGTGAGGCTGTTCGAGTGTGTGTAGCAACGCAGCGTGCACACACACACACACACACACACACACACACTCACACACTTCTGTATTAAATCTAGGGCTGTGCAATGACGGTGTGCCGGTACGGTCTGTCAAAATACGGTCTGACGGTTGACGCCGTAAATGACAGTGTCAGACCGTCATTTCGGAATTTGGGGGCCGTCATGAAGGTACGATTGACGGTCGGTCCAAAAATCGCAAAAAGGCCAAATAATGGCATTTTGACTATTTTCTCCTCAATCTTAGATGTTGCATGTGTGTTAATAACACAAACAAACGATTGGTGTAATAACGAAAGAAAAAGAAAAGGAAAAAGAATAGCAAAAGGTTTGTGTCTTGACCAGGATTCGAACCCTGGTCTCAACTCTTCACAGCAAGAAAGCATTTGACGGTGGGTTTACACAGCAAAATACGGTCTGGACGGTCAACACCGTCATTTCTAAAACACCTTCATTTTGACGTTCTGACGGTACGGACCGTCAACCGTACCATAATCACGGTGCAAAATCGCTCTGACGGTGCCATTGCACAGCCCTGGTTACATCGCCTGCACTGCAGCATGCATTCACTCTTTATGAACACCTTTTCTGCAGCATGGACAAATATCACACTTTCAATACACCCACAGTGCAGCGTACATACGCGCCTCTGTGTTAGATCACCAACACTGCAGCAGCGTACAAATAATACACCGCAGCATAAAAACAGTACACTGCAGCATACGGACAGTACACCGCAGCGTACGAACATGAAAATGCACCTTACGAACACTACACTGCAGCATAAAATTAGTACACTGCAGCGTACGAACATGAAAATGCACCTTACGAACACTACACTGCAGCATAAAACAGTACACTGCAGCGTACGAACATGAAAATGCACTTTACGAACACTACACTGTAGCATACAGACAGTACACCGCAGCGTACGAACATGAAAATGCACCTTACGAACACTACACTGCAGCATACAAACAGTACACTGCAGCGTACGAACATGAAAATGCACCTTACGAACACTACACCGCAGCATACGGACAGTACACCGCAGCATTTTAACACTTCACTGTAGTGTTCGAACAGTACACTGCAGCATCCAAACATTACACTGCAGCGTGCAAACATTGCAATGTAGCATACGGACACTTCACTGTAGTGTTTAAACAATACACTGCAGCATAAAAACAGTATGTACACTGCAGCGTGCAAACATTGCAATGTAGCATACAAACAGTACACTGCAGCGTGTAAAAATTGCAATGTAGCATACAAACAGTACACTGCAGCGTGTAAAAATTGCAATGTAGCATACAAACTGGACAATGCAGCGTGCAAACATTGCAATGTAGCATACAAACAGTACACTGCAGCGTGTAAAAATTGCAATGTAGCATACAAACAGTATGTACACTGCAGCGTGCAAACATTGCAATGTAGCATCCAAACATTACACTGCAGCGTGCAAACACTGCAATGTAGCATCCAAACATTACAATGCAGCGTGCAAACATTGCAATGTAGCATCCAAACATTACACTGCAGCGTGCAAACACTGCAATGTAGCATCCAAACATTACAATGCAGCGTGCAAACATTGCAATGTTGCATCCAAACATTACACTGCAGCGTGCAAACACTGCAATGTAGCATCCAAACATTACAATGCAGCGTGTAAAAATTGCAATGTAGCATACAAACTGGACAATGCAGCGTGCAAACATTGCAATGTAGCATCCAAACAGTACACTGCAGCGTCCAAACAGTACACTGCAGCATCCAAACATTACACTGCAGCGTGCAAACATTGCAATGTAGCATATAAACACAACACTGCAACATTAAACCAGTATACTGTGCAGCATGCATGGCAGCATCACAGCCCTCACTTTGGCAATGACTGACTCATACACAGATTGCTGGAGCAAGCATCGCAGCATTGACTGCACATACGCATGGCATACTGCAGCACGCAGCGCAGCATACGCTTCAGATACCACTGCAACATACACATAGCACGCTGCAGCATGAATTGCAGCATGCACTATAGAAGTACGTCAGCTGGACTCACTTGCAGCAAACGTCACATAGAACATGCTTCAAGAACCAAGTGTAAACATCAGCATGTGATTTGCATGCACGCTAACACACATCACACACACTCACACTCACACTCACACACACACTCTCTGTCACACACACACACACACACACACACACACACACACACACACACTCACACACTCACACAAACACACACACACTCTCACACACACACACTCACATTAACACACACACATTAACACACACCACACCCGTTGACGCAACGGTGCCACTGGAAAGGGACTGACACACACACCACACACACACACAGACACACACACACAAACACACACACACAAACCACACCTGTTGACGTGCCGGTGTCATTGGGAAGGGGCTGGTGGCTCTGGGCTCTAAAAGCGGCAGTGGCCTCCACACGGGCCTGGGCACGGATTACCAGGCTCTCCTCCTGCGCAGCTTCAATGCCCGCCTGTGTGTGTGTGTGTGAGTGTGTGTGTGCGTGTGTGCATGTTCAACGGATTACCAGGCTCTCCTCTTGCGCAGCTTCAATGCCCGCCTGTGTGTGTGTTTGTTTGTGTGTGTGTGTGTGTGTGTGTGCGCGTGTGTGCATGTTCAACGGATTACCAGGCTCTCCTCTTGCGCAGCTTCAATGCCCGCCTGTGTGCGTGTGTATGTGTGTGTGTGTGTTTGTTTGTGTGTGTGTGTGTGTGTGTGTGCGCGTGTGTGCATGTTCAACGGATTACCAGGCTCTCCTCCTGCACAGCTTCAATGCCCGCCTGTGTGTGTGCGTGTGTGTGTGTGTGTGTGTGTGTGTGTGTGTGTGTGTGTGTGCGTGCGCGCGAGCGTATGCAAGTTCAAACACTCTTGCAAAACCAACCCCTAAGCCCAGACCCACCTCTTCTGGCAGACCTTTGTTGGCGTACTTTATGAGGTCCCTGAACGCTTCAAACTGAATCAGCTGCATGTATACGTGGAACACAATAATGGAGTTGAGCAATTGTACGTGTATGTGAGCAATGGAAATGAACAAAGTGAAGTCCCTGGACGCTTCAAATTGAATCAGCTGCACGTATATATGTGGGCGGTACAATATGAAGTTGTGCAGCTGCATGCTACGTGGGCAGCAATAAGGAAGCTGCTTTGCTTATGCGTGGGCAATATGGTGTTGTGCAGTTGAATGTGTAGTCTGTGGTGCTCTCGACAACAGGGTTGGCCCACACCATACACATATATACGTTTACACGATGGATAGACGGTATAATATAGCAGGGGAATTACCACACGTTCGGCTATATATGTGCGTATAAACATTTATGGTCATATATATACGTTTACACGATGGATAGACGGTAAAATATAGCAGGGGAACTACCACACGTTTGGCTATACATGTGCGTATAAACAGTTATGGTCAACCCTGCACAGGACCCAAAGCGAAAAGGCAAAGGCACAGGAGTTGGGTTGACATCAAGCCGGGCTTGAACACCCTTCATATACCCTAATTGTCTGCACAATAAGCGTTGCACACACACACACACACACACACACACACACACACACACACACACACACACACACATAAATTGGGGAAAGGCAGGGAGGGACGGACCTGGGTGATGGCCATACATTAAAGGAGGCCATAACTGAAACTCTTGGAATTCAAATTGAGTAGGCAACCAGTGGCTGACTCACACCCTTACGCACACGCACACACAAATGCCCACGCACACACACACACACAAACACACACACACACGCACGCACACACACACACACACACACACACACTTCATCCTGTTGGCAGCTGTCCATAAAAAACGCAAAGAGTAAAGGCCGGCAGGACAAACCACTCGCTGGCTTTCCGCCTGCCTGTTTTTTTAATACTGGCTTTCCGCCTGCCTGTTTTTTTTGGTGCTCGCTGGCTTTCCGCCTGCCTGTTTTTTTGGTTACTCGCTGGCTCTCAGCCTGCCTGTTGTTTTAAATTACTCGCTGGCTTTCCGCCTGCCTGTTTTTTGGCTACTCGCTGGCTTTCAGCCTGCCTGTTTTTTAATTACTCGCTGGCTTTCAGCCTGCCTGTTTTTTAATTACTCGCTGGCTTTCCGCCTGCCTGTTCTTTTTGTACTCGCTGGCTTTCAGCCTGCCTGTTTTTTAAATACTCGCTGGCTTTCCGCCTGCCTGTTTTTTTGGTACTCGCTGGCTTTCAGCCTGCCTGTTTTTTGGCTACTCGCTGGCTTTCAGCCTGCCTGTTCTTTTGGTACTCGTTGCCTTTCAGCCTGCCTGTTTTTTGGTTACTTTCCCTCCTCAGCTGGTTACTCGCTGGCTTTTGGCTTTCAGCCTGCCTGTTTTTTGGGTTTTTTTCCCTCCTCGCGCTGAAAGTGCCAAAACAGGAACTTGCCTGCCACAGGCTTGAGTTCCCTGTCGTATTTAATTAGGGCACCTGAACCAATACTTTTTGAGCATGTAAGACAGGAGATTAAATGTTGGCGGTCGTAAAGTCGGGCACGAACGGGATGTCGATATGTTATATGTTATCAACAAATTGCTCACTCAGCTTTTCCACGATTTCAGCAATTGGTGGAGTCAATTATGATGGTAGTCTAGCAAACGTAAAAAATGGCAAACCACGAGCTTGCCTGCCACGGGCTTGAGTTCCCTGTTGTATTCAATTAGGGCACCTGAACCAATACGTTTTGAGCATGTAAATCAAGAGATGCAATGTCTGTAAAAACGTTTGAGTCCCCTGAGTTCTGGTGGGAACAGGGCGCCTGGAACAGTGCTACTCAAGCCTTAAAAAGACTGAGAGGTTGGTCGTCAGTACACACACATGAGTAGGGTTGGCCAGAACCATATATATACGGTGTATATACGGTATTTTTGGCAGGGAAATCACGAAATATACGGTCATATACGGTGCATATATACGGTCCTGGCCAACCCTACACATGAGTCCCCCTGTTTTTAGCAAGGCGCCTGGACCTGTGCTACTCAGGCCTTTAAATTCAGCGTTCCATTGCCTTCGATGAAAAAATTGATGAAGACCTCGCTAGCAGCAGCCGTGTGCAAGCATAATGTCTGTCTTCTATAAACATTTCATGGAAAGCTTGTCGGTAACGCCTTATTAATAGGGTTGTATTAATAGGGTTTGCCAGAACCATACATTTATAGGTATATACGGTGCACATACGGTAATTTTGGCAGGGAAATCATCATACATACGGTCATATACGGTGTGTATATACGGTACTGGCCAACCCTACTTATTAAGGCTCTTTCTGACTTATGCCTGGCCCCGTGGCAAACATGCTCTTCATGAGGCAGGCGTAGGGGGAAAATCGTACCTTAATAAAGTACTGTGGGTTTGATTTTAGGCCTTACTGAGGTACGATTTCTGCCCTATGCCTGCACACATGATTGCCACGGGGCAGCTGATTGAGTATTGCATTATCAGACACGTTCAATCTAGAGCTTGCCTGTAGCACAGCTGTGTGCAAGCATTCTTTGCTTCCTATGAATATTTGTGAAATTGCTGTATACAATTCTGTCAATCAAAGAGGGGGGGATGTTATAAGCACACCCCACTATCTATCAATAAGGTAGTAGCTGTACAAGCTTTAC
>Ga0307968_1000626_pt1 | contig 26222 bp, 22 predicted proteins | sample OrgLakmetagen650_FD_201834 | JGI IMG/M metagenome (GOLD analysis project Ga0307968, IMG submission 201834) | Saline water microbial communities from Organic Lake, Antarctica - #650 | ecosystem: Environmental > Aquatic > Non-marine Saline and Alkaline > Saline | place: Antarctica: Organic Lake...
GGCATCTGGCATCTCGTAAATCTGCCCCTTCTGTCCCATAACAACAACACGATGCCACTCAGGGTCTTTACCAGGAGGCATTTTAATGTTCTGGAGGCTGGGGGGACAATTCGTGGTGGTTGGAGGGTGGTTGGTGCAAGCCCAGGGTACCCCCCAAAATAGCATAAATACGTTTACGTATTATACGCGTACTGCGTATTAATAGCGTATTATACCGTATGGGACGTCTCAGAAGTCCGTATGACCCATCCCTGCTTTTATGTTTAACAGCTTCAGTAAAAGATTTGGAGTGAGAGCCCAGTATTTGAATATTTTTTGGCTGGGCAATTACAAAGTGCTATTGCCTGTTTCTCCCTGCATCAAATTAAGAGCCAGTTTTTGCAGTAGATGCATTCCTTTTTTTGGTAAAACTATCAATATTTCTTGAAAGCCAGTGCAAAAGCTCTGAAAAAGCACGGAACAAACATTCAGTAAGGAGTTTGGCAGATACATCTTTTCAGCTCTTTGATCATATTAGCTGTCGCTACATCCGGGGGACAGTCTGCTCCCAGCATTCCAGACTGTAACGCTCGGCATGGCATCCCTGGGATACTGAATAAATGTTAACCCCCCAATTGTGGCCGGACAGCAGGATTTCATAGTTTTTAATAGTGCTTCATTCCTGCCCAGCGAACAGGCCCATGCTCTAAGTCCTTTGAGGGCAAGTTTCAACCCCCAATTTTTTGGATTCATTGGTTTAAACAAATTTAGTAGCTTTCCCGGGGGGGGAAATGGTAAAATCTGGACCAACATTGTATGTCCATGTAATTTATCTTGCGAGAATAAATTTAGCCCCGATTCTTTCGATCTGGGCCCCAAACAAGTTCTTACAGTAAGAAGCGGTTCATGCGTTCCTTCTCACTTCTCAAAACTGTTAAAGTGAGGCACATGGTAATAATTGGCAATTGCAAAGAAACATAACCCGGCAGGGCGTGGTGTGTTTGACCACTGGTCAATCCCACAGCGTTGATGAGTGAATGCGTCAGTAGTTTCTGGCAACTCTCCCCAACTCAGCCAGCAGTCTGTAAACACTGGCTTCTAACCTGGTCAAAAGTCCAAATGCACCACTGCTCGTGAAAGCGAACCGCAAACATAACCCAGGTCTTACGGGTTCCCGTGTTTGGAGTAATTGGCTGTTTCACGTTCACGAGCTCTTAGCTTGCCTTTCATTGCCAAGGCAAGCGCCAGTCGTACTGCCCTGCTCAATTTGTTTTAACCACATTCCAAACACACTTGTACCTTTTACACAAAGTAGACCACCGCACCCTTTTTGCACAGCAAAATGGGATGTCTGCCATGAAATGCAATCATGTTTACTAGTGTAAACTGGTCTTGATCAACTCAAGATGCAACACATGAAAATGAAGTATGCCTGTACGCAGGGACGAGGCAACCACACAGTCTAATCCACAGCTAAACCTACCTGAGCTGTGAGCTCCCAGTTAAAATAATTCCTGGAATTGGCAGGAATCCCCTATTAAAGCTCATTCCTAATGTTGCCCACCTGAAGATGTTTGCTCAGTCCCCTCTGAGAGGTGGCCGTGAATCCTGCTCTTCTCCCTCCCCCTCTTCTCCTGGTCATTCCTATGCTGCTGCTGGTGGGGAACGCTGGCCCCACACAGCTTATTCACAGCCTCGGGCTCATTAAAGTTAAAGGGCTGTAGCGAGGTGGCTGTGCGCAGAATGGTGAACATTGCAGACGGCAAATTTGCCTGCAGACAGTGCACAGATAATGATGGTTACTTAAGATGTTCCAAAAATATCTCTGTGACTATACTAGCCATTTGAGATGCACTTCACGCATGCTATCTTAAGCATCAGCCTTACCTGCAGCGAGTTGACAAATCCCTCTGCAAGCTGGTTGATGGAATCCTTTGGGTTCTCATTAGCAGGCGGAAGGACGGGCAGCGTGACAGGGGCAGGGATGCCACGTGCCCTACGTGTTGTTAAATGCACACAGGACCGTGAATGACAAATATGGTGCGGACCGTCCACAGTGGACCTCTTGTCATATTTTTATGCAATTCATAGTTAGTTTGGCTAAACACCATCAATGAATACCACGTTCATGCAGATCGCATGAGTCTATTCAGCAGCAGCATATAGGCCTTCTAGGACATACTCAAAGCTGACAAGGCCATAAGCACACAACCTTCATTCACAATATCATAACCTATGACCACGACTACGGCAAGAATATTCTTACTTTTTGTCCATAATTTAAGCCACGAGCGACCTTTTAAGGCTAATGCTGGACTGGTTTTCTTTGCTACTGGTCACATTATTGTTCTTAAGACAATGACAGTGTTGAATACAGCCTGTAGCTGTTGACGCACAACCTGGCTATACAATCTATCAGGTCTGTTAAATGAACATATCATTTCAAGGTAGTTGCAATGCACAGGCAGGTGGCTGCAAAGAAAGGTGCATTGAAAGAGAGAGGTGACAGGTAAAACGTTACAGACCTCGTTTGCGTCACTTGTGGGAGGCAAGCGGGAGAACTTTGCACAAACATTAAGCCTAACACAAACAGACAGGTGTTGCAGAAGTGAGAAAGATTACTGCCATCTTGTGGAGCATATGTGTGTTTACATGTGTGTATGTTTACGCATGTTTATGTGTGTGTGTGTGTGTGTGTTTGTGCACGTGTGTGTACGTGTGTACGCATGCATGTGTGTGTGTGCATGTGGTGGGTTGCAGGAGCACGCATTACAAGGCTTGCATTACAAGGAAGGTGCGCACCTGCAAAAGTACGCTGCCTCCTTGTGCATGACTTCTCGCATGGCCAGCACTACAGCCGGCGCCCCAGGTCCATGTCGAGCATCCATCAGCGCAGTGTCAGCAGAGAGGGAATAGCCACGCCCCTGTGGATTAGGGGGTGGTGAGAGTGCAAAAGGGCTCGTACAAGAAAAGAACAATTATGCTGGAAGAACCTGCATGTTCAGAATAAATGAGTGGGTGAACATGACCACACCAAGCAGACCCATGCTGCCACTTTGCGGGTAAAGCAATCAAATTCAGAGGCTAGGCACAATGGCAGCAGCGACTACTATGTTTCTTCGGTCACACCACAAACAAGTCATTTTCACTTGGGATGTGCAAGGAACAAAGATGATAATGATTGTGGCCAAAAGCTGCGGCATGCCAATCTAGATATAGGTGCAAAACATGAGTGCAAGCTTTGTCCAAGGCAAAAAGAGTGCACGCATCTCAACCCACACAGCACAAAATCTACCCACCTTTGCTGTCTCTGCAAGGATGCGCACTGCTACAGTGCCCGCACAGTCCCCACGCGTGACTTTGCTGCACCTCAGATCAACGGCCAGCTGCATGAGGAGGTGGTGCCGCAAGTACACAACCAGGTCTTCACGTGCTGTCATGTCATGCACGCTCTGCAAGTCAAGTCACAAGCGCGCAAGAACACGCATGTAAGTTATCTTGAATGCGTGTGCTCTTGAAGAACGATGACAGAGTGGTGGTATAGCAGACTGATTAAACAAACCAGGTAGGCAATAAAGGGTAGGGGCCAGCATCTTCTGCGAGCCTGCTCAGGAAATGCAGCACCAGCAAAAGCAATCATCAAAAGCACTGTCTGCGTTTATGTGCACACATTAGTGTATGAAGGCTACAAATTTTGCATGCCATTTGGCCAGACGTGACCACACTTATAAAATGTCTGTATCAGCCTCCCTTTAACCTTTCCGTTTTACAACATCATGAAAGACACACAAGCATACACAGACATACCCACCCACCCCTCCCCCCCCCAACCCACACACACACAAACACACACACACACATGTTGTGTAACGTTACATTGCATATTGATTTTTGGATAAAGAGTAGCTTTAGGTGTGCTTGCTCATGTGCACACGCAAATGCGCATCCACTCACCTCCTTTCAAGAAACAAATAAAGCGTACCTGTACGAGGCTGCACAACCTGTCGAGCTGCTGCTGATGCTGGTGCGACACATCTCCTTCTGATGCTTCATTGGAAAACACTTGACTCAACGGAACGAACTCCACCTCCCCAGAGTACCCGGTAGCCGCCACAGCAGCACGCATCTGCTGCCGATGCTGCAGAGGGCGTGCATAGGATTGGAGCATTGGTGAGACGCTGTACCAACAGTGTGCATAGGATTGTGTGCATAGGATTGTGTGCATAGGATTGGAGCCGGCTGGCTTTGAGCCTGCCAATGCTGCAGAGGGCGTGCATAGGATTGGAGCATTGAGTGAGACGCTGTACCAACAGTGGCCTTCTGCCGGTGCTGCAGCAGGCAGGAGGTGCCATGCGATGACGCACCCTGTCCTACACTGAACCAATCCAGACCTGCAGCTTGCACACTTATCGCATCCAATAGCCCTGACCCTGCAGCCTGATCACACTAGCCGAACGCTGCTGGCAAAAAACGTCAACATGACGCTGCATTGCGACAAAGGATGTTACACTCCTATGTATCTCCAACATCATCCTATGTATCTCCAGCATCATTTGTGTCTTTAAATCTCGTAACTGGTGGATGGTCTGCAGACTGTGATGACCGGTGTGTTTTACAGGGTGAAGGTGGGATCAGATCAAAGGTGCACCCAGCTAATAGGAGCCTAAATAAATTTCAACAGGTGCTTGTTAACTTGAAGCTCACATAATGCAAGATTGGTGAGTTGTGAGTTGCGCGTCATGTTGCAGTAGGTGCACCTGTTACCTACCAGTGCTACTAAAAATTCAATCTCCTCACAATACCCTTGTGTGTGCAAGCAAATGTGTATACGCGAATACATTTGCAATCTCGTGCTTGAGTGCGCGCACTTAAGGGTTGAATGTCTCCTGTATGAGACTGAGGATCGCTGCTTCGCTTAATGGAGCTATTCCTGGCATAATGTCACACTGGTATAATGTTAAAATAGAGTTTGCTTTTTTGTGCTTCTGAGTTGAGCGTGGCAGTTAGCTACCAGTCTTGCTCATTGTGCAAGCCAAAAGCTCCCTCACCTGGTGCAGCTCCTCCTGACTCACGCTGGTGATACCTTCTCCCTCCTCAATGTGCACAACCACCAACTCAAGAGCCACCTAAAAGCACAAGCAAACACGCACGCAGTGAATCAAGAGCCACCTGAAAGCACAAGCAAACACGCACGGCAATGAATCATGATGTATCGCAATTAACACTATGGCAGTGGCATTTTTCCTTGCACCAGGTTTATAAAAATAAAAGAGCCAGTATTGGCGTTCAAGCCTACCTTGCCCATGCTGAGACGTGCGGGATCCACAATCGCATTTAACACTTTGGCATTGGCATTTGTACCTTGCACCAGGCTCCGCAAAACACCAGAGCCAGTATTGGCGCGTTCAAACCTACCTTGCCCTTGCTGAGACGTGTGGGATCCACACTTTGGAAATCCAGTATGCAGGAGAGCATGGCTAGGGAGCAGCAACCTGCAGCATGCAGGAAAGGAGGCGTTGTAATGCAGCAGAGTGGCATGCTGTTCTTTAGCACTATGCAGCAGAAGAGCTTGAGCACCGGAGAAAGGGCATTCACAATCAAATGAACGCTGGCAGATACAGTCGTGATCGGATCGGCCAGACCTGTTGGCAATACGCCGTATAGGGCCATATATTTCTAAAGAACTCCTGGCAAGGTTGCTGCATGAGATACGTTAAATTATGGGCAACCTGTAAAAACTGCCTGGAATTTAAGATACACCACAGGTGGCCCCGCGCCATTTACTGATGCACCATACATTGGCGGCCTTTTGCTACTTGTCGTGCTTCAGAATAAAACATTTGTGATTTGAGGGTGCTTGCATGAGCAATGAAGGACACACACACACACACACCTCCAGAGATGGCTACTAGAATTTTCTCACGTGGGAGGAACGCGCCCTTGCCTTTGGCCGTTCGCACCTGTAAGCCGTTTGGAGGCTCAAGGAATGGGACGAGTATATTGAGCAATGAAAAATAACAATTTGCATTTTTTAGCTGTTCAGCTTTGAAGCACTGCATGAGCAAAAAGAAGCTGAAGAATTCACCTTGCTGAGGACGCCTGCCTCAAGACAGTCTTTGCAAACAGCATCTCCCAGCCGGACAAGGACCTACAGTTCAGGTCAAGAGCACAAACGTAACGAAATAGTGTGCATACAGATGTGTGAAGAAGAAGGAAGAGCGAGATAAGGGTGGTAATAAGGGTGGTGAAGGCAGTTACAGCTTATAATTCATAGGTCAGTGTCAAGTGCGAAACTAGGACCACTTCAAATGCTCCTGGCATCAACACAACAGTGTAAAACTTTGAAACAGCATATACAAGGCAAATGCAATGCTCCATCTGAAAGGAGGCCTGGAGCAATGGGACGCTTAATGCGATAAGTTCCTCTGACACATATATTCCCTCCAATGCGAGGTTTTCAACCAAAGCAGCAGGCCTCACCACTGCAGGCGCGCTTTTGCACTTAATACATGTTGCGCGTTGCCCTGTCCGTTGTTGGCTCTCGGCTGAGGTGCCCAAGGTAACAGCAGCCCTCCCCCAGCTTCCGGGAATCCTGTGAGGAACATCATCATGGCTGTTGTATAGATGCCGTGCAACGGCTGTACCCCCTTATTCAAGAGTGAAAGGCATCAAGACAGTCTAGACCCAAACAACACACAAACTTGCATGGATGCTCAGGGAGCACATCTGCGCACAAGGCAAAATGGTTTGGCAACAAGGCTTTACACTTACTTTTGAGGCGGCTGCTTATGGCAACCTTGCTTCTGACAAGAAGTGCCCTGTCCCCCTCCACCACACGCTCGCTGCTCCTGCTCCTGCTCTTGCTGTTGCTGGGCTTCAAGGTCCTCATCCTCCTCCTCTGTCCTCCCACAGGCAGTGGTTGCCATAATGGTCAGTCCGACAGGGCTCCTCACCCTCTTGCTCTGAACACTCCTCTAACCTGTTACTGAGATGGATGTACATTTGAGGTGCGCGATGGACACGCAACACTTCCAGGCCACATATGCATTATTTGAGCAACGTAGAGATGCTCATTCTGAGGTGCTTGAGAGGGAAATGAAATTGCATTTGTGCAAGTACGGATTTCTATGACATCACAGTCCTGCACCATACATACAAGCGAGCATGCGTGCATGTGTGTGTGTGTGTATGTGTGTGTGTATGTGTGTGTGTGTGTGTGTGTGTGTGCATGTGTGTGTGTACATGTGCACATGTGCACAAGCGTGTGTGCGAGAGCGTGAGCATGTTCTTGTGCGCGTTCTTTTGCGCGCGTGCGTGCGTGCGTACGTGTGTGCGTGCGTGTGAATGTGTGTGTGCGTGCGTGCGTGCGTGCGTGCGTGTGTGCGTGCGTGTAAATGTGTGTGTGTGTGTGTGTGTGTGTGCGTGTGTGTGTGTGTGTATGTGTGCTTGCAACCGGCCACTCCTCACACTCCTCACCTTCCAGCACCAGCAATTTGTTAAAACAAAATTGAACAGTTTTAATAATAACCTAACCTCCGTATGTGCGTCTGGTGATGATTATCGATGCTAAATTTTATCACAACATGTAGGTTGATAAGATCTCCCTAACCGGGTGGACGTTGGCCGGAAGAACCGTTGACCTATTCTGGCTCGCACAGTCACCGTTTGCCCTAAAGTTTTTATGTGTATTTTGAAATGGATAAACTTAGATCCATGCAAAATCGTAGCTTCTACTGTTGGCTCTGTGGGCCGCAATATACAATATAGTGAACGAGTGAGGCCTGCTTGCCTGCTTGTGATGGCGCCATCGGCGGCCGGTAGAGACACCTGCCTCTTGTACTCCTACCGCTTCACAGCTTCAGACAGAGGGAAATACTTTCCTGATTGGTTACAGGAGCGTTGTCAGATCAGGAAGCTCGGAATGCAGAAACAGAAAAAAACTACGCAGGCAGCAGTGAACAACACAGGCAGTGACATCGGCAGTGAAAAACACTCCCCACATTAATTAAGGAAAAGGAGCCACTTTGGTACCGGGTAATCCTCCTCTAAAAGATCAGTGGGGATCAGGAGGGTTGCATGCTTGTTCTGAAACCGGCATCTTGTAGAATTCATATTCTGCTCAGACATAAACCCGCAACGGACATTGAACGGATAACCATGCGAAATCTCCAGATTCCTGAAACAGCTAAAAGTAGAATTGTTTTCAAATGGCTCTTCCCACCCAGCTTTCCAGATAAAGACAGATTTACCTCCAGCCGCCCAGAATTTGTGCCGATTACTCCCATCGCTGCAAAAACACAAAAACAACAAACTACTGTAGGGGGTGAATTCTTCGAAGTAGCAGGGGACAATTGAGGGAGACTGGGAGCATCTCAGCAGCACCGCCAGCCACCAGTAGAGCCACCAACCCCAGACAGCACCGACCTAAAGACCTCAGCAAACCTCGGCGTGACATCCACCTTGTCGAGATCAAGTACTGTGAGGACACCAGACCTCAGAACCAGCTGAACGCCGCAAAGAAACAGCACATAGATATCTGCAACATTCTCCAAAAAGCCTCTGTTATTCTCCACATCATCCTTTTGGGTTTGGGTGGCACCATCTACAACACTTGCACTCTGAAGCCTATCAAGGAACTGGGTCTCAATCCTCAAAGAGTTAAGAAGCTTGCCTCCAAGCTCCATGTGCACTCTGTGAACTTTGCTGCTAAACTTGTCCAAACCAGACGTGCCCTTTCCAGTACTGTTATCAACTCTCACCAGGAGCCGGTTACAGGCCAAGCCTGCAACCCTCTTGATCCCCACTGATCTTTAAATTTTCCTTTCCTTTTCGCGGTGGAGGAGCTTTACGGTACTTGGTACCAAAGCGGCTCCTTTTCCTTGATTAATGTGGGGAGTGGTTTCCACTGCCCGCGTAGTTTTTCTTTTTCTTTTAAATTTGAAAAGCGCACAACCAACATCAACCTCTTATCCAGCGTCTATGAACAAGGTTCCTCCGAGGCATCTTTCGAGACAACAAAGTCACACTTCATGTTATACTTCTTGGAGTTGGGGGCACAATCTACAATCAGTACACACCATAACTCCTCTACTAAACTTGGGCATCCCCACGCACAAAGTTCACCAACTACCTACTAAACTACACTGCCATGCAATAAAAAGCTTAAACAAGATCACGGAAATAAGACATAAAATACACTTTAACAACAGCAACAGTGATAATGGGGGATCTGGAAAAGGGGTAACTGGTAGAGCGGCTGGCTTCAGGAGGGCTAGGCGCAGGCCGGATCGCATGGCCGACAACCTGCCGGATCCTCATTAGTCTCTATCGTTTCTCTTTTTCGTCTTTCGGTGGGGCTCTGGCTAGTGTGAGCACTAGTTGAGAGCCTTTCCTTAATGCACGCTGGTGATTTCCAGTGTAGACTTTTTGAAATTGATAAGAGTGCTGGAAAGAGTACGTCTGGTATGGACAAATTTGGCAGCGTAATAAAAATGCGCTTCCGGAGGGTTATGAAAGGAATGCAGCTTGATTGCTGCACCTCTGTGCAAGCCAACAGCAGCATCGATCTTTCTACACTGAGATTTTACTAATTATACAACGGATTGCTATTACTACAGCGTTATGTCATGATGAAATAAATACAAGCTACACAGCGCAGCAAAAATCAGACCAAACGGCATAGCAACGGTGTCAAACAAGCCGTATGACGCCTACATACAGCTTGTTGTGTTCACAGTTCTGGCTGGGCATTGTACTGATTTAATGATCCCAAGTTTAGTTTGGAACGTGAGGAACCCAATAATGAAAGAAAATAAGATGCCCGGACTATGGAAGTTGTCAAAGAGCATGTCACAGCATTACCCACTTTTCAGGGGGGTTCTGTAAGGAAGGGCTGGGGGGTGATTACCGAAATTCATTCGTAATTACTTTCTGGATAGCAGTCAAACGTTCCGTCCCCAAGGATTTAATTGAAGGCTGGGAAAGCTTATATTGAAGGGAAATGGCTGGAGAAAATTCCAGCAAGTCAGTCAAGTTTGAAAGGCTTCAGGTAATGAGTGAAAGTTTCAAAACTTAATGTCAGTGCTCACTACTGGTGACTAGTAGACCTAGTGCGCGCATGCAAGTGCATTGCAAGCATTCCTGGAGTTTTAGCCCTTCCTTCAAGGAAGTTCCCACTACAACTTGCTTCAGGCCACAATCTGATTCTGCTGGGTTTATTGCATCCATTGTGAGCGCAGGGTGATTTATTCCGGGATAATGACCTAATCCAAACTTGATTAATTCGAGTGATTTTTTACTAATTCTGCGTGAATGAAAAACATTAATCACTCTGTTGTGATATAATGCAATTCTCTCCTATCAGGCTAAGCTATATTTTCTTTGCTCCTTGTCTCCATTGTGCTACGAAGACCGTGCTCAGAGCTCATTTTGAGCCATCTTTGAACTCCTTCACTAGAAACTAGAAATAAGTGAGTCTTAGTGTGACAGTCCATGTTTATAATGCGCCCAAAACTCACAGATGATTCCCCTTCAGCCCTTAGTGCTGCAATAAAAAAAATCACAGAACGTTGTGCCTTTCTTCCCTTTCCAAGGGTATTTTTTATTTTTTTTGTAGGTGCTACAAAAGAAAAAGAAAAACTACGCAGGCACCAAAACAATCCCTGCATCGATTAAGGAAAAGGAGACACATTTCGAAGTACCGTGAGTCTCCCCCACCAAAGGAAAAAAGAAAACTAGTGGGGATCTGGAGGGTGGCTGGCAGCCCCCTGCTCCAGACCGAGACCTTGAGAGCAGTTAGTCTTTTCAAGTGCACGTCTTTGTAGTCGGTTTGTGTGCATAATGCACAGAGTGAGCATGCATTTCAGGGCAGTCTTGTGGGCCTCTGTGAATCAAGGCCGAGTTCTTTTAAATGAAGCAAAGTGTTACAGGTATAGATGGTTCAACAACTATCACAGTTTTTACATGTTTTACATACGCAGCCTAGCAGTTGCACGTTTTGACTGATGGCTTTATCTGTAAAATCTATAAACAAGGGGGGCATAATAAAGGGAAAACACCAATTTTAATGGTTAAGAAAGCAGTCTGCTGAACGCCACAAACAATGCAACACAAAGAAAATATACAAATAATGGTTGAAACTGTACTGACATTTGCAATAATGACAACTGTGGCTTGGTTTAATTAGTGTCACTCTACACACGTTGCTTGAGCAGTACGTCGTAGCTCAAATGTCTGACTTTCAATCCTGCTCACCCCCCCCCCAAAAGACTGATCATTGCACTCACAGTTCTGAATGCAAATTCACTTGCGATGCAATGTACTCAGCTGCCAATGTTCAGTGTGCGCTCATAGTCTTCAATGCGCTTAAACAGCTCGTGGAAATTGCCTTTGCCAAATCCACCACAACCAGCCGCCTGCGGTTCTTCCTCTGGGCCGCCTGCAGCAAGAAGTGCCGGATATGGATGTACGCATGATCGACCTTGGTGGGACGGTATGAGACGCACAAGTGTGTGTAAGGAACGCGAGTGAGCAGTGTTCAGCTTTGCTTTTACCAGCAGTGCATGTGTGCAGGTGGCAGAAGGCACCACAGGAAACTGAAAGGTCTAGGTTGTTCAAAGGCTAACTTTTGTTATACAGTCTGCCCATTTCGCCACAGATGGGCACAGGACAATTCTTTCCGTCTCAATAGCAGGGCGTAGACTTGTAATGCAGTAGCTTCATGCTCACCTCCATCTCGGACAGCCTTTGCCACTGCCGTGGATGATACCACATCACCAGGCATGCATCCCACGCGCTGAATAATCTCGATGAACACTGTGGGGCGGTCACCTGACGGTTGGGAGGAGACAGGGTAAAGTGAGCAATAGGCCAGATACTGTAGCATGCATGCATACTGAAGTGTCATGTGCAGGGTCCAAAATGAACATTCCAGTGAAATGGTTCCAGTTATTGTTCAGGTACAAGGTAGACGAGTATTGATTGGCAAACAGCTCACCTAAGGGCTTGGTGAAGATCTGCAAAAGCACACCCTTGTCGTCCTTATCCACCAAGATGCCAAGCTTCTCACACTTTTCAAGCAGGGAGGGGCTTACAGAATCGCCAACCTGGAGAACAGTTGGAGTAGCAGATTTTTATGTCATTTTTGTGCTGTAGATCAAAGGTATGGAAGCAATCCAGCCTTGTTAGTGAATGAACCATGCTCCCACAGCTCTTACACTTAAAAAAGGTTTCTGCGTAATGATACGAGGTCATTAAGGAGTCACAGCAGATGTGACACAGCAAACCTCCAAAGCTGACCCTTGACTTTTTAAACAAGTGAACGATTTCAGACAGTCAATCACTTATCATTACCGTAAACTCAGCATCATGCAAACCAGGTACGTGCAAAAAAACAAATTCCGTGCTGCCCTAGAGAAAAACCACTCAGCATTAGCATTGAAATTGTCACTTTGCAAGACGGTCTTAGACAGATAGCGCATGTCACATAATAGTTTGCAATCTAGACACACATTGCACCTCCTTTTGAACCACACACCTTTTTGGGCAAGTCTCTGTAGTACTTATCAGATGGCCGAGGCATGAAGTCAAAGCCGCCATTTTGACTCCGAGCTCGCATTTCCCTGCGTGCAATGTCCTCATACACTCACAGTAAAAAGAAATCACACCAACTTTACACAGAATCAACGGCTTCCAAAATGATGTTGATGCTTGCAGGCAGCACTTCTCTACATCTTTCTCAAACAAAGAAATCAACCTGCTTGTTGTGGCCACTTACGTGAGGGTGGTGATGATGTCGTCCGTCTTGAGGGCCATATGCTGCATGCCAGGGCCCTCGTTCTGCAGCAGTATGATGGAAACACAAGATATGCGTGTGTGAATGTCAAGAAGATGATTCTCCAATGGACAAAAATGTTGTGCAATACGCGCTTTCTGCAAACATCCAGCAACTTTCTCCGAAGACTTCTGTAACGCATGCCAAAATTACCTGCTCTAGAAAGGTCTGGATTTGACTCTTGCGGGGGGTATTGAAGGTTGGCTCGTTCACAGGTAGCAGTAAATACCTGCAGCAAAGAATCGACCCGCACAACTTTTGGTAATTGCTGTTCATGCTCTCTTTAATATAATGGAATGTAAATGTGCGCTGCAGCTGCATACCTAATTGATTTGTGTAATGCAAAGGAGTTTAGCGCCTTGCTGAAAACGCGTTGGTTACACTTCACTCCTTCGATGGCCTTAGTCTTACCAGTTTTGGAACCCTGTACGTCAATCAACCTTCAACCAATGGTTCCTAGCACTCACTCATTGTTGTTAGCCAGGACGACAGAGTTCAAGCCAGAATCCACCGTGCCAACATCCTCTGCTGTGAACTCGCAGAACTCGTGAAAGCCTGCGTGCAGTAAGAGGCGCATCGATTTTAACAGCAGCTCTGTCCAGCGGGTCACCCACACAAACCAGGAGAGCCACTTGTGGTTGTCAGTCACTATAAAGAAGACTTTCCCATTGTACATCATTTGCACGGTTTTCAAGTAACCATCATCAAAGAGATGTTCAGGACATCGTACAATCCACAACAAAGTCACCTGTGAAGCAGGAGGCAGGGTTTTGTATAACTTTTAAAAAGCATGTGTCAAATTGATTATAGTTAGATAATCGGAATCCTGACTCGAGAGCTTTCGATTGGTAAATGTATGGGTCCAATCAAAGGGGGGGGGAGAGGGGGGGGTCTGGGGGGGGTCCGAGTTTATGGGACCCCCCCTCCAAATTTTACTGGGCCACTCCTACAGAATATTAATATATCATCGGAATCCTGAGCTCAAGCCCAATTGATTGCCTCCCTTTTGGAGCAAACTGGGTGAAAGGGGGGGGTCTGTGGACAAGTCCAAAAGTCAGAGGCACACGAGCTCAAGTGCAGGCCGCGGGGTGAGTCAAGCCACTGGAGCTGCAATTCGCTCTGAACTTCCAGGATTTTGCCAGCATGAGATAGTCAGTGGAATTTTGAAGAAATGAAAGCAATGTGGGGCTGTGCAAGCCAGATGTGGGTGCTTGGTAGGTCATATGTGCATGGGCGTCCATATCTCAATTTTTGTCCCATAACTCTGCAACAATTCAGTTTCAGGTCTTAGTGAGTATACAGATGGATGCAATTTTCAAAAAGGAGCAAATTGATACCCTTTTTGCCTTGGTGGGGGCACCGGAAGGGGGTTTTGGGGGGGGGGTCAGGGGGGTCCAGCCCAAAAATAGGACGTGCCTTCCTTAAAAAAATCCTACCTCCTGCGTGAAGTATGAAAAAAAGGAATCAGAGGCGCACCAGCAAAATTCATGATGTAGTCCATGGTTTCACAGAGGTTGTGGACATTTCCTACAGCATGGTCCAACCTCCGCAGGCCGTAGGAAATCTTGGGGGAGTCTGTAACATGCTCGTATCCAGCTAAGTAGGGCAGCTACGAGAGCAGATGCACACGAGGGGGTATCAGGGTAAGAAAGGAATGGCTCTGGGGTAAGCATATATCTGGAGCAATCATGGCGCGCTGAATAATGTTCAGCATATAACTCATCTGAATTTACCAACTTTTAATATTCATTTGGTTACCACAGTATTGCGACTCCTACTTATTGCGAGGTGCCCAATGATTTGAACATCGCAAGACACCCAGAAATAAAATTATCTACTTGCAATATATATACCTAAGGTCAGCCCAGCCAAGCCCCACCCAGGGTAGTACACAGGGTACCCAAATTATTCGGGTAGACCCGGAACAGCCTGTACAATTTTTCAGAATCTCTCGGAACTGCTTTTAAAATTCAGGGTGTTATAAAAAATCCCAAGCGCCCTAACTATGTGTGCTTGTATGTCGTATGTATGCACGAGTCATGGTGGCAGGGGCATCAGGAGCTCCAACCAGATGGGGGCAGGGACGGCAGGAAGAGGTGGGAGAGCGGCCTCCTCTCTGTCCAGCCACCCGCAAAACTTCCTCCTTGGCAACCTCGGAGCTTACATAAATATTGAACATACCCTGGAGCTAAAAACAAAAAATAAACATTATTGATATCACCCCAGAGAGCAAAAGAATATGAATCAACAGGGGGGATGCGATCTTGGTACAATATATGGTATCCCGTCCCTACATTCTCATTCTGATGAACAAGGAGACGGTGACACCTGGAATTTTCAAGCTGAAGTCAGCTTAGTTGTTCAAAAACGTATGGTGTACAAGCAAGCAGCTCGGTTAATCTGGGGAACTGTCGCTTTATCTGGAATTTAGACAACAATTGAGGTAAAAGCTAATTTATGTGGATTCTAGCTCCTGTTCCTCACTTCGTAGCTGTTGCACTCATTTTCAATTTATTTATTTATTTACTTAGTAGCTGTTGCATTCATTACCAACTTACTAATTTATTTACTTAGTAGCTGTTGCACTCATTTCCAACTTATTTATTTATTTACTTAGCTGTTGCACTCATTTCAAACTTATTTATTTAGCTCCTGTTCCTCACTTCGTAGCTGTTGCACTCATTTCCAACTTACCTCCACAACATTCCCACTGATGTAGCGCAGAACCACGTCCCCATAAAGTTTGACCTCAGACACAATTTGGCTCAAGCCGCTGCCCTTCTCCTGCAAGTAAAATATGTGCATAAGAATGCACATACACATAACAAAATGCAATCACAAGCGTTAAGGCACAGGCACTAAAAGCTTTCTAGGCAAGCACATCACAGGCACGTGGATGTTCTTCCTAGCCCTATTGTCTGGAAAGCTTGAGGCAAAGTGACCCCTGCATGAACGCAGAACCTGGATGGCATGTCACGAACAAGACACATTTCACCCCAAAACACACCTGAAGGGTGAAAGGGGGAGTGGCAGGGATGGCTCCATTTTTCACAGAGACATCAAAAGCATGCTTGGCATCCTCCACCACGACACCTGCACCGTTTGGAGTTAAACGCAGGATGGCAAGGGGGGAAATCAAGACAAGACGTGCAGATTCTTTAAACGAGGAAGCTCTAAGTCAATATACCAGCATACTTTTAGTCTTTAAATCAAAAACATACTGCAACACTGTAAGCAAGCGCCAGCTGCTTGTCGCATGCACAACTCAACAAGTTACCTGCCATAACCCAACCTACCCAATGCCTTGACAGCGAGGCCGTGTGAGGCAACAAACGCCCTGGCTTCGTCCACCGTGTAATGCGGTAGCGGTACGCCATCACATGCACTATTCTGGGAAACCGACCTGAAGAAATGAGAGCAGGAAATGTAGCTTGGCAACGCATTTCCACCCTTTTCGAGCCCCTGTTCAGCACAAATCGACGTATTTCATTTGCAATAGATGTATTCCGTGATCAAACCAAACAAGGCACTCACTTGGCGTAGGGTGCTGTGAAAGTGAAAACCAGCTCGTTTGAGCGCAGAACGTAAGACGCAAAGGCAGAGTTGCCAGTGGACTGGTCACTGCGGGCTACCAGGGTCATACCTAGACCATGCTGGAACCTGCAATTGTTTGAAAGGATGCAGTTCAAATGGCGGAGACGCTTGGCTGGCGCACGGCGTTCGCTTTCCCTTCTCACGCTGTAACTCCACAACACACACGTGTGCCTGCTTAGCAACTGCAACTAGGCAAGAACACTATCGTTCCACAAACAAAGGCAGCGTTGTTAATCTATCGCACAAGGATATATGAGGCTAAGTGTGCTGCACAGACGATGGACCTACCAAGACGAGAGTTGTGGTAATAATGAGGTAACTAATCTCTTTAGTTTACAAGGACTTCCTTTTGACGTGTTCTAGAAGCAGCAAGGCACGGTGACCACCATGATTTTTGCACATGGATATAATGAGCTATGTGTGCTACATGGGTGGCTCTGTGTGAAAGAGAAAGCCGTGGTAAAGAGAGGTATATCTTTATTAAGGGTTCTTCCTCACCTTTTGTACGTGTTGGTGGCATCCGCACACCAGAACTCCACGCTGTGGAAGCGCTGACTGTTGAACTTGTCCGTCAGAGGGTTATTTCTTTTGAATTCCTGCGCACCCACGAGCTTGAAGCCTTGCATCTTGATGTTTATGATATGTGTTTATTTTTAAATTTGGTTTGCTCATTGTTAGTTTCCTTTCAGTTGTGAGTCCTCTTTTTGTTACAAATCAGCAAGCAAAATTAGCGAATTAGTATTAATATACCACGCCGTCCCTCGCGCGTGGAATTACCGCTACACTGATACACCGATACCGTAATACATTGCCCGGTATTTTAACATCAACAATCGTAATATGAAGTGTACAGTGCCATGATTAGATTCGATGGGCTGTGGTTCAAGCGTGCCCCAAGGTCCGTGCGCAGAATGCGTTAACGGTTTAGGTGCTGGTGTCTGGCAATGAATGCTTAAACCTCCCTCCTATTTTTGCTGTGAGCAGATAACTTGTCATCAGAGCTGAGAGATGTGGATTCAATACTCGCTAATCCGGTAAGAAAGGACACACTACATGTTAACAAAGGGCTTGAGTGTACAAATACGTCTTCAAAGACACACACACACACACACACACACACACAACACAGACATACACACAGCATACTATACACAGCATACACACACATACAACACAGCATATTACACAAACACAAACACAAACACACACAGCATACTATACAAAGCATACACACACATACAACACAGCATATTACACGCAGCACACATACACATACACACACATGCTATACACAGCACACAACACCCACAACACAAATACACATACGCACAACACACACACATACACACACATGCACACAAAACACACACGCACAACACACACATACACACACATAAACAGTCTGTAGTACCATTCTCTGCAACTGTAATTGCCAACTTTGCAGTCCCTGGAAGTGCCAAGTCATGTCAAGGACGGGAACAGGTGAGGTGTTGTGCAGCAAGTAGAGAGGGGGGCAGAGGAGGAGGCGCTCAGGCGTTTGTCACGTTGCTCAAAATCACAGCAGGGTGTTATGAATCATGAATAAAACCTTCACTCTTCTTTTAAGAGCTCTAATTGCTGCAGTATGACAACGTTAGTCCTAATTCTGACATGAATAAATCAGCTGTCCCTGGAATGATAAATGCTATCCTTAACCTAACATCTCAAATTCGGAGGCAAAGCTCGACAAATGTTGCATGTTGCTAGGTGCACGTGTCCTTTCCACTCACTCCCCTCCCCCATGTCTCTCTCGCCACCATGCCTCTATCGTGCATTTTTGCTCACGTTGCTTGTATCTGCCAACTAAGGGCCGTTGAATGGCAGAGTGAGCCTGATACTGACACTTTGGCAAGAAAATCAAATGAGCTTGCATCTGACGTGACAAGAAGACTTGCATCTTAGTCATGCGCTTCTCACCTCTACACCAGGGTAAGCCCGCGCAGGCAGCAGCAGCAGGTGCAGCAGCAACAGCAGCAGCAACAGCAGCAAGAACAGGAGCAGGGGTACCAGGAAGCACTGCAGGAGTTAGACACGCAAGCCAATGGGGGAGATGCGGACCCATGGTCTGCTTTACAGGCAAGTGTGACTCACTTGGGAGTGCATCTGCTTGACAGGCTCAACGGCTTCAGTTTACACCGTGCCTAGGCCTGAAGGATGTGGGCTATGGGTAATGTGCCTATGCACTTATTACGTATGCTGAAAGCTCACAGGCAAAATAGCTTGCACTGTCAGGGTGTGGGCAGGGACTCGTCATCGTTGTTGCGCACAACACTTGTTTTCCATTGCGCTGACTAATTCTTGCTTCGCTACCCTTGTATCTGGAATCAGATGCAGCATTAATAAAGCACATCATAATTGTGTTGTTCTCATCACTTTTGCGTTTCGCTCTTTTTGCTCCTCTGAATTGCCATTTATTTCCATTCCTGCCGATCTTCATTAGTCAGCCACTTTTTTATATAAATTGCAACTGCGACTGTTCCTCACTGTTCGTGGTTGTCTTTTGCACAGCCAGAACTCCCTCAGCTCAGCTTGACTGCACCCGCTCTCCACCCTTCTCACTCTCGTCATTGTTTGTTGGCTGCAGACCCAGTACCGCCCTCAGCAGCTTGCCCGCATCTCCCCTTTGTACGATGGGTCCCCAAAGCATGCCCTGCAGCACCAGGCCTCTGCCCGAGAGCGGCCTGGCTTGAACGTCGGTCTGTATCAAGGAGGCCAGCCTCTTCCAGGGCTGAAGGGGAGTAAGAGCATGGCACGTGGTGTCCCTGTACTTCCTCCTGTGCCCAATGTGAGTGTGTGTATGTGTGTGTGCATGTGTGTGTATGTGTGTGCGTGTGCGTGTGCGTGTGTGTGTGCGTGTGTGTGTTTGTGTGTGTGTATGAGCTGTAGCTATTGATGTTGCCGCTTCTAATGCTCTGCGTACGTTGTGGCCTGCTTAGTAATAGAGGTGATTAGCAGATGCAAGTTTGCCCGAAAGGAGTAGCCGCAAGCAGTGCAGACTGTGCGACAGCCATACAGCAACCCCCTCGTGATGCAAAATGAAACACATTGGATCACTTCATGTTTGTCCTTTTGTGTCTCGTTCTTCCCGCATCAACAAATTTTAGTTCTGACGGACTCATCGTTATTGACATGCAAGCTTAGGAACACATGCTTCAGTATTATGTATTATGTGAAATTCAACAGCCTTGCACGTTTTCATGGTTGCTATAACGCCATCAAGAAAGACTGCACAAGCTGTCAGGGTGGGAGATGGGCTGAGTGCGGCAATACAATCACTTGGTACCTGCATCAAACAAACAGCGTACTCTTTGGCGAAGCCCCCTCAGAGGGCGTAAGCCCCTCTAGTGCCGACTTCTTCACCACCACCTACATTTACATTAGGCTGCCTAGGCCCACCCAGGGCACCTGCTGACCTGAGACTTTGGCTGCTCCTGTAAAAAAAATTCCTCAGGCAGCCCTGCGTGGTCAGGGGGATGGGGGGCGCAGGAGTGGAATGGTAGGGCCCAATTCTCAGCAAGCTTTAAAGTAGGGCAAAGCAAATTGTGGCCAGACCCATCCAGGGCACCTCCCGGAAGAAAACTTGACATAGGCTCCTACCAAACTTTCCATCGTGGCAGAAAAGTTTTGAGTGCCCTGGGGTGCAGTGTGTAACATTTTAGAGCACATAATATTTTTGGAAGCTGTCCAGACTTTCTCAGCCAGGCCAGGCCCCAGACCAAACCTACTGGTGCTGAATCCATCAGCAACCATCTGTGAGTGTGCAGTGTCAGGTGCCCTTGAGTGGGTCCGGCTGCGAATTTCACAGTCCAGCTGCAGGACCATGCGAGCATGTGTTCCTTAATCCAGATTTGATTATTTCTAGCTAAGTGGGCTTACTAATGTCTATTTAATGAGATGTTGATGACGTGCAGAGGTTCGCTTGGAAATTTACACGCGACTGTCAGGAAAAACGTTTTGTGACTCCTGCAATAGTCCTCAGTTTTGAAAGATTTGGGAGATTACAAGCAAGAGGCGCAGCATTCCAAGGTCAAATACTGAACCAATACACTGAAACAAATAGCCTTGTGGAACCTCCTGCATGTGCGCACGGTACAGTTGAAGCAAGGTGCAGATAACACGGCCAGCCTGGGCATAATGCTCACACCTGCCCTGTCCTCTTAGCGGACAGGGAATAGCAGCAGCAGCAGCAGCAGCAGCTCATCTCCACGCCTGATTCAGCACAGCCCGCTTAAGCACAGCGCTGTGCGTACCACTGCAGCGTCTGTGGGGCAGCAGGGCGCACACACAACCTTATACACACACACATACACACACACACACACACACGCACACATGCATTTGCACGCAAGAGTTGCACAGACAGCGCATGATGGGCTTTGCCGACTTTTCAGAGTTGCTTGCGACGCTCCTCCTTGTCACAGCACTCTAAATTGTGTGCTTAATCAACCCAAGCCATTGGTATCTTAAGAGGCTCTGGACAATCTGGAAGGGCAAGAGGGGGGAATGAGCGCTGCGCATCATAGGTTGGCCAACGCTTTCAAAGGTTTTCAAACGTTTGTTGAAACTTCATCAAGGCCACCTCAGGATCTGACAATCAGTAAGGCACCATGCGAGCTTTATAAAGAATCTGGTAAGCCTCAGGGTTTGTGGTGGCCTGGGTGAGGCTTGCCCTGCCGGCTGGCCACGTGTGAAGTTGGGCGGGAAGGGGCCGATCCAACGGGTTCCGCCTCGTCTTGAGGGCTTTGCCCTAAAGTAACACAGGAATTGAAGTTGGGTGTACCCTTCACCCGTGTATGATTGGCAAGTGGCACAAGCTTATTACAGGCTGAAGAGGCACAGGCTGAAGAGGCACAAGCTGAAGTGGCACAAGCCGATTACAGGCTGAAGGTGGCACAAGCTGAAGTGGCACAAGCTAAAGTGGAACAAGCTTATTACAGGCTGAAGTGGCACAAGCTGAAGTGGCACAAACTGAAGTGGCACAAGCTGAAGTGGCACAAGCTGAATTGGCACAAGCTGATTACAGGCTGAAGCCAGGACGTCCTTTTTTCCCCTGCATGACTAGTTGATAACAAAAACATAGAATTCATTTGTTGCAGATCAAAAGCAGTGGATATTTGCATGTACAGCACCAACACAGCCACATAACACTTTGTTTTTGTTGCAGCCCTCAGAATGGGAAGGGGAGGACGGAGAAGTCATGATACTGGAGAACACAGGCAAAGGTGTGTCTCACGTTTCATCCATGACTGACAGACTTTTAAATGGACGAATTTTCTTGCGCTTGCTGAATGCTCTCATTATTTGCGCTATCGCTCAATTGGCAGAGGCAGTCCTACGCCCGTGCATCGCAATTGCCTTAATTATGTTACTTCATGTATCATGTTTTAATGTGCTTTCTTGCATTTCTCTCAGATGACGCTGCTTCCATACCAAACAGCCAATCTAGCAATGGGCCCCCGCAGTACAGGTATGCGTAGGATTGGCCACAGATGTACACATCTGTCATTGTAAATAGCAAATCTCCCCTATTAAAGATGCCGCTATTTTACCTGGCAAAATAGTGGCTATGCTCTTTTAAGTGCAAGTCTGGTATGGTTAAACCAAGGTGTGTGCCTTGCTTACCTTTGCGTGCAAGTTCTAAACTCCAACCTTAAAAGAAACGTAACAATAGAGTATCTGTATATGATGATACAGCCCACATGCAGCAACTTCACAGGCCGCCACTGCTATCCCATTGTCTTTGAAACACCCTTGACTGAAACGTGTATTGCCGTATCTTACCGTACTCACCCCGGAACCCAAATTCATGAATACTAACACTGGGTAACCCCAGACCCTTTCAAGAATTATTATAGTCATTCCCGCACCAACCCCGGTGGGGAGTTTGCCCAGCGCTTGCACGTGTGCTAGTATCTGTGTTAATATGCGCGTGTGCGCGCATATACAGTGCTTATTTACGTGTGTGTGTTGTGTGTGTGTGTGTGTGTGTGTGAGAGAGAGAGAGAGAGAGAGAGAGAGAGAGTGTTTGTGTAGTGTGTTGATGTGTGTCTGCGTGTGTGTAGTGCATGCGTGTGTGTAGTGCATGCGTGCGTGTGCGCATGCGCTCGCATGTGGACACGCGCTTGCAGTTGCGCATTCAAGCGCGTGTGTCAGCTTGTGCATGTGTGCATGCCTGTATGTGCCTGTATGCCAGTGCATGCATGTAGTTCAGGCTTGTGCGACTACGCCGTACTAATTGCTCAAGTACTTACAGTAGCATACCGTATAACACCGTACCATACTGAACTAAGACGGTAGAGTTGACTAGTACGGTCTTAACCGCACAAGATGGTGGTCACCGTAAAGTGCAATTTTGGTGTAATTTGGCCTTTTGGCTCCAATTTCGGCCCAAAACAATTATTTTCTTTTTGCAACAATTGTTCATGAATAAAACGCTAATTGCTAACCAGGAATCAAGTATTGCGTCTGACTTTGAGTTTCCATGAAAGCCACAGCTGGGCCCTTCTCCCGAGCTGATGCAGCCCCAACCCAGCCTCAGGGTCGTTCAGGGAAGCATTGTGTGGCGTCAACGCGTTCGAAAATTCGAAATTACGCCATCTTTTACAAAAAGACGGTCCGTACCATACTCGTAGTACCGTACCGTCAGAGCACAAGCCTGATGTGGCTGCATGCGTTGCTTGAGTGTGCATGAGTCATGGTGGCAGGGGCAGTTGGGGCTCCGACTGGGTTGGGAGGGGGGCAGGGACGGCAGAAAATCCATCTCCTCTCTGTTCGGTCACCCACCAAACTTTATTTTTGGCAACCCCAGACAACCTTGGAGCCTTAAAATAAAAATATATAAAAACAATACCGGCATCATTCCGGGGGGCTAAAAACGTTATTTAATCAGGGTGGTATAGGAAAGGAAAGGTACGGTACTCAATAATTCGTCCTCGCCCAACCTTGCCCTGCAACTATTGCTGTACACAGCGGCCGTTCTCATCTAAATAGGGTCCTGGGCAAAAAGCCACAGCAAGCTGCTGGAACAGGTGGGGCCTCCCCTCCTGCTGCACCAAAAGGGGGTGGCTGGGGCGACGGAAACCTTGCGCAGCCGGGCACGCTTATGCTGGACGATGATGGTGAAAAATTGGACGAGCTGGAGGTGGGTTGAGCACACCTCAGTGTGGTTTCACTTTTTTGTGCTCTATGTCAACTGGAAAGCAAATTAGTTGGTCCTGACCCTTGTTTGCTATTTGCATGGCATTGGAGTATGTTTGGCCAACGTGGCTTTGAGCATTGGAAGTGCTTCAGAGTGTGCGTACTGCAAAAGGCGAAGAAAGGGTAGTTGTATCCTTTATTTGTTGGTCTTTTGGGCCCAGCAGTTCACTTGCTTGGCATCCTTCCTTGCTGTCCACAACTTCATTTCAGTGTAGACACTTATTTCTAACTTCCCCCTGACAGGTGTACATTGAGGCTCCTGAACAGGGCAGTCTTCGTATCAGACAGGAGTACAATGAGGCGAGCGGACTGCCGGAAGGAGTCATTCCCAGCCTATTTAAAACGGTATGGCTGTCGTTTGTATTAAGAAGCTTTGCCCCACTGAATAAATGACTGAACGGGGACAGGCTGCCCTTGGTCCAACATTGTAAGCATGCAGATGTTACGAGAAAGGCCAGTTGCCCTGCTTGATTAATATATGTTATAAGTTATAAGCCTTGCCACTCCTGAGGCAGAATGACCCAACTGCACCCATTTCGTACCCTCTCCGTTGCATCCTCAAACACGCACTGTATGGGCTCCTTACAGGATGAGGACATGGACATGGAAGATTTGGAAGAAATTGACGAGCTGTTCCACGCAGATGAGTCCATGCTGAACAAGAAGAGCAGCCTTGCTTCCAAATATGCTAAATTCAATGCCTTGGCAGAGGAGGAGGATTAGTAGCAATAATAATTTGTGGGAAAAGTTGTGCCAGTTGTAATATCAGGAGAATCCCTTTGTTTCTTTGATCCGTTACAGAAAAAGTGCTTGTCGCTGTTCGGCAAAGGCATGCCAGTTGCTGTGTCGTGTGTGGTAAGATCTGCAGCAATACTTTTATCTAAGTGTCATTTGTCAATTGGCATGCCATTTGTCTTGTAACAGGCTTTCTATTGGGGAGAGAGTGAGTGTGGTGGCCATTGACAAATCAGGCTGCTAATTATAGTATAATGTAATTCCCTAGCGCAGTTATATGTTTAAGCATGAGAACATATTGCCTTGGTGCAGTTCTGGCTAGTGTAAGCACTAATCCAGAGCTGCATTGTGTCTGTTGGGGGAAAGTAGGGTTCAACGGTTTGAAAAAAGCTTGATCATTGTGACATACTAACTTTCTGTCTTTGAGAGCCTTTCCTGGATGATCCTTAATGGCAATCCTTTAACTTTTGACACCATGACCCACGTATGAACAGCCCTATGCCGTGCATCCCTGCTACAAGGAGTAGTGTTTGTGACAATCAATTTGGTTGTTTGATGCTTAGTCGCGGCAGTGATCGGGGAACTTGACAAGAAATCGGGTGGGATTGGATTTTGATCTTTCTTTTGCCTTGATGGGTATATAATTGCCTAAGGCACAGATATTATTGTTTCTTTGCGAATGTTGTATGTATTGAAATGCCTGATGTGGGTAGCGCTGGTAGTTGCAGAACAGGGCCCCTTCGATACAAATGTAGCAGGCAGAGTTAAGGCAGCGAGATTGCCAAACTTGCCTGGCGGAATGTCCTGAATAGGGCCTCTGTGTAGGCAGAGCTCCAACTCGCTCTGTCCACTATTTCCGCAGGTTGTTGAACTCGATCAATGTTGAATAAAATAAAGAACATATATATTTAATATGATAATTCCTTTTCAGGCTAGCTTGGAATCCACTGCGAGCACACACACACACAATCATTCAATGGTTACAATGATTACATATTACAATGGGGGATAGGTGATTTTCAGCCAGGTTGATCAGCTGCTGCCTGGTCTTGGCCAGCCACAAATAAATCAAAAAGCTCAGAAAGAAAGAGAAAATGTCTATTGTTCTGCTGAGAAAGGAAATCATGAAGCTCTTACACAGCACTTATACAATCATTCTGACTGCTGCGGAACTTGCCATTTGTTACAAAAAAGGCCTTCAGTCAAGAAGTGAAGAGCGAATGCTGGTAAACATTGTCATTTATTGCTCTGATGGTCTCCAGAGGATGTAATGCATGAAATAAGGAAGGCATTAAAGCGTGAAAGATGAGTAAAAAACATGAGTAAAAAACATCACAGGTGAAGCTTTCGAGGACGCGATATACAATGGTACAATGAACCTTCACCTTCCAGGTTGATTGGCTGATCGGCTGCTGCTGACTGGTCTCGGCCAGCCACAAACCGGAATGAGGTATTTCCCTTTTCCGTGTGATGCGTGCTGGCATCCATTGGAAATACATTTATTTACGGTGTTTGATTTGCAAGAGAATCATAGGTTTTAATCTTGTAAATAACTTGTTGATGTGCATGTCACTGTATTGCTCACCCCGAATGAAAAGAAGATTTCAAGAACGAGCTAGGACGCACCAGTTGTCCACTAACGTACAGGACGAGATGTCCACTACAGTAGTGGACGAGATGTCCACTATAGTAGTGGACGAGATGTCCACTACCGTAGTGGACGGGATGTCCACTACAGTAGTGGACAATTCCGCAACAGGTTTTAGAGCGCGCTGAATGAACATATAATATATGATGAATCCAACGTGCATGTATTGCCATGTGACGAAACCCAATGAAAGGATAA
>Ga0307968_1000629_pt1 | contig 26186 bp, 28 predicted proteins | sample OrgLakmetagen650_FD_201834 | JGI IMG/M metagenome (GOLD analysis project Ga0307968, IMG submission 201834) | Saline water microbial communities from Organic Lake, Antarctica - #650 | ecosystem: Environmental > Aquatic > Non-marine Saline and Alkaline > Saline | place: Antarctica: Organic Lake...
TCTCTCTCTCTCTCTCTCTCTCCCTCTCCCTCTCCCTCTCTTTCGCCCGCCACTAATAGAGCCGTAATAAGTGTCACCTCAAACCTTCTGACGGAGGCCGCTCTTTTGTTCCACCTCTTATTTCTCACTGCTCATAGTTGTAAGAGCTGCACAAGTACACATACACAAATTTACAGGCACGCATATTCTCATATGCACGCACGCACACACACCACACACACACACGCACACGTACACAATTCCAATTCATACAGGTAAGCATGGGGAGCTGCGCCCAAAGGGCACTTCCCAGGTGCTGTTCATGGAGCTGCTTGATGCCGACTTTTCCCCTGTGTGGCTGCGTGACGTGCTCGTGGCCAACGAAACCATTGCGCTGGCGGAGGAGGCAGCTGCGTGCAGGGCAGCCAGGAAGGCACAAAGACGCAGTGAGAAGTATGCAGGTAGATCTCTTGCTTCTGTTTGTAAACTGTGTGTCATTTGTATACTATTCTGTGTATTTTTATGTGAATGTGTGTATGTGTGTGCGTGTGTGTGTACATGTGAGTGTGTGTATGTGTATGTGTGTGGGGGGGGTACACGCGTTTTTGATCTTTAGGCTGCCAAGAAGGCACAGTCAGAACTGTGCATGTGTATGTGTGTGTGTGTGCACATCACAACCTTTGCATAGGTGCATCTGGTACAGACGCCAGGCTGACTAAGGTCATTGCAGCACAAAATGATTGCTCTGCATGTTTCTCACTGCTTGGCTGCTGCGCTGCTGTGCTGCTACTGCGCCTTCTTGGTATCTTGGCACACCATAACACTGACATAGAAACACACATAAAAAGATGCACACATGCACACACACGTGCGTACGGACACGCCCTTTTATTTCCAGGGAAGGCTGCTCAACAAAAGGGACCCAGTGTGAGATGCAGCAGGGGAAGGGGTGGAGATGCCAGTGACGGTAGGTGGTGGGGCGTGGGGCTTTTTTGTGTGTAGGGTGTGGGTGTGTTGTGTAGATGTAAATAGTTGAGCAATAGGCCTCCCTTGCTTTCCGAAATTGACAAGTGCCAGTGAGATCTTATGCAGTGCATGGGAAATATTTAGATCTTTATATGTATGAGTGTATTGTCTTTGCCAACCCTATTTTTGCCCTTCCTCGCAGGACGGCAGGCATTACCCAACTACCTGACCGACTTTCCTAACATGCACGTGCGCACACACACACACACACACACACATACACGTACACACAACACATACACGCACACGCACACATTTACACACCTAGGTGATGATGGGCATGACCACAGCCAGGACGCTCAGCATGCAGATCATAGGGGCGGTGAGGGTGGGAGCAGCAAGGGCTCAGACTCAGACGAGGTGCGTAATTTGATACAAGGCATCAGCCTGATGGAACATGGAGCACATGTACATGCGCGTGCACGCCCTTAGACACGCGTACACACACCAAACACACACACACACAACACACACCCACACGCACGCACACATACACACACGCACACACACGCACACACAATGAACAGTGAGCAAGGTGTGTATTGCTGTTTGCTGTTGACAATGACTATGAGAATGTCCACACACATTATATATAGTCTGCGGAACAAAATAAATACAAGTACGCGTACACGTGCATTTACACACAGGAGGATTCTGATGATGTGGATGACTGCCTAGCAGCGGCCATTGACAAAATGGAGCAAGCCAAGCGCAAAGAGAAGATGCAAAAGGTGTGTTACTGTGTTACTGTGTGTGTGTCCATGCGTATCCACATGTGTGTGTATATGTGTCCATGTGTGTCTGTGTGTCTGTGTGTGTGAATGCGTGCGCACGCGTAACGCATTGCTTGATGTCTTGGAATATTAGTGCTGCTGTGTTATAAAAAAAGCGAGGCGGCATAAAGAGCAAGATGAGAATGTCCGTGGCCTTTTTTTAAGGGGTCATTGTATAGGCTTGCATAGCGTGTTGGTGGATTTCCTTAGGACAACATGCCCCTGTTGTTGAGGAAGCTGTGTGCACTTATATACTGTAATTTACTGAGTTGGGTGCAGTGAAATACAGAACAGAGACAGCATATCACGTTGTAGGCGTGGCAGAGCTTTAGGGCACCCACGTTGCTTGCCTGAGTGAGCTTCTTTGGAGTGAAACTTTGAAGACTCATGTTTTCATGTCCTCTCTGTCAGCACTTCGACACATCCCTGCCAGCTGGCTCAGTACTACTACGTTGTGCAGGCGCTTACCTTTGTCTGGTTTCCCACGTACGTTGCAGGTGCTGATAATTTTGGTTGGCACTGCTAGATTTTAGAGGTGCTGTGCATTTACTCGATCTTGCACTGGCGCACTGCTACGTCATGCAGGCACATGCGTTTACTCAATTTTGCACTGGTGCACTGCTTCTTACGCAGGCCCACGCGTTTACTCAATTTTGCACTGGCGCACTGCTACGTCACGCAGGCACATGCGTTTACTCAATTTTGCACTGGTGCACTGCTTCTCATGCAGGCCCACGCGTTTACTCAATTTTGCACTGGCGCACTGCTACGTCACGCAGGCACATGCGTTTACTCAATTTTGCACTGGTGCACTGCTTCTTACGCAGGCCCACGCGTTTACTCAATTTTGCACTGGCGCACTGCTACGTCACGCAGGCACATGCGTTTACTCAATTTTGCACTGGTGCACTGCTTCTCATGCAGGCCCACGTGTTTACTCAATTTTGTACTGGCGCACTGCTTCCTCATGCAGGCACATGTGTTTACTCAATTTTGCTCTGGCGCACTGCTACGTCACGCAGGCACATGTGTTTACTCAATTTTGCTCTGGTGCACTGCTTCCTCATGCAGGTGCTGAATTTCGGGAAGGGCAGTGAGAAACGGAAGGCACAAGGGGCGTCCCTGATGGACCTAGTCAAGAAGAAGTCGCCCAGAGAGGGTGAGGCATATGGTACCTAGGCGTAGGTTGGCATTTAATAAGTGGGTATGCCTCCTGGATAGGGTTGGCCAGAACCGTAATATACACCGTATATGACCGTATATTTGGTGATTTCCCTGCCAAAAATACCGTATATACACCGTATATATATGATTCTGGCCAACCCTACTCCTGGACAATGCCAAGAACAGAAGTCGCCCTAAGAGGGTGAGGCATATGGTACCTAGGCGTAGGTTGGCATTAAATAAATTTGTGTGCCTCCTGGACAATGCCAAGAACAGAAGTCGCCCAAAGAGGGTGAGGCATATGGTACTTAGGCGTAGGTTGGCATTAAATAAATTTGTGTGCCTCCTGGACAATGCCAAGAACAGAAGTCGCCCAGAGAGGGTGAGGCATATGGTGCCAAGGTCAGGTCGGTCATACCAATGCGGTCGGCAATGTTGTAATGCCTGACAAGTTTGTGTGCCTCATGGACACTGTCCAGAAATGTTGTGCGTGGAAGGTGATGCATATGGTGCCTAGGGGTAGGTCGGCAATGTCAGTGCCTGACAAGCTTGTGTGCCTCATGGGCACTGTCCAAAAGTGTTGTCCGTGGAAGGTGGGGCATTGTAATTCAGCATAGCTTGACTCTGCCAATATGTGTCCAAAACGTTGGTGTGCCTAGCTTGACGATTTCCAGTACTGATCCCTGGTTTGGTTTGCGCCAGGTCTGCACTAGCTTGACTCTGCCTTTATATTAATCGTGTGTTATGAACCCCGGTCAGGAGCGGCGCCCTCAAAGGGCACGTAGATTCATAATAAGAAGCGAATCACGTGGACATTGAGACACCACTCCCCACAATGAATAAGGGCACGTAGAATGTAAGGTAAAAAACCCACAGGAATGGTGGTTGTGTGGGGTATTTGAGCTCGTGTGTGTGCGTGCTTGTGTGCGTGCGTATTGTGTGTATGCGTGTGTTTGTGTGTGCATGCGTGCCAGGTCAGCCTTTTGAGCTCACCAGCTTTCTACTCAGGGACCCTGGTCAGTGCAAACCTGTACAAGAACGTATGTGTACTGTGTGTATATCTGGGTGTAATGTGCGTATACTTGGACTGGATCAGGATTAGATAGGGTTAACCAGGATAGGATTAAATTTAGTATAGTTTAGTTTGGATTACAAAGGCATTCAGCCTGGAATGGCTGCTCAACTTATAAGCTAGTGTGTAGGGTTAAATAGAACTGTATATTAGGTGATTCGCTTGCCAAAAATAGCGTATGTACTACATATGTGTATGGTTCTGGTCAACCCTACTAGTGTGTCGCTAAGCACACATATCCGTACAGCAGAAAGACCTGCACAAAAGAGGATTTGGATTGGGTCTAATGTCTGTACTCCCATAATCCATTTTACCCATCACTGAAATAAACACAATCCTGCCTGATTTTGTGAGGATGGCATGCACATGCACACACACAAACACACACACACACAAAATACACACACACGCAATACACACACACGCACATGCACACACTCACAGGGTCAGGTAGTGAGGAAGAGGAGGATGAGGAGGAGAAGGAGGCTGAGGAAGCGGTGCAGCTGACTGAGCAGCCAACAGCAGAGCACATGCTGCTGGTCACGGACACCTACATCCGCATCTACAGGCAATGCTTTGCATGGTTAACGCTTGCAAATTATTGTAGAGCTAGAAAACCACGCGCTAGTCATTGACAACGCACACGCAACTCAGAAATCGTTGGTCATACTCCTTGCAGTTAAAACTGGCATTGACGTATTTCTAAAACAGCTGCATCCTTTAAACCTTAAAAACGTAGAACAATCAAGTTGTGTCCAGTCTGGCAGGGGTGTTGAGATTGCTGAGCTTGCTAAGCGCTGCGCCCTCATGTGAAGATTTACGCTGTGTAGGGATGTATGCGTATTTGTCTGTTGACACCTTTCTGTTGCATGATCCAGCCTCTGTAGCAGCCTAGCTACCTCTGTTGTGCCAAAAGTATAAGAAAGGAATGGGCTGATACATGATGTCTGAACCCACGGACATACACCCACGAGCGCGCACACATATACACAAACAAACACACATACAAACACACGCAAACATGCCCACTTATATGCACGCAGCCTCCGCCACGTCATCCTCGGCAGCTGCAGCACCTCAGCCAGCACCGAGCTGTCCTCTCCCCTCATATTCGCCTCCCTATTCCAGATGGATGATGCGCCCGCATTGCTGACGGCCTCACAGCAAGACGGCAGTGAGGAGGCAGAGTTCCAGGTGTGGAACATGGGTGTGTATGAGTGTGTGTGTCGATTTGGGTGTGTAGAACTCCCAGTTCCAAATGGATGATGTGTCTGCACTGCTGACGGTCTCACAGCAAGACGGCAGTGAGGAGGCAGAGTTCCAGGTGTGGAACATGTGTGTTTGTGTGTTTGTGTACCCATGTGAGTATTTGTGCGTGTCAGTGTGAGTATGCGCGCATAAGTCCCCATCCTAAATGAATGACTTGCCCCACTGCTAAGGGTTAAACAGCAGGATGGCTATTTGTGCCCATAGGGTTGCGCTGTGCCGCTCAAAGCCAGCTTGCCACGTTGAGTCTCGAGTACACACTCTTGGTAGCAACCAAAAATGTGTGCGTGTGTGTGTTGTGCTTCTCTAGCGTTGATTGAGGAGGGCATGCATGTGTGCATGTGTGTTGGAACCCGTCAATGTAAGCACGCTTCTTCGCTCACAGGTGTATGCTGTGCCCAGTCTGGACCAGCTGGCCAACATCCCTGCCCAAACGGCTCTCAGAGGGTGTATCTGGAAGCCCCCACAGGACTCCGTGCAGAAGGTGAGCAGGGCTGGCCAAGGCCACACGTTATATTCATACTTATACTTAGGGTTGGCCAGAACCATATGTATACGGTGAACATACGGTATTTTTGGCAGGGAAATCGTTATTCATACGGTCATACACGGTGTGTATATACAGTTCTGGCCAACCCTATCCGTACTCCATAAAATCTGGGAGGTCTTTCTGCTACAATCTCTGTTCATGCGTTCACTGCTGACGTGGTCCTGACCAAGCTAGACGGCGAGCAAACTTGAGTTGATTACTTGCTGACCAAATGGCGTTGGTGCAGCTCAGGCAGGGATTTGCCAAGTTATGCTTTTCACTAACTTGCATTTCACACAGCTGCGTGCCATAGAATGGCAACATAATATTAAATCTTCAAGTCAACACGTACGTACGCACATGGACGCAAGTCAACACGTACTCAAATTGAAACACGTGTGCATGCTCACACATCCTCCTCCTCCTCCTTCTCCTCCTTCCACAGATTCAGCGTATCCTGTCCGCCTCTCGCTTGGGCCGTGCCCTCCTCATTGGCGAGGACAATGAGCTGCTACAGCTTTCGCCCATGCCCAGTGAGTGTGCAAGTATGTATTGGCGTGTACATGTGTACATATAGTGTGAACATGTAGGTTTGTATGCGCATGCATGCGTAAGCGATTGTGTTCAACTCTGATTGCGTGCGTGTGTCCGTGCGTATTGTGTATACAAGCAAACTGAATCCTCTAGCGCCCCAATCCCAGCTACCCGACTGGGACCTGGCAGTGCATCAGAACAATGGTCATCTAAACACGACACCTGTCGTATGTGTCCTGATTGCGCAGACGAAATCGATCCCTTAGTGCCCCCATCCCAGCTACACGACTGGGACCTGGCTGCTGCAGCCCATGCTGCAGCGGTGGCTTGTGAGCGTGCAGAGCTCATGATGCGGTGCAGCAAGGGCGCCCGCAAACGGCGCATGCAGTACGAGCTGCGACTACAACAGGTGAACGTGTGTGTGTGTGCATAGTGTGGTGTGGTGTGGTGTGGTGTGGTGTGGTGTGGTGCATGTGTGTGTATGTGCAGGTATGTGTGTGATTGTATAACCTTTGAGCAAGCGCATGATGCGGTGCAGCAAAAGTGGCCGCATTAGACACACAGTCAAAGCTGCAGAGACAACACGTGCGTGTTGTTTTGGAGTGTGGGGTGATGTGGTGCACGCTTGTATTGTGTGCAGACATGAGTGTGTGTGTTGTGTGTGTGTGTGTTGTGTGTGTGTGTGTGTGTGTGTGTGTGTGTGTGGAGTGTGGTGTGTGTGTATGTGTGTGTGTGTGTGGCCTTTGGGCCGACGGAGCTCATCATGCATGCAGCAATACAGTAAGCAGTCTTAGGTTTGGTCTGGTTTTGTCTTGTGCATGTGTGTATTTGTGTTTGTGTGTATATGTTTGTGTGCAGAAAGCGCAGACACAAGCACAGCTCCTTTGCAAAGGTGCCACTTTTCAATTTCACCTTTTTATCTTGCATTTATGCAAGAACTGCTAGCATCTCTCTTATTAATGTAGCACACTTGCCAAAGCAAACGTATAATTTTTTCACACACGCACATATAAATACAAAATGTATACCTGCAACGGTTTTCTTGTTTCAGGAGCACGCTCACGCAGAGCACTTGAGGTACCTGCAGCAAATGCTGGAGGTGAGCGTGTGTATGTGTGCATGTGTGCGTGTGGTGCGCATGTATATGCGTGTATGATGATTGCATGTGTATGTGTGTGTTTGGTGATCAAAATGTGTATATGCGCGTTTGATGATTGCTTGTGTATGTGTGTGTTTGCTGATCAAATTGTGCATGTGTGTTTGGTGATTGCATGTGTATGTGTATGTGTGTGTTTGCTGATCAAAGTGTGTGCATTTGTGCGTGTGGTGCGCATGCATACGTGTGTTTGATCGCATGTGTATGTGTGTCTGCTGATCAAAATGTGGTGATTTGTCCTTTTTTGACAATGCCAAGTGGGCCATGACTGTGAAGCATGATCAGCAGCAGCTTTACAAGTTTTACTCTCTTCTCTGCTTGTCAACGCTTTTAAAGCATGGATCACAAGCCAGCCCTGAAACACACGAGAATGCGCACGCACGCAAGACAACATATACGCCCGTGCATACAAGCACATACATACGCATTCACACATCGATCCAATTAGGTGAAGCAGCAGGAGAAGCAGCAGCAACAAGAGCTGCAACGCCAGCAGAGTGAGCAGGTGACAGCTGAGGATGTACCACACATCAGTGGAGCATCTGTGCAGCAGGGGCAGCATGCGGAAGGAGAGGGAGAGGCTACTCAGGTATGCATTATGTGTACACATGTGCACGCCTATTGCCTGCGTCCGTCGACTGCAGCTTACCTTTCTTTGCTTTTTTTTGGTATGGTGTTGCATGCACCCAATCCTGCCAAAACAAAGCTACACACACAATACACACAAATAAGCATGCATGCGCACAAACATACACACAAGCACACATGGACACACGCTCACGCTCACGCATTCTTACACACACATACACACACACACACGTACTCACAGGGAGGTGTGGCAGGGCCACATTTACAGCAGCTGCCCACGAGCACTAGCGTGAGAGTCGAGGGTGAAGGAGATATTCTGGGGGAGCAGGGGCAGGACGTCGAAAAGGTGGTGGAGTCAAAAGCAGGGAGTGCCTCTACGACCAAGACAAAGAAATCCAAGGGCTTCCCGGGGCTGCTGAACAAAGTGGGGAAAGGTAAGATACAAAAGGATGTTGAGGGCTCACGCGTGCTCCGCATTCCTTGCTGTTCCAGGTGTGTGATACAAAAGGATGCTAAGGGTTCACGCATGCTTTGCCATTCCTTGCTGCTCTGTGGTGTGTTATACAAAAGGATGCTAAGGGCTCATGCGTGCTCCGCCATTCCTTGCTGCTCTGTGGTGTGTGATACAAAAGGATGGTAGGGGCTCACGCATGCTTTGCCATTCCTTGCTGCTCTGTGGTGTGTGATACAAAGGGATGGTAGGGGCTCATGCGTGCTCCGCCATTCCTTGCTGCTCTGTGGTGTGTGATAACAAAAGGATGGTAAGGGCTCGTGAGTGCTCCGCCATTCCTTGCTGCTCCACGGTGTGTGATACAAAAGGATGGTAAGGGCTCATGCGTGCTCCGCCATTCCTTGCTGCTCCCGGTGTGTGCTTGATGCGGAGTGGTTGTGATGCTTTGCAACCGCGATGAGGTTGAAATGCGGGTGCGCATGGTTGCTGGTTGGGATGTTTCATGTTTGCAGTGGAGCAGTGTCATCGTTTGACCTCCTAAGCTTCTCAAAGGCTTCTCAGGCGCCACAAAGGCCATTATGTCCAGTCTCCTGCAGTTTTGTGAAGTCCTTGTTTGTTGAGCAGCTTTACGATCATACCCCCAGGGATTTTCAATGGCTTCACAGCCGCCACTGAGGCCGTCGTGTCCAGGTCCTTGCCTATTAAGCAGCTCCACTGTATTAACCAGGGATCTCCAAGGCTTCATAGGTGCCCTCTTGGCCGTCGTGTTCAGTCCTTTCTGGTTTTGTGAGATCCTCTTGATTGAGGAGTATCATTGTTTTGCCCTAGGGATCTCCAAGGGCTTCACAGGCGCCCTCTAGGCCGTCGTGTCCAGTCCTTTCTGTTTTAGTGAGACCCTCTCAATTGAGCAGTATCGTTGTTTTTCCCCAGGGATCTCCAAGGGCTTCACAGGCGCCACCAAGGCCGTCGTGTCCAGTCCTTTCTGGTTTTGTAAGATCCCTCTTGATTGAGCAGTTTCATTGTTTTGCCCCAGGGATCTCCAAGGGCTGCACAGGCGCCCTCTAGGCCGTCGTGTCCAGTTCTTTTTTGTTTTTGTGAGACCCTCTTGATTGAGCAGTTTCATTGCTTTTCCCCAGGGATCTCCAAGGGCTTCACAGGCGCCACCAAGGCCGTCGTGTCCATCCCCTCCAGTGTGGCCAACGCTTTCCAAGATACAGGTGGGTGCCTCAAACGTAGCAGTGCATGCGGTATCCAAATGTCCGGATCAGAGGAATCAGATACAGACTTCTACTCCCATATACACAACGCATGGTGTAAGTGTCTTCAGGGGGAGGAGGGGGTGCAGATCAATGAGAGCCTACTGGAATGGAGCAATCGCCCATCGTCCAAGCACATTCTACGCCTGGCCTCCCTCCCTATGGTCATGCACGCATGCCTGTTTGCCTGTCCCGTCAGATGGCATGTTGACAGTCACAAAGTCCAAGGAGACTCTCGTGCATCACGTTTCGTCACAATTCCGTATGAGAAGGCAAAAACCTACTCACACACGCACGCACGTACACACACAAATCGCAAATCACAAACACGTGTCTTTGCACACAAACATAAATGCTTGTTGCACACGCACGCAAATTACACACGCCTCTTCGCAGGTCCTAAGGAGGAGGAGACCTTGCCAACTGCCTCTTTTGAGCAAGTGGACCCTGAGCCGTACGAGCTATATGACAGTCAGGTGTGTGTCTATCGTTGGGTGTGTGTGTTTACGCTTAGGGTTTAGAGCCTTTGAGAACCTGCGTACAGGGGGCGCATCAGATACTGCGATTGGGGAAACTTGAATTGCATTTGCGTGCCGGTGTGTGTGTATGTGTGCTGTGTGTGCTGTGTGTGTCTGCGTAACCTTGTTTCCTGCTTCCCCTGCTTTACCGCCAGTGTGTTCATTTTCTGCTCTACACCTGCCGCAGAAGGTTCATGCTCCTTCTGAGTGTGCTGCGTCTGCTGCAGTACCTCATAAACTCCACCTGTCACACATGCAAATGCACACACACACATATATATATATATATATATGCACACACGCACGCTTTTTAGTACCCGGACCTGAAGAGCGTGATGTCTATGCCCATGCCCAAGGACCCCCGCAGAAACAAGGGCAACAGGGAAGAGTGAGTGCCAGAATATGACAGGAGCACGCCTCGTGTGTACAAACACGCACATACAAACACGCATGTGCACACACAAACACAAACACAAACACACACGCATATGCTTGCGTTCACACTTGCACGCACGGTGAAGCACACACGTACATACATATGCACACACACATACATATGCACACACACATACACACGCACGCACACATAGACACACATACACATACAAATACACACACGCAGTGACGGCATCAAGCCCGTCCAAGCAAGGCCTCTCGTGCCCTCTACAGCTGGTAGCGTCGTGCTGGACAGCACGCTGCCGTCTGGTGCTACAAGCCCCATATATGCTCCAAGTGAGTCTCTTATCACTTTGTGGGTGAAGGAGCTCAGATTAATCTAGCAAACGCCTTCTGCCACCATACACCTGTGTTCTTAAACAGTCTGCTCACATGTCTTTTGCTGCTGAACCCGAGGGTGCTTCAGACCGCGTACACTGTGCTTGTGTGTTTGTATGTACACTCTGAAATACTGATGGTTGAATCCTTGTACGTCACACAGTCCCAATGGGGGATTTGTGTCAGTATTTGTGTAGAGATGACCGACCATTTGCCTTTGTCTCAGCACCATTTGCCTTTGACTGAGCAGGTGGTCAGCACGAGAATCGCACCAGTCGGCAAAACTCTATTGACAGTAACAAAGGAGGAGAGCCACAGCGGCACGTGCCAGGTGAGCTGCATGTGGAAAGTAACACACACACACACACACACACACACACACACACACACACACACAAAAGCAAATTGCCTCGTTGTCTTGGACTGTTTGAAAGTGCCTCGGATAAAGGTAGGGATATTATATATTATTATTGTCGAAATTTTCTGCATATTTCTCGGAAGGCTGCCTTTGTTTAAACGGAACACGAATTTGCAAAATAAAAATAATGTAATTCCAATAAATTTGAAATGTTTATTTGCATTGAAGTAAACGAAAAACATCAGGATCCATCACTCAAACATCACACACATAGGAGCAGGAGTTTCGGCTGCAGTCTCTTTGCAACCAGGCTCTGTAAAACGAGGCAGCAGCATGGCCGTGAGAAGAAGCACCGGGGATCCTGTGTTCAAGAATACAGACAGCTACGGCATGCATTCTAGTATGCCCTTCCTTCCTCTTGGCAGCTTGGGAGCAGCAGGAGGGGAGCAGCAGGAGGAAGAGCGAGAAGACAGCCATGGTGGCAGTGGTGGTGCTGGAAAAGGTGCGTGAACATGACGGGGGACAAGGATGTGTCTACTGTGTATGTATGCGCGTGTGTGTGAGCGTGTGTGTGTGTGTGCGTGTACGTGCGTGGGTGAGTATGTGCGTGGGTGCGTGTGCAAGCATGCAGGCGTGCATTTGTGTCCATGTTTGTGTTGCATTTGTGTGCGCATGTACTTGTGTGGGTGTGGGTGTGCGCGCATGTGTGCGTGCAGGCGTGTGTGTGGGGGGGTGCACGTTTGTGTATGTGCGGGTGACTGCAAAAAGGATGTGTGCATGTTCATGCAGTGAAAGAAGTGGGAGTGTGAGAGAGTGTTTGTTGATTAAGTAATTTAGAAGCTTCTACAAGATGCATCACACAAAAGTGTTGTTACAGGGCCAGAAAAAGGAATTATAAAGGACCTTTTGCTCTCCTCTCATTGGTACGCTTGTTTTTTTGCGCATCTCTGTCGAGGGCTTTGAGCAAATCAAGAGGGGGGATTTGCAGCTCCACGATGCCCATGCAATGTTTGTGCAATGCCCGTTACAAGGGCACACGTGAAGTGTGTTTCAGAATGCTCGTAGAGGCTTGTTCCCATTGGGACTACGTGGTGGTAGCCACCTTATGTGGCTTGGCACGTCCACAAAAAGGGCTTGGACACATAATACCCCCTATGCTATGTAAACACTTCGCCGTACACCCCTGCTCGTGTGCTTATGTGCTGGGGGCAACTCACCATGAGACAAGGGTGCATTCTTTGAATTGTAAAATAGCACGCACCCTTCGCACACATGTACACGCACACACTGACACGCACACGCATACACACAAATGCAATACACGCGCACACGCACACACATGCAGGAGGAAGAAGCGCAAGCCAGCAACGAGGGTACGAGAGTGAGCGCAGCAGTGCCTCAGGGTTGCGACAACACAATAGCCGCGTGGTGAGTGTGTGTGTGTGTGTGCGCGCGTCCTCATGCTCCTCCTATGATTCTGCCTGGCACCAATGGTTTCAGACCACAAGAAACATGTACGCTGCAAATCTGCCTCCGCTTTTTGGCAAAGCCCTCCTCGTGGAAGTGAAAGCCCCTAGCGTTGTCTGTTGTCTACTTCCCACCACACTTCACAAGCCTCCCCAGGCCCACCCAGGGCACCCCACAAGCTAAAACTCGACATAGGCTCCTAACCAAAACTCGTACCGCACCAGAAAAGTTTGTGGGCCCTGGGGTGTGGTGTGTAAAGATTTAGAGACAAGTTTTGTTTTGGGCTGTCCAGACCTCCTCCCCAGGCCCACCCAGGGCACCTCCCGGGCTGAGACTCGGCATAGGCTCCTAACCTAAACCGTTACCAGGGCAGAAAAGCCTGGGGGTCCTGGGGTGCCGTGTGTAAAATTTTAGATATTTTATATTTGGAAGCTGCAGGAAGCTGCCCAGATCCCTCATCCAGGCCCCCGGACCACATCCTGCAGGTGCAGTATCCATCCGCATACTTCCCTGGCTGTGTATGCTGTGTCAGGGGCGCGGGTGTGTTTTGGCTGCAAAGTTCATGGTTGCAAGCAGAATCAAGTTATACTAATTTCAATGGGCTGTATGATTTTGTTCTATTCAAATATTCATGACGCGAGGAAATTTGCTTGGACGGGACCCTTCAGGAACGCGGTCCGTGATGGCATGGACTGTTTGCGGGGTAAGGAGCGCACCGTGCAGGTGCTTGCTGCGCACTATATGTTGAAGCAGAGTTCAGACATCGTGGCCAGACCGGGCACCATGCTCACACCTGCCCTCTCAACAGACAGGGAACAGCAGCAGCAGCACATCCTCACGCCTGCTTCAGCAAAGGCTGCTCCAGCACTGCGTCATGCACACCACTGCAGCGTCTGTGGGGTAGCAAGGCACACACAAACACACACATACACTCATGCGCATGCGCATGCGCACACACATACACAAACACGCGCGCGAATACACACAGGCGCGCACACACACAGACACACGCACAAACACACAGACACGCGCGCGCACACATACACACGCACAGACACATAGATACACACGCGCGCAAATGCACACGCGCACGCGTACGCGCGTACACATGCATATGCACGCACGCATTGTGTGCATTATGGGCTTCGCCACTTTTTAGCATCGCTAGCGACGCACCCTCACTTGTCTACTTGACTCTGTAACGACATGCTTCAAAGGGAGCGAAGGCAAAACGGCCAAGGGCGAAAGCGGAGAAGTGGTTAGAAAGGAAGCTCATTTCACGCACACACACCAGTGTTTCTTAAGTTGATATACCATATCGATCGATATGTAAAATGGGTTTTCGACGTTTGGAACCAAGATGAAATTAAGGTTTTGGGGGTGTCAAGGAGCCCCTGTGTAAACCGATCTGTGACCTGCAAAGGGTATTTAAAGACCCTCATACACCACAATTAAAAAAAATTTCAGAAATTTCAAACATTGAATTATCAATTTGATATGAGCGATAAACCCCCATAAAAAAGCCCAAAGTTGCCAGGGGGGAAATGTTAAGAGGATTTGGGGCCACAATAGCTCCCACAAACAAGAGGATGCAAACCCTGTTGCAGCAAGCAGCAGCGATGGTCTGATAACAAGCCACAATCAGCACAGCCCCCCCCCAACCCCTCTCTCAGCCAAAGAGTTTTGGAGAAACCACGCACTTATGGGCGCGGGATAGGTTTGGGGAGTGGGTAAAGGTAGCAGAGTTGGTCCTATGATGGGACCATCCACAGACCATTTTGGAGTGGCTCAGAGCTAATAAGCGCCGTGGGATTAGATAGATGAATAACTCAGTTAGAATGGGCAGTTTTCCCAACTTGCAGTTACAGACAAATTTCTTTTTTAATGCAAGTGCTTCCTCACAATTTACAGTTGACTTACATAACACCAAACTGCCGATAGGCCGCAGGCCTCTCTCTCTATCTCTCTCGGCGAGATGGGGCAGCAAAAGAAAAAGTATGAGAACGGATATCCTCATATTCCAAGATTGGGACATGATATCAAAGTTTTCCTTGATAATCTTTAGAAGCAACACTGACACACACAAGTAAACCCACATGCACTGGCACGCACACACTCAAATGGGCCAGCAACAAGTCCCAGTACTTTCCGCTGCTCTGTCTGAGTCAGAGTTGTGGCACATGGAGGTCAGGCTGCTGTTTTGTGTGCAGTTGTTTGTGTCAATGTACACTTTTGTAGAGAGGCACACGCACACTTGCAGACCTGAACACTGGAGTTCTTCTGTGTGCCTGCAAAAACGACACTCCCGTGTGCACAAGTGAACACAACAGACCATATCAACGGCTGTAGCCACGACGTCGGCAGCTTCGTTAGAAGGGCTAAGGGCATACATACGCACACATGCACACACGAACACAAACACACACAGACACATGCGTGCACACATGCACACACACACAAACTTGCGCACATACACGCACGCACACACACTTACAAATACACACGCACGCACGCACGCACAAACACGCAGCATCAGAGCCACTCCGGCAGCCACGGCCCTGACGGCAGCAGCTCCGCAGTGACAGAGAAAGAGAAAGACAGGGAGAGTCACAGCGGGGGCCTGCAGTCCTTGTTTGCATTTGGCAGCAGGTGAGAGCTGCCTTTGGTCTGTGTATGCCCTTGTTGTGTGTGCTCTCACACGCATAGGGAGCAACTGTTTGGTGTGTACTCTGAGTTAACCAGGGTTAGGTAGAGGGTGCCATGGAACCTTCACCATGGCGTGTGCCCTTGTGCCCTTTTTGTCACACAGAGAGTTGCATGGTGGAGTATAGGATGGCTGTACCCAGACAGTGAATAGGCAGGGTCCAGCTACGCAGGCAGTGGTGTCCCTCCCCACCTCCTAAAAAGATGAGCCCCTGTCAGGTGTCGGGAAAAGTAACACATCACAAACGTAACACAATGCAAGTGTAACACATAACTTGTGTAATCACTACAACAAGTCTCTGGGCCATTGTAAGGCTGTGAAGGGAATGCCGTGTTCACTCATATACACCGTTGTTAAAAGGCTCAAGATTGCCGTGCTAGGGTAGTACAACCCTCCAAAACACATGGTATAACTTGGAAAGTCTTGATATAAACTTTAGCACTGGGCCAACTATACACACGAATGTGTTTGTAGCAGGATAGTGTAAAACGCACCGCAAAACACACTACGCGGAAAGAGGGAGCTCATGGCCACTTCTCAAAGTGTTTTGCACATTATTTCAACCATAGTAGTAGTTGTGCACTTCCTGTACAGTTTTGAAGACAATCCTTTTGTGTATCAATCCACTTGGAGGAACCTTTATGTGTTGGAACATAGGCTTGGTTAGCTGTTTGGCTCTACATCTTTCCCGCCAACTCACAGCATTATTGCACTTTCCTGCATGTTTTATCCGTCAAGTGCTACTAACTACACGACAGTGCATCAAAACATCAAAACACAGCTACTCGCAGCATGCTGCATAAGTTAGTGAACCTAAATTGTCGCCTGCTGAATACACAGAAGAAGGGAGGTCGAAGGGGGGAGCACAACCGCACACGAGGATGCGCACAAAGATGGCAGCAAGGAAAGCAAGCCGTTGACGCAGAGACTCGCAAAAAAGCTAGGGTGAGTGTGTGTGTGTGTGTTTACGTGGCCATGAGGAAGGCCGCAAGAACACCAAGCCCTTGCTTGACGCAGAGGCTTGCAAAGCAGCTAGGGTCAGCTCCTGTATCAAGTACAGAATTTCTTGTCGCACGCGCGCGCGCACACACACACACACACGCTAATACACACACCCCTAAACACACACATTTATACACACAGTCTAGGAGTGAGCACTTCCCACCCCACTTCCAACCACGGTGGCACTGACACCCCTGTCTCCCCCGCCTCTGAGGGAGAGGGCGGTAGCAGCTCAGCCTTTGGGCGCTCCGCTACCAAGTCCTCTGTTGATGCGCAACCCCCTGCTGCTGCCACAAAAGGTGTGCTTTGATGTGGTTTTTCATGTGTACGGTGCTGGTTTTCGTGTGTAGTTTGGTGTGCACTGTGCTGATGTTTGGCAGCGCTTCCTCCTCAATGCCCATCGCTCTCTTTATCGTAACTAAAGTGAAACATGCCCACAGGTTTTATCTGTTTATTGCCTCAAGCTCTTTGCTCTGGAGCAATGCCATAGAAACACTTGCGTCTTATGTCACTCACACACACACTAACACATGTCACAAACACACTCTCTCTCTCTCTCTCTCTCTCTCTCTCTCATACACACACACACACACACACACAAACACACACGCACACACACCACGATACACCTTGCAGGTGGCAGCAAGAGTGGCAGGGATGAACCCTTCCTGGGCACCCGGAGTAGCGGATCCCTCGAAAGAAAAGAGGTCCATGATGACACAGATCGCCACATACACATTTACCACCACCACACAGGCACGACGTGTGCCCAACCATGCATCCTGACCTCTCCTGTTCTAGGCTTACGAATGCTTGGCATGTTCTTGGCGTTAATAAGAAGGAAGGGGGCCTTGCTCAATGATGGCTCATCAAGTGTGCAAATTTATCATAAGGGCATCCTATGTTATCGCTCCTTTCCAGCCACGCTCAAACCTGGCAGCTGCTGATGTACTGCTGTGCTGCTGATGCGCGCGCACACACACACACACACACACAAACACACACACCACACACACACATACAGGCCAGAGCCGACGCCACAGCGGGGGCTTGCATTATGCACACTCGCATGAAGGGGAGGAAGGGGAGGAGGAGAAAAGTGAGCAATTAGGGGAGGAGCGGCGTAGTGGGTCGAGCAGAGGAGCTGACAGAGGTGGCCTGGACGCCGGCATTCGCAGGTGAGTGTGGATATGGGTGTTAGGGAGGTGGGGGCAGGTATAGGTGTGGGTGAGGGGGTAGAGGCGGAGGTGGGTGTGAGTGGGAGAAAGGGTGTAAATGTGGGTTTAAGATGTTTGCAGGCAGAGAGGCTTGGATGCCCACAATGGTGGGCATCAGTGATATCCATCAAATTGTACATTCCAGGGGGTTGCGCAAAGCATCTGAACTGAGTCACTCTTTCTTCCTCCTATTACTCTGTGTAATCGTTCATGCAGAACGGCCTCGGACATAAAGAAGAAGTATGGGCACGGGGACAGCAGTGGAGCCTCTGATGCCACAAAGAAGTGTGTGTGTGTCTCAGCCGTGTTTACATACCTTAAGTGCACACAGTAGCGTTTGATAAACAAGTGAGTATGCGCAAAGATGTGCGTGCCATGTGTAAGCTCCTTGTACAACCTGCAAACAAACACACACCAGCTGATGCATACAGATACACACACAAACATATTTTCCCTACCTGCCTATACCTACCTCACCTACCTTGCACCTGCTGCAATGCATGCCCGCGACTTTAGCCTCTTTTATGCAAATGGATCAGACCATGTGCAAATATAGATACTGCTCCCACCCTCATCAAAAAAATGCGACACTCGGTTGTTCAGGCTTTCCTTCTGTTTTGCCCCTAGGCGCTTCAATTGAAGTATATTAATTAATTAATGCCTTAGGCTAGACGCATGTCGGTCCGCACCACTTTCCTGCAAAGCTGCAACACACCTGTGTGTTCATTCTAACGCAGCTCCACTGCACTTCAAAGATTGCTGTGACGCATATTTATTGGTCCTGAGTTTCAAGCAAACCACGAAGGGCAAACAGACTCTGTCCTGTCGTTGTTTTGCCCTATCCTTCTCTGCTGGCCCTTTCTGGTGGTGACAATCTTCCATCTTTCACAATTCGTGGCGCAAAACGTGCCTGTGCGCACAAGCACACATACATACCACACATACATACATACATACATACATACATACATACATACATACATACATACATACATACATACATACATACATACATACATACATACATACATACATACATACATACATACACACACACACACACACACACACACACATACATACATACATACTACGTACGTACATACGTGCGTGCGTGCATGCGTGCGTGCGTGCGTGCGTGTGTGCATGCGTGCGTACATATCAAACAACGAACACCATGAAAAACCGCACACAGGGGCCAGAGCGTGGGCGGGGTAGCGTCCCAGGCACGCTCCAAGCTTGTGGAGCGTGGGGAGAAGCTGGGGGCGATAAACCAGTTGACCATGGAGATGCAAGGTAAAGCTTGCGTGTCTGTGTGGGCATTTGCGAGTTTGCAAGTGTGGGTCTGGGTCTGGGTAAGAGGGTGTGTGGGTGTGGGTGCATGTGCGTATGCGTATGTGTATGCGTACAAATGCGTGTGGTTGTGTGTGCGTGTGTTTGCATTTTGTGTGTGATAAAGTAAAAATATGTGACCACTTCTGTTGTATTTGCCTTCACCTTGTTAAGGAGGTTGCTTTACGTACAAACTTTAAGCGGTACATTTGCATGCACACCTGCATCAGGACAAGGTAGTGAGCCATCTGTCTCCTTGCACCCCCTTTTAAGTTCACCCCTCAAGCAAGATGACAGTTAGCACGCTGGAGGCTTTTTAATGCGATAGATGTGCTGCGCACAAGAAACCCTTTTTCAACCTGTTTCATTCTTTGGGTGCTGTTCCAGATGGCGCTGCTGGCTTTGCAGAAATGGCCAGGCAAAGAGCTGAGCAGGAGAAGGGCAAAAAATGGTACCAGCTATAACGCATTTCCGTGAAGGAATGCACCTGAAGTTGGAGGCCTGAGTGTGTGGTGAAAACAGGCAAAGGAGACTTGGATGAGAGACTTGCTGTGCAATCATTTGATGCATTGATTTGATGCACGCAAGGATAGTAAAGATGGTAACTACAAGAGTTGACGTTTGTATGTAAGTTGCAGGAGGGGTGGATCTGTAAGGCTTGGCCATATTATATACTTGGGGGTACGCTATGTAGCACGCAGACGCAAAAAGGTCGTGCTTGCTTGGTGAGGCATGCCCCTGTGTGTGTTGGTGGGCAGTGCGACATTTACAAGCTATCTCCCCTGCTTGAAACCCTCAATTTGTTTCTTTTGTCTTTGGCGGGAATAGGCTCTCACACACGGTCACTTGGCTGAGCCTGCTATCGACTTAGAGTGCCAAGGTTTCATCTTATTTATTTGCATGTTTCTGCTTTTTTGTATGAAGACACTTTTCCGCCGACTGATTACATAATTATATAACTAACTGGGCCTTAAAGTGCAACTGAAGTAACCAGGGCCTCTGCTCTTAATCTGGCGTTTTGGCGCCTGCAAATTCAGATGAGAGGCAAGCACCAGTAACACGGAATATTGCGTATACTTGCTCTGCACAAAACACGCAGGTCTAGTGTTGCTGTGATATTAAGAGACGCCCAGCGAGTGCTAAGAGAAACTTCAGTCACTGTGACAGAGTCCAACGACAATTGATTTGACGCATTAACGATTGGAATTATGTAGAACTGCAGAATGCGAGACTTGATTGCTGAATTCGAATTTTGTTTAATAAGTTTCAAAAAAGCTACGAGAACAAAACGACATTTCATTTTTACTTCATAATATAACCAGAAAATTATTTCAGTTACTCCAATGCGGTTGTCGACGCTTGCGCGGCTGACACTTCTCTTCCTGGTGTGGCCTGCTGTCTAATTCCACTTATGGCCTCGCATCCAGCTTCCTAAGTCCCTGCTAATGAAAAATAAACTGCTCATCATGAATCTGCTGCATGCACAGCTAGCGCTGTCAATCAGGACAGCAAGCAGCGCCGCACAGCACACCAGCACCAGCAGCAGCATGGAGAGTAGAAGTGAGACAAAGGAAGAGCAGGGTGAGGCTGGTGGTGCAGTTGCTTCGCAGGAGGATTGCCAAAACGGCAGCTGTCGTCTTGGTATTCAAAACCCACCAGAGTCGCCGGGTGATGCTACACGAATGATTGCTCTCGACGAGCAGTCTATCTGCTTGGCCAGCTTAGCTGAAGAAACGCATGCACATGTGCTGCTAGGTGCGTTTAGTACATTGCTGCAAAGACAGGCTGATGGCCTATCAAAACTTATTCTTCCCTCAGATATTGATGCCGCCTCATGCCCTGAAACTGCAGAAGGCAGCAGGGTTTATTTAGTCTGTAAAGGGTACTTTTTGCATGTTATCTTTTGAGTAGGACAAGCTAGCAATTTATTCGTTTCCTTAAACCTGTAGGGAGTAGCAGGATTTGAGTCAGCAGAAGTAGCGAGACAGTCCAGAAGCAGAAGTAAATACGAACAAGTGGCCAATATGCATTTAAACTTTTGATCACATTTCTTGCAATTCAGGACAGCACCAGCAAACGAGCCGCACAAACAACATGGTCTATGCCATCCTGAATGTTTTCATAGCCCCACACTGTTTGGGACAGTGCGTGTGGCAGATCCACCCACACGGCAAGTCCGCGGACAGAGATCTCCTTTTCAGAGCCCGGTTGGTACGTGGTGCAAACGTTGTGGGCATACCATTCACTGTGGCAAAGGACGCAGCGGAGCAGGGCCTCCCTGTTACAGGGGTCATCATGTGCGACCAGGACCATGAGAACACTCCTCCTTTGTGCCAGCCGGTGCCTAGCCAACTCCAGATCAATTTTGTTTTCGCGGAAGCAGGTAAGGACTTTTGGAATTCTTGCCGATTCACATCAGTCAAATTGTTTGGAAAGCCACTGCGATGCAAAAAATACGACTGTAGCACTGATTTCAAGCATCCAAGCAACAAGATACAAATAACCCCCCGCCACAAAAATCCCTGCATTCACTGTTTGTAAGACACAAATGGTGTTGGCTCCGTCGGCAACAATTGTAGCCACAAAAGTTTATTAAGCAGTGCCACTGGTATTTTGCCTACTAATAAAATCTCTTGACATATTTCCTTGGTAAAGTTTTTCTGGTGGTGAGAAGAAGGGTTTCAAAGCCAATAAGCCATTTCTTTCCCAAACAAGCACGCCAGATAGAATAAGGTACCTAAACTCCTGAGGCCTTTTTAAGGGAGAACACCCTCCTTGCTTTGTAATTAGCACAAAACACTGTTACCAATTACGCACAGGCCGCCCCTCTCCTCCTACAATTAAAAGCCCAGTTTGCATGATAGAGGTCCTCGTCATTGAAACAGAGCTGCACCCCTTCAACGGGAACAGAACAGCCAAAGAACTTGATGACATTCTGCATGATGGAGCGTCTAGAAGCTTGCAGCAGCAGCCTGCTGGGGCACAGTTAGGGCTTACAGCCTGGCAAACCAAGGATAGGTGCTTGTTGTTCAACAGCTTTGGTGGAAACCACCAGGGAAATGAAACAGAGACCTATGTTCAGAATAATGAGCTACAAAAGGTATCTGGATTATGTCAGGGAGGCAGCTTAGTTTGGCTAGGACGGCTTGGCCTAGTTTGCTGGCTTGCAAGTGTATGGGGGGCCAGGTGTTTTGCTTTGCGCCATTTGCAATGACAAAGGCCAATATGTTTGAGGTGGAGCCTTTGAGATTATGTCGTTTTTGTAGGCTATCGTGAACAGCCAAACCGGGGTGCAAGGGTGTGCTCTATATAAAACATGTGTGGTTTGTTTTAGCATCGGCAGTTTGGAAATGTGGCAAATGAGTGTCTGGCAAGCTATACAGAAAATTGTGCTTGACATTTGCAACAGTGCAATTATAAGCTCTTGCCCTCTTGTAGTTATCTGCATTTCTCATGTCTTGCTTCCAAATTATCATCTCTACACAAATCATCAAATCATGATACCAGCTTCATAACAAAGCCTTCCTCGTTTTATTCTCCGTGTGGGATGTTGTGTGGCTTTGCATCCATTGGGTGGTGCAGGACACAAAACAACATCCTTTCCTTATCCATGTTGGTGGTGTTCACACTACCTGCGTTCATTTTTATATGGTTCCAACCAAAACATGGATTGCATGAGGTCTACCCCATATATAAAGATGTTTTACCTCTCCTCTCCCTCTTGTGTCAGGTGAGGTGACAACAAAAGCACCGCACAGAAATGATGGAAGAAAGAAGAAAGGAAGGAATAAGGCAAATGACGCAGTTAGTGAAAATATTAAGAAAAAGAGCTGCGCAGGCAGTGGAAACCTCTTTGGTACCGAGTACCGCAAAACCCCTTGATCAGCAAACTAAATAAGCCCCAAAAACACTACCGGCATGGATTAGGAGAGGATGCTGCTTTGTGTCCTGCAACACCCAATGGATGCAGAGACACACATCCCACCTGGAGAGTAAAATTAGGAGAGGCTTTTCAGTGGGGATTAGGTGGTTGGGAGGCAATAGCCTGCACACTGTCACGCCAATTGGTGGCAGTGACGAATCGTGTGATTCAGTTACCTGGTTCTATAGTTGAGGCTGTTTTGATCAGTGTCGTTCAATAAGCTAGAGGAGCCAGTTTTATTGAAGACAGCCTTATAGATTTGACAATTTTTTGGTAATCAATTGACAACATGTGAGCATTATAAGAGGTACCAGAGGTACCAAGAGGGAATCCTCAAAAGACCCTGTACCGCGTGAGGTCTCTGATTCTATTTGTTCGTTTAGTCATATTAATGTGTAACCACAATGAGGACAAGAGGTCTGTTTGAGTTAACGGTCCCAGCTCCGGGAAGGAGCAGCAGTGTGGGATCCAATCAAAGATAAGTGGCACTAGTAGCGACACATACACATGTGTGTGTGTGAGTGTGTGTGTGTGTGTGTGTGTGCAGAGAGCGCACAGGCATGCGTGAGACAGAGAATGATAGAAGCATTAGGGACCACAGCAATGCAAACCCATTCCTCTGCTGGATGGTTTTTCCACCTTAGAGGCCTTTCCTGGTCCGAACAACCAATGTATTAGTTGATGTGCTGAGTCTTGTACCTTGTGATTTGCTACAACACCAGGAGTATTGCTCAGATATTTGTGGGGGCTGTGTTCAATGGTCGTCTCATTTGCTGTAGGATTTTGGTTGCGGATCTGATTGCTTGTAGGCTTAATTTTTTATGATTGCTGTGGCATGTAGACCAGTAACTCCGAGGCTGTGGAGTGGGTTCCTTGTGTGGCTGCTGTAACTGGTGCCTGTTGCTCCTAGCAGGATGGTGTGAAGGGTTTTAAGGTGTCCGAGTAAGCGAGTCATTAGCAGCTTATGTTGTTCTCGTGCCTTTTCTGCTTGATGAGTAGGGGAAGTGTCGACACAGTACTTACTTTCAGTTAAATGTATGTCACGTTTGTTTGGTTGTATGTCTTGGTTCCATAGCCAGGGGGTATGGATTTGCAGCGCCAACTGCTAGGTATTATGGGCAACTCTTCTTGCATGAGTTGCAGACCTAGTTTGATACGTGTTTTTGGGTTTTGTTTGGGGCATGGTTGCTGGGTCGGAGTAACTGTGATTGCATCTGGCTTGCTAAATTTCCGCCGCTCATTTGCATTAAGATTGGAAGGTAATAAGAGCCAGGTTGGAGTCATTCCTATCTGTGTCTCTTTTGAAGGGCGTATAATGCCTTGTTGTACCATTTTCACGACTGCTTACTGCCTACGTCTGCTTGTGCTAGCAGGCATGCACCCCAGGCATGCACCTGTGTACCTTGCTGGATCGCTTCTATAATCATTCGCCCAGCAAGGTTGTGCCTGCTTATAATCATAGAATATGGTAGGTGCCGTCCAACTTCTGGCAGATGGGGAAGATTAGTGGGCCTTCTAAATGGTTGCACTGAGCGGCACGCTTTTGGTTGTAAATCTGTGCAGCAGAGCATGACATTCTTCTTTTCTTTAGAGGTGACATTTGCATTTTTCTAAAATGAGTTATTTCTCGACAATGCCTTTTTTGATCAGTTCTTGGTAATTGTGTAGTATTTTGTGGACTGATGGTTTGAAACCTTAAAAAATTTTGGACTTAGTTTGTGTTGGCCGTGCAAGTGTGCTTTTACAGCATCAAGACCTGAGAAAATGGAGAGCCTTTCTGCTGGAGGCCTGGTTGGCAGGTGTTAAGAATATCTGGTAGGCAAGCTGGGGGAAAATCTTCCACCCGTGCGGGCCAGAAGGTGGGTGGGGGGGGGAAGGGCGCTGGTGTTATTGTGGATACCATGGCCACTTTGATATTCCGCAGAGCATTTTGCAATGGCATCAGTGCAATCGTTCCCTAGGATGCCAGCATGAGCTTTGACCTTGTAGAATTGGATGGTGTCTTTAGATAGCTGGATGTGGTGAACGATGGTTTCTAGGAGTTTGACATGTCCATGCCGTTTCATGTGCTGGGGGTAGAGGATGCTATTTGCCACAGTGCACCAGCGAGAAATTAGTTTATACGAGGCTCCAAAGTGTGGGTGTTCTAGTGTGTGATACCACTCACACCAGAAAGGATGATGTGGAAATGATGGAGGCTAGGCTGAAGAACAATGGTCCAAAGACTTTTGTGCTGTTCTTGGTGTCCAACAGGATTTGAAGTTTAGAGTCCTTCTCGTACTCAATCTCTAGAGAGATGTGTCATGCTAATTTGTGAAAAACTTCCGCCCTGGAAATTAATATGATAAACGATTCAGCTTCCTTACCATACCTATCAATAATCGGCCAGAGAGAGCGCAAACTTGGGCCTCGCAACTACATGCAGTGTGGGCAGAGGTCCGCATGGTGTCATCAGCTTGGCGAAAGCAAAACAGGAGCATGATTTGTTGGCTCGCTTCGAGCAAGGTTCTGCACTTTCACTCACTCTTACGCACGAGGGCGACGACCCACGCTCTCAGCAGGTGCGTGCACCAGGGGTGTGTGTGTGTGGAATGTGCGATGTGCGATGTGGACATAAAGTAATAACCAGAGTGTTGTAGTGCTTTCGAAGGCTGATATTGCAAAGGTGTCTGTTATTACAGAAACTGCGCAGCACCTTGTTTCACTGACAGAGTTTTGCTTTGTGGACTCAGAGCAAGAGTTGGGGTTTTCCTAAAGCATTTCAGTTCACACTGCCCCGACAGCCAGACGCTTTGAAACGCACTTTGATGGCGCTTGCGTGCGTCTCGCTGTTTGCAAGCGAGCTTGAGTCGTTTTTAAGTGCGGAGCTAAAGCGCGCTTTGGAATGGTCAAAGTGGCGCTTTGGTATGGTCAAATTGGCGCTTTGGTTGGTCAAAGTGGCGCTTTGGTTTGGCCAAAGTGGCGCTTTGGGTGGTCAAAGTGGCGCTTTAGGTCATCAAAGTGGCACTTTGGTATGGTCAAAGTGGCGCTTTGATGTAATGCAAGCGCACTTTTGGTGGACGCTTAAAAACGACTCAAGCTCGCTTGCAAACAGCGAG
>Ga0307968_1000630_pt1 | contig 26184 bp, 26 predicted proteins | sample OrgLakmetagen650_FD_201834 | JGI IMG/M metagenome (GOLD analysis project Ga0307968, IMG submission 201834) | Saline water microbial communities from Organic Lake, Antarctica - #650 | ecosystem: Environmental > Aquatic > Non-marine Saline and Alkaline > Saline | place: Antarctica: Organic Lake...
GGGGCAGGGAGGAATGGGGGGCGTCTGAGCAGACGAACCACAGACCCACAGGCAGAGGTGGAGCGCAAGATGCAGCAGGTATTTGGATGTGTGTTTGTGTGTGATGTGTGGGTGGAATTAGGTGGGGTGGTAAAGGTGTGCATGGGCTGCGGGCGACGCACAAGGCGCAGCTGTTGAGAGGGATGATGGCGTGTGTACGGGTGTGGGTGGGTGTGAGCACGAGTGTGAGGGATATCGTTAGTTTTAAGTAAACATAGGGCATTATGTTGTTGTGTTTTCTATCTGGCACGGCACATTACAGCCATTTGAGCTTTTCCATCACCAGCAGTTAATACAATTTTTTTGGTCACCTGGCCCAAAAGTACTAGTAAAAGCACAAAGTGAAAGTACAAATGTGAAAGTACAAGTGAAAGCACAAAGTGAAAGTACAAAAGCACAAAGTGAAAGTACAAGTGAAAGCATCATTTGTGCGTGCACACGTACACACACACAGACACACACGCAAGCACACACACACACACACACAGACACACGCGCAAGCACACACACACACACATCCACATACATTCACACGCATGCTTTCCTAAACACACATGCATTACACACAGGAGAAGCTGTATGCATTAAATCCCGACAAAATCCAGCGTGGAGAGGACCGCCGCACCACGCTCATGATAAAAAACATCCCCAACAAGTACACCCAAAAGGTGCGCACTGCGAGCGCAGTTGCTGTGTATGTGTTGGCTTTGGTCCATTGTTGTAGTGTTGTATTGTTGATCCATTTATTTGGTGTTTTATTTCTTGTATTGGCTTTGGTCCATTGTTGTATTGTTGTGGTAATGTTGATCCATTTATTTGGTATTTATTTTTTGTATTGGCTGTTGATCCATGCATGCATATTCAGTAAGTGAGGTAGGCCAGCCTGGTAGGCAAGATGCAAGGCTAGGCAAGATAAAATTGCACACGCTCGCAACCCACAGGTACTCGCTTGACAAAGTTCACGCTTATGCTGATGCCCCTGCATATACACGTGCATATACATAAAGGCATGCATGCATACAGGCATGCATCCACGCTCACAAACACACACACACACGCACATACATACATGTGCGCAGTGTTCAAATGTGTATACACGCATGCACATGCACGCCCACATGCACGCCCACATACACACGCATACACTCACGTGCACGCAAACCGCTCAGATATGTATACACACACACATATACGCAGATGCTGCTAGCCACAGTGGACGAGCTTTTTAAGGGCACCTACGATTTCTTTTACCTCCCCATTGACTTCAAAAACAAGTGCAACGTGGGCTATGCATTCATCAACATGGTGCAGGTGCGTGGCTATGTGTGTATACATTGTTTACATGCATAAGCATAGTATATAGTATGTATACACTTTGCACACTACTGTAGGAGTGCCTCGCTGTGTACTTTGCCTTCAAGGGCGGTTTGTTTTGATTCAGATCCGGGCAGCGTTTGTAAAAAAGTGAAACAGTATAGGCGGTATATCACCGCGTACTGCGAACGTTTCTGACCCCCTCGCGGAGTGTCGGGAGCAGTTTAAACAACTAAGTTACAAGGGCCTCGCGAAGCTTGCATTGGGGTTAATTAATTTAAGCATAAGCGAGGACAGGCTTGGAAAGCCTCCCAAGCCGCCCCTCAAGGCCCCCAAGGGGAATGTAAAACAGCTTGGGAGGTTGGCCCCCTCTTGGGGAGGAAGGACACCAAAAAGGGTGCCTTCAATCCCTTCACATGCGCATGCACACACACGTACGCGCACACACACAGCAGTGTTTCTTTTAAGGGCGACGCGTCGCTTTTTAAGGTTTTTTAAGCGACACACCAAAGCTCCTCGGGGTACCCTGTGTCGCTTTGTTCCTTTTCTCTGGTCACCCAGAGACCAGGGTTCGAGCCCCAGCAAGCTCGCTCTTTTGCCCTTTTGCTATCGCCCCTCTATAAAACACTCCAGAACTTGCGATTTGGGTGCCAAAACCCAAAATTTTCCTGTGCAAAGCCCTTTACCATCCGTGTAAAAACCAATGTACAACAAAAGCCAAAATTTTGGCCATTTTTTGAGAGGCTTGCGTTACACACTTTTTTGTCAGAGCACCCTGCGTAGCGCGTCTGACTTAAATTGCTACACACCCCCAAACCTTGAAAGAAGCACTGACACACAGGTACACAGCATGCACACACGTACGCGCGCACACACACACACACACACACAAACACGTGCGCGTACACACACATGCGCATGCACACTTACGTACTCGTGCGCACACACGTACCCGCACGCACATATACTTACGCGCACGCACACATGTACGTGCACACGTACGCGTGCATACATACACACTACACACACGCACAAACAAGTACACAAAGCACGCACATACCTATGTTCACAACCGTTAACACATGCATGCACGTACACAACGCACAAACACACAGATGGGCACACATACACTCATACGCGCACACACATGCACACGCACGCGCGTGCATACGCGTGCGCGTGCAGCTCAGAGGGCCATAGGCTCCTGCATAGGCCGCATTGGGGTAAATAGTTAGATTGTGTGCCCCTCTCGCATAGCTCGCATTTGGGTTTTATTCAAGAATTGCATTGGTTACACGCCTGTACGGTAAATAGAGGAGAAGGAAGGAGGCTGGTGGCCACGTGCGGCGCAAAGGTCAGGAAGTGCTGGTGTTCCTTAGCTGTGTCCGAGTTGCCCTGACGCCTGATTCAGAATATCGACCAAAAAACGCAGTCATGCACACACACGCGTGTCTCCTTTGATACGCAAATGTGGTACACCCATGTTCCCGTCTTTGTGCCTGCAGCCCCATGGACATTGTTTTCTTGTACACCACCACTAAAACATTGTTTTCTTGTACACCACCGCTACCACAACACACACTCGTTGATGTGTAGGTTGGCCAGAACTATTATATACGGTTTATTTACGGTGTTTTTGGCAGAGAAATCACCTAATATACGGCCATATACGGTGTATATATACACGGTTCTGGCCAACCCTATGGATGTGCCCTGCAAGAACGTGCGTACACGCTTACATCACCCCTTTGTGTGGCTGCTGCCCATGGGCATGGCCAAATGCACGGGCATTGTTGGCTGTTTTTGTCAAGACACCATCCCCTTCATCTTGATCCAACGCAGCCTGTGGACTTCCATGCTTCCGCTCATGCACATTGATTGCTGAGCAAGTTGGCGTGTATAGGCATGCCCTGTAGAATTGATTGATGTGCATGCCCTGTAAAATTGATTGATTGATTGCCCTGTAAAATTGATTGATTGATTGCACATTGATTGCTGAGCAAGTTGGCGTGCATGCCCTGTAAAACTATGCACACCATTTTTGGCCCACATCGCTGCACCAATTGGCGCAGCATGCATGCCCTGCACAAATATGCCCACCATATTTAATTCCTGTGCTACCCTTCCTAGATCCGCAGGCAGCAGGCAGCACTTCTTCGAACACCTGACGTCGTGTTGGTCTAATTTGTGCTGACAATGTGTAAAGCACTTGTGCTGACAATGTGTAAAACACTTGTGCTGAGAGCCCTCTTTGCTTCATTCTCCCATTGCAGCCGGTGGACATCATCCCTCTCATGAACCGCTTCAACAACCGCAAGTGGGAGCGCTTCAACAGTGAAAAGATCTGCAGCATCAGCTATGCACGCATCCAGGGCCGCAGCGCTCTGGTGCAGCATTTCCAAAACTCCTCCCTCATGCATGAGGACAAGCGCTGCAGGTGTTTATGTAATTTCAAATGTTCCTTGAGTGCGTATGTGTGCGTTTCTTTTCTGTACGTTGCTGCTTGTGTTTGTGTGTGTGTGTTTGTGTGTGTGTGTGCGCTAACATTGCACCACTTCCCCACAGCCTTGGCTTGGCTTTATTGCAAAAGGGCAGGTGCTTGTGCGCTTGTGTGCATGCGTGTAGATGTGTGTGTGTGTGTGCTTGCGTGTAAACGTGAGTGTGTGCCTTTGCACCACTGTAGCACCTCCAGAACTCCTCCCCCATGCAGAGAGTTCTGTCGTCTGTGGTTGTGTGTGTGCGCCTGCGTTGATGAGCCTGCTGATAAACTTCCACACTTCGGTTCTTTGCAAAAGCACAAACGTTGCAAGAGGCAGGCGTGCTTTTTTTGGGTGGGCTGTGCTTTTTCTATTTACGCTCGTGTGCATTTGTTCAAGTACGCACGAAACATGTGCAACATACATACATGTACACGCGCGTGTGTACACAAACGTGTGTCTGTATGTGTGTGTGTGTATGCACGCAAGCTTGTAAACACATGTGTACACTTGTGTCATTTGCATTTTACATTTTGTGTGTCATTTTTTTTTACATTTTGCAATAGATATCCACAGGCACACTCACACACGTACACACTCGGCACACACACCAATCTGTGATGGCCTGCAGGCCTATCTTGTTCACTGTTGAGGATAATGCCACTGTGGCTGGCGAGCAGGAAGCTTTTCCCACCCCTTCTCACAGTGAAACCTCCTCCACAGGTGTGTTGTGTGTATGTGTGTGAATGTGTATATTTATGTGTAGGGTTGGCCAGGACATATATATACGGTGTATATACAGTATTTTAGGCAGGGAAATCACCACATATACGGTCATATACGGTGCATATATACGGTCTTGGCCAACCCTATTTATGTGTGTTCATGTGTAAGCGCTTGAGCGCATAATGTGGAAGTGTGGGTATCTGAGCAAATGAATCACGTTTTGCAGGCACTCTCAAAGTGCATTTTCCGTTATGTGTTTCATGAGTTTGTACATTGGAATTTGTAGGGTTGGCCAGATCCATATGTCCGTATATGACCGTATATGACCGTATATGACCGTATATTTGTTGATTTCCCTGCCAAAAATACAGTATATACACTGTATACATATGGTTCTGGCCAGCCCTAGGAGTTTGGTATGAGCAGTTGTAGAGGTGTACAGTGGGTTGTACACAATGCTGTACTTATCGGCATAGCTGCTGGCATACGCCTTTAATAGAATCGGTGCACGACTACACTTAATAGATTATAGGTTGCTTGCATGCAGCTATAGGTGACCAATTTGTGGAATAAGTGGCGAGCATGCACACACACATACACACACACGGCAGCCAAACCTCTCACTCCTTCAAACCTCACCCCCTCACAGCCAATTGCAAGAGCAGCCAGATGCAAACGCTCACGCACATATTCAAACACGCAACGTACCATATAGGCACAACACACACATGCGCGCACAAACACTACGCGCGATGCACGCATACTTGCAGGCGCAGCCACTGCCACTGAGCCCCGCTCACTTGCAGCCAGTGCCAACAACAGCCACAGCAAACTCAGCTCGCTCGCAGGGGGTGGCAACAGCAACAACAACCTGGCTGCCATGGCAGGTGCGATTCTCATCCCACCCATCCTGCGGTAGTTAAGCATTTACAGAGCTTTTCACTGTTTGGTCCAATGATATCAGCGCTCAGATCATGTGTCTCCCTATCCATCGTCGAGAAATCCTTGAGTCGAGCTAATCAACTTTTTGCACAATGATCGAGCCACGAGCAAGTTTGCGGCTGTCGTGTGTGTGTGTGTGGTCACCCATTGCAGGAGGAGGGAGTGCCAGCACCAGCAACTTGATTTCCAAGGGAGGTGGTGGCAGCAGCAACAACTTGGCGGGCATGGCTGGCAGGGAAAGCAGCAGCAGCAACCTGGCAGGCGCGTGCAGGGGTACGGCTGTAGGTATATAGGTGTACGCGCATGTATGGGGAGAGAATAGGGTCAGGGGATACGATTGCAAGTATATAGGTGTACGTGCATGTATGGGGAAAGGGAGTTAGGTTTGTTAAGTACACACACACTCACACTCACACAGACACATCTGCACAAAAGCAAGCGCCATAGCACCGCTCAAGGTCTGTGCTCCTTGTTCTTTTTCAGGTGGAGGAGGAGGCATGCGCTCCAATGGGGGCAGCAGCAACAACTTGCTGGTGCAGAAAGCTGCAAACGCGCTGGCAGCCATTGCTGCGTCGCCCCCTAAAGTTGCACAATAATAGGTCACACTCACCCTATGTGGCTTCACTTTGTCAGTCATGGGTGTTGTAGGTGGCATTAGTAATGGAGCGGCAGCCACGTGGACTTGGCAGACGGGCTGTACGTGTTTGTGTTTGTGCGTTGGAGGTGCATGTGTTGGCAGAGGGTTGGAGAGGGGGAGGGGCCGAAGACCTGGCAAAGCATATGGAAGCGTGACGTTTTGGGAGGTCGCCCTCTGCTTGTGGCGTAGTAGAGAGAACAGATGCATGTGGCGTAGTAGCAAAAGTGGAGAGGTGCTGATGGATGGTATGTGGTGCTAGAGTGGTGGTTGTTGCTGGCATGAGAGGCAGCAAGTTCGTCAGGACAACAGCCGACTATGTCAAGTGGGGGCCTACTTGAAGTATCGTTATCCTGCTTACTGTATGTGTGCTGCTGTTTGGGCAGGGTCGCCTGTTGTCAGGCATTGTGAATGTCAGGCATCGTGAAAATTGATTGGGCAGGGTCGCCTGTTGTCAGGCATTGTGAATGTCAGGCATTGTGAAAATTGATGTGCAGCGTTTGTGGGTGAGCCTGTGGCAGAGGAGCCGGGCTGCAAGCCTTGCGGCGAGGAGGGGGCTTCAAGTGTGTGTGTTTTGCTGCTGGCAAAATGAAACAGCATGAGCTGCTATAGCCAGTGCCAGCCCTTGACAAACGTGCCTGGCTACACCAGCAGAAAAGCAGAAATGGGGCTTTTTTGTGAACTTGCGTACTGCTGTATACAAAAGTTTGTAATTGTGTATGTGTTGTATGCGTATGTGTGTATGCGTATATGCATTTTTGGCTCCCTTCTCCGCAGCGTTGTTGAGGTGGAAGGTGCAGCACCTACCCCTGTTTACGTGGGCCCGAGAACAGCTGTATGTAAGGTTGTGGAGTGCATATGGTTGTAGCTGCCGAGATGCTGTACCTTTTGAGGCCGGTCGCTGTGCATTTTCCTTACACATCATGGACGGCGTTGCTCGTTTTTTGTGTTTTTCCACAATTTTTTTGCACAGGTAGAGGCTTGTCGTCAAGGCCATGATGTTTTGTTGCACAATCTGTGTGTATTGTGTGTATGCATGTGCCTCTGCAGTACTTGTGCGTGCCTAAGTGCAGGGTTGTGTGGAGAAGTGCGTTTTGTCGTACTTGTGCGCACCCGTTTGATGCTTGAATCCTTCTGTTAAAACTTACCTCCTGCATTAGTGCATCAATTGAACTGGTGATGAGGGCAACTGCAGCATGTGTAAACAGGAAACTGAGCTGATTTCTCTCCCGGAGCTGCTTCGCAAATTTGCAATTCAACACATGTAAGACGTTTGCATGGTGGCTGCCTGCAAGTTGTTCTGGAGCAAGCAAGAGCAGTGGGGTACAGGGTAGTTAGCTTATGGACTTTTTTGACTCGGTTTCTTTATTAGATTTTGTAGCTGGCAGGGAGGAATAAAGCAGGCAGTCTTCATTTTATTCCTGTGTTGCCCATGGTCGGTTCATGTAAGAGAAGATAATCTTCTTTGGTTACATTACTTTGGCAGTAGTATCTTAGCTGGAATGAGGCAAAAGGCATTTGATCACCACACAGAAAGAGGCACACGTCGGGCATTTCATGCCTCGGTTGAAGTGCGGTTGAAACAATTAATTTCAGCCACGAATGAAATGCGGATGGAGTTTTACCAAACAACTGAGGGGTCTGTTGAAATTTTTAAACCGTGCAGTTAAATTCAACCGCTTTAACCGCACTTCAACCGAGGCTCATTCCACCCTTCTTTCAGTTGCACAGGTGCACAGTAATCTTTAAGCTCAACCCAGCAAGTTGCTAGTTACCAACATGATGATGTATATTATTGTTAGTGCGTAGGCACGATGGCTAGCTTGTTGATCACTGAATATAGTAGTACTCAGCTGCTAAGTACTGGCAGGCTATAATAATTAAGGTAGTCACGCAATACTACCAACATAAAAACTAGTAGAAAAAGAAAAGAAAAAGAAAAACTATGCAGGGGTGATAACACCTCAAGCACGGATTTGTGGAGATGGTGCTGTTGGACAGCGAAGTACTCTCACACGCTACCAGGCGGATTCAATACCGCGACCCCGAAGAGTCTGGCCTGACCACGGGCCACTAGGCTTTCAGGGCAGCTACCCTAAAAGCTAGTTGTACTAGTAGTACAAGCTTTATAAGGTTTTACAAAAAAAAGGCCTTCGGTCAAGAAGTGCGACTGCTAACCTAGTAGTACAACTTGTATTGTTGAGCTTGAAGACACATCACAAGAACCTGCCACCAAAAAACAATGACCAACCCTTCCCTCTTTTCCTCTGCCTATTGCGTGGTCCGGCATCCACTACTAACAGTCTGGTTCCAAAGAACAAAACATGACATCCATCTAAAATCATGCAGAAACTTGCAATTGGAAAATTCATTCAATCCTGGATCCATTTTTGCAAAAGAGACACAATGAACCAGAGATCTATTATGTTTGCATCGTGAGATGGCGGTGGAATATTTACAATGTGTTACACACTGAACTCAGCAGATTCCAAAGACAAATTTCAGAAGATGTTATTCAAGTTCAGGAACCATTTTTGCAAAACAGGCATTCAATCGAAGAATCAAAAAAGCTAGATGAATATAAAGGTCCGTAGGGGGCTGTCGACAAACTGAGCCTAACAGCGGATTATACTCTAAAATTTGGTGATGCAGACACCTTTTTACATAAAGTATGAGACATTTTTTTGTCTGTGTTATAGAACATCATCTTGCTGTCCAGTGCATTTACTTTTGCTTTCATTCCCAATGCTAGTACAAGAAGTCAATGTGTGTATGACCTCCCACTCGATCAAGCTGGCTGTGTCATCACTAACTTCCAGTGGCGTTTATCTCCTGTTCTGTTTTACAACACATTCGCCCCGCTCACTCCCACTCATGATATGCCACTCGCTGATCTCGCTCATCGGCAATGCTCACATCAAACACGCTGCCTGGCGCAAGTGCTGCCCCTGCTCCCACTTGTATACAGCCGGCTGCAGTCACAGCGTACTCCACACTGATGTTAGCTGAGATGGGCGACTTGACCAGCTGCACGTACAATCATACCGCAAAAGAACAGAAGTCGTGTCGCAAATCGCAGAGTAGAAATTAAGCATAAGACATGTATGGGCAAAACAAACTTGTCAAAGATGCATAACACCTTATAGCCTTATATTGCCACGATGTTGCTATATGATGGTGAGATGAGGAAATGGCTGCAGCTTTAACAGCGGAGTCCTTTGGACCACGCGGATCCAAACTGTTCTGCCTTCACAAATTTCAGCGTGGCAAACCAATGTCAACTGGGATTCCCCTTTCAAGCTTCCTGTTTTGCGTTTATTCAAATCATTTGCCAGAGGGAGACCACGCCGGCTCAGGACAAGCAATGTGGTGGCTGGGATCCCCAAACAAGCCTCAAAGTCTGCAGCCTTGAATACCCGACCAACAACCACCTTGATGAATCAACAACCACCTTGATGAATCAACAACCTTGATGAAATAACAACCTTGATGAATCAACCACCTTGATGAATCAACAACCACCTTGATGAAGCAACAGCCACCTTGATGAAGCAACAACCACCTTGATGAATCGCCGGTCGCCCGTGCGCTCAAGTACCATCCTCAAGTTCACGCTGTGGGCCCACAGGGTGCCTAAGGCTGCCCCTAATTGCCCCTGCTGCTGGCCTACTGGAGCCGCGGCTGCCACAGCTGCCATTGAGGGATTAGCCTGCCGATGGGCTTGGGTGCCCCCTGCACAATGCAATATGTGTGTTGGCACATGTGTGAATGCATGTGCGTGTGTGCGAAATTGTGTGCGCAGGGGATTGTTGGGAGTGTGTTGTTTAAGACAGTAAACCCTTACACATACACACATTCACACACACGCGCATTCAAATTCGTATTTCTTGTGTAGCATGTGCATGTGCGCATGCTACTGCCTTTGTGCCTGTGTGGCAAGTCCAAAGGTGTTCTCCTTCCACTGCCGATCACATGAGCTGCACAAGGGCAGGAAGGTTACCTGGGGCGACGGCTCCCATGTGTCCCACTGGCCCTCCCATGCGAGCAGACACCTGCGTGTGTTTGCAAATGTGTGTGATGCGAACGTGTGTGTATGTGTGTGTGTTTTAGTGTGTGTGTGTGTGTGTTGTTGTGTATGTATGTGTGTGTATGTATGTGTGTGTATGTGTGTGTGTGAGAGTGCGCCTGCAAGCATGAATAATGTGAGAATGAGCCTCCGGCAACTCGTGCCCTTTTGCATCAAACCTACAACTGCAACGCTTCCTTCTCACTCACTGCGACTGCATTTAGAGAGACAAAAACAGCAGCTGTTTGCCTCTATGTAAATAGCGCAAGACAAAAGTAGTAACATAAAACCTGTAGACATGACTAGCGTGGTTCCGATGCACTGCACAAAAAGCATCCGCTTCTGGCATAACAGCTCGGTTCATAAACATCCGACCTGGATTGTCATTGGAAGCAGACTGAATACAGCGTGTCTTGTTTACCACGAGCACCAGCCCTTTAAGGAATCAAGCTATGCTGTTGTGCTGATGGCATCCATCCAGCCTTACTTTTGTTTAGACCTACATTTTACTTTGGCCCAGACACGTATGTTATTTGGCTGGTCTAAACAAGCTGGGTATATTTCTTGGGCTCAGAGCATGCTGCCCCATATTCACCTGGTTGGTTGCCAAGACAGGAATCTGGTACGACTCAGCCACAAACTTGAGCAAGGAGCCGACCTGGCCCAGCATTCCCTGCCTGGCCAACATAGAAGCCTGCATTTGCGTGTGTGTGTCTGTGTGTGTCTGTATGTATGGATGTGTGTGAATGTTTTGTAGCTGCAGCAACTTCAGGAGGAGAGCTGACTTGCCCACCCCCAATGCCAACCAAAGAGATCTCTGGTCCTTGCTATATCCTTGCATTTAATCACACAACTGTCTCAACAAAGTCGTCCAAGGCATCTGGTTCATATCACCTAGCACCAACTGTGAATTCAGTAAGAGGCTGCACTAAATGAATCGCAGCATACATCATGGTGCTCATGTTGAAACACACGGGCCCACCAGGCCCATTGTTATAATGGGTTCATATACCACACGTAACAGTAACGTGTTTAAATTGATGGATGCAATGCAGCGGGCGTGGCATTGTATTCCTGACATCTTTGACAGGTGCAGGCAGGTCTCTACTCCAATGCGCCAATTCCAACTTGCAGACAAAAGCAACCCATCCATGCTTTGCGCACGACAACCATGCCCACAGATCACAGCCAGCTATGTTAAAATGCAGCAATTTATTTACTCGATTTTGGCAAGGCAGTGCCGATGAATGGGCACAATCTTACGTGCAAATTGGGACGAGCTTGCTTTCTAATTGGACTCAGGACCTTTTAAATTCCTCGGTAACAGCCCCTCGCAAGTGCATCTCACGATGCAAACAAATTGCATCCTGGGAGTCTGGATCTTTTTTTCCCCTTGGTAACACACCCCTTGCCAAGTGCATCATTTCCTTAGTAAAACAAACCCCTCGCCAAATGCATCTCACGAAGCAAACAAAACTCGATTCAGGACCCACCATGCCACCTCCAAATTCAGCCCGTGTTATGGCAGCCATGGAATCCACGACCACAAGCTTCACACCACGCTCTGAGATCACTGCCTCCAGGCCATGAAGCGCTGCACACACCGCGCGTGTTCATGATTGATTTGCGTCTGTGTATTATGATATTATAAACATGTTACCGTACACACATCTTTGTTTGCAATTCGTTGTTGGGAGTGTCATCCGAAGCATCCGGACAGCATGCTCCAGTACCGCAGCCTCGCTGTGGCAAGAAAGGATCTCTGTACTCTTATGGAAGTACTAGTGTGGCAGTGTGGCAGGCTGCTGACAATCATGTAATGCGCACAATGTCACGATTTGCTGTTTGCACCATCTTTGTTCAAACTCGCACCCGAGCATGGTTTTGCATGTGATCAAAACAAAGCTGCTACAGAGTGAGGTCTTAGTAAGCACAAGCCAGCCAGCACCACACACTCATTCTCGAGCCACCACACACCGCGCATGAGCTCTTCTCCGGTGTGTGGCTGTACTAAAATAATGCGGCCCATCATAGTTGTAATAGCATCCTCGTGAAGCTGCTGTTGCTGCTGTGGGTCGATTGTAGGCTGTACCTGATAGAGCCTGAAGGCATCGATAAGGGGTCTTCAATTGTACTTCTTACTTGTTAGTCCTACTCACATATGCAAATACTAAATACTAAATACCTAAGTACCTGCTCAGTAATGCAAAAGTCAAACCAGTTTTTAAAAATGATGTGAGTGATGGCTTGTTCTGGGCATTGTAATATTATATTCATATTGCACTCAAACTTAAAAGAAGGAGCAGTTGTGAGTATCAGGGGGGAAAAAAGCTGAATTCAAGAGAAACACAGATGAAAAGCAGGAGTGAAAGAGTGATATCACTTTGCATCACTCCAAGAACCGGGGTTCGATTGTTACACACTGAACTCAGCAGAACCTTGAGATGTGTTACGTGAACAGCTTCCAGTACTCTGTACCTCCCTCATGGACATGTCACAGGAGAAAAGGACGGACCACGCAGGCAGGCAGTGAACAAAGCCCTTAAGAGTTTACAGAGTTTACAGATAAAGCCATCAGTCAAAACGTGCGACTGCTAGGCTGCGTATGTAAAACATGTAAAAATTGTGATGATTGTTGTTATAGGATCAGGAGAAGAGGACGGACCACGCAGGCAGGCAGGCAGGCAGTGCAGCAAAGCCCTTAAGGAAACCAAGAATGGAAATTTGGTACTGCGGGTGCCTTTATGCCCACCCTCACCTTTCTACCTACCTCTCCCTAGCCATCTCAGCAAGCCTCATGCTGCTGAACTTGTTCTCTGTGTCCACGTACACAATGGACGCCTGAGAGCAATGCAACAGAAAGGGATGGTTTTGAGTTTAGGGGAGAACGGTGCTAAAAATACTGTTTGCATTCACCGTCCCCTGAGATGGGCCTGCGGGCTGTTCCAAACAGTCTGAGAACGCACGAGCTAGCTGGCGAAAGCGTTTGTGCCTATCTTTGACAGCTGCATGGGACCCAAATAATTGTGGTTAGGATCGTACTAGTACTCGCAGCTTATGAATCCAAGAATGCCATACACGGGCTTTATCTATTATCAAGGACCTACCTCAGAGCCTATCGGCGACGGACCCGCTACCAAAAGGGAGAGCATGGTGCAAAATTGGCTCTTTCCTGCATGCATGTGATTTCATGTGCTTGTGTGTGCTGCTTGTGTGTGCTTACGCCCATTCTGTCCATGCCTGTGAGTTTGATTGTTTGCGTGTTTGTGCGAGTTTGATCGTGTGCGTGTGTGTGCTGCTTCAGGAAAGGGTTGCATTAAAAGAGCTTGAAAAAGAATTCATCGCAAGTCGTGTAGCCTTGTGTCCTAACCTTTTTTCGCCTGCACGCACATTGACAATTATGGATACTTGCAGCACATGGCAGCTGAGAGCACCAGACTTCCATCAAGTCTAGATTGTACACTACCATGGTATACTTGCACAACAGCTATGAACACTGCTACGGTGAAAGGAGCAGCTGACTCACACAAAACATTCACACGGTCAAGCACCATTAAATCACCTAATCTCAAGACGGCGGCAAAAGTCAGACAAATTATCTTTGACTGCCAGAAACCCACCTACACCCGCTGGCCCCACAAACTCAGAAATTGCCCCAACAGGAATGCCCCTTCGCAAAGCATGGTCCAAATCGGGCAAGCCGGTGGCAAGGGGCACCGTAGCATGAGATCTCTGCAACGTAGCTAGTAAGTTTATGTGCATTTGTGCAACCTAAATCAAGTTTGTATGTATGTGTGTATGTAAGTGCATGTGAGCACATAGTGTGTGTGCATGTGTGTGTGTGTGTGTGTGTGTGTGTGTGTGTGTCCCAAACAGCTAATACAAAATATGCATTTGAAGCATACTCACAAACACACACACAGACTTTGTAATTCAAGAAAACCAAAGTGTGTTCAACCCTCATAATAAGTCTTCCCTCTGCAAACACAAACACATACAAAGAGGGGTACAAAACACTATAATACACGCTTTGCCTTGTCACACATACACACACACACTTAACCTTAGCACACATACACATCGTGCCCAACACACAAACACACACTTAACCTTAGTACACATACACATCGTGCCCAACACACATACACATACACACTCACATCTGAACACCTAAGCACACACTCTTTGCCTGCATAACTGCACCTTACCTGCAGCAGACCAGCTGCTGTTATGAAGGCAGGGGCAATGCTTGCAGAGGCCTCATAGAGCATCTGTTGGGCATGGGTCATGCTGACGTTCGTGACCTCGCTGAGATCCAAAGCCCTGGACGGTTATGTGGAATAAACAGTGGGTTTGAAATGGCAGCACCAACAATGCTGACAATCTTTGAGACATGACAGGTGAGCGAGATATGTATCGTGTGTGCATTATTAGCGTGTTTGTGTGTGTACATGTGTCACAATAATTCATGTGTGTGTGTGTGTGTGCGCGTGCGTGCACATATGTGTATGTATGCATGTGTCTGTGTGTGTGTGTGTGTGTGTGTGTGCGCGTGTGTGTGTGTGATGTGTGTGTGTATGTGTGTGTGTGTGCGTGTGTGTGTGTGTGTGTGTGTGTGTGTGTGTGTGTGTGTGATGTGTTGTCAAAGGGGCGGACAAAGTTCTTGCAAGCCCTACACGGTCTTGCGTACGTAAACATCATCAAGTCTTCTGCCCGCTCCACGCTGTGTTGCTCAAGCAGCCTCTGGCTGTACGGGTCCGAAAGATTCACCAAGTGCTTTGCCTCTCTGTTTCCAGCTCTATTCATCATGCTGATGGGTACCCTTATGCGCTTGCATTTGCAACGAGATTTGTGTTGCTGCCTGCGCACACAAAATGTGATCACACAGGCATGTCAATCTGGCCTATACCAGAAGCATGTTGCACTCAGCCATCCATGAAAATACAAGTGAGTATTTACCTGCTTGCAGACTGCAATAGGGTTTTCTGCCTCAGCAGTTCAATTGCCTTTGCTCAAGAGTGTCTTTTTTCATGCTTGTGTATGCGATTTGCAAATCGAAAAAAATCGAAAAACAAGCAAAAAGTAGCAGGTATCGATCATATGCGAGTATTTGGTACTAGCAATATTTGTTTGCAAAAAAGTTTAATTGTTTAAATGGCGAAGGGAAGGGAGGACGCGTTCCTGGTCTGGAAGAGCCAGGGATATGCACTTCCAGAGGAAAGTTCTGGTAAAGAGGCTGAGACTGGCACACTGGTCAAGCACAGGTAAGCAATAATCGCGTACAAGAAAAAATGCCAACTTCTTCCTCACCCACTCAATGCGTGCGTGGCTATTTTTGCACAACCTCTGGCTGGCGTATGTTATGCCTCAGGTACTGCCCTCCCCAATCGGACGCTTACGGAGTAGCAATAGCCTGCTGTGTCATTGGATTGTGGGCAGTCCTGTAAGCCATCATGTCCGTTTCCCCTGTAAACTACGCAAGGAGCTGCAGATCTATTGAGATGCGGACGGTTTAACAGAGCAGCAGAAAATAAGGCCAGGAAGAATGACAAGCCACTATAGTCTTCCTTGTCAATTCGACGGATTTACTTCCTGCGCCTAGGTACTGGCACGCCATGTTCCAGATTAAGTTGCCTTTCGGCTCCAGCAAGGGAGACGAGCAGCCGCCTCGTGACATCACACCTACGACCGGCATCCTGCACATCTTGATTGTCTTTTTTTCCCTGGAGTTCCTATACACCGGTGAATGCCATTATTGAGAGTGGAGCACGACGCGTCATTCCTCAAGCACCATTCCACCATTTCCTTATTATGCGCTCTCTCTCTCTCTCTCTCTCTCTCTCTCACTCTCTCTCACACACACACACACACACTCACACGCACACACACACATACACATACACACACACATAAACACGCACAGGCCTCTTCATTACCACCCATGATGCCATGCACGGGACGGTAAGGAATTGCAAAGTTTGCAACAGCACAGAAAATAAGTAATACCTTCCCTTCAGCTAATTCACCAGATGCTCACCTCAACAGATCGCTGTCCACAATCGAAAGCTCAACGACTTCTTAGGGGTGCTTGCCATCTCTCTCTTTGCATGGTTTGACTACGGGATGCTGCACTTCAAAGTGAGCGTCGGCTGCTTGGTTGGTGCAAAATCAGTTCGTCTTGAGTTTATCGCCGTTCACAGCATCGTTCATAGCACTAGTTTGTCTGCCTGCTTCTCTCACCGACCTGCTGGCATTCCTCTGCTACCATGATTCTGCATTCTTTTGCTCTGTACTCTTTATGCAGCACTGGGAGCACCACAACCACACAGGCAAAGTTGGTGAAGACCCGGATTTCCATCGTGGGAACCCAGGCTTCCTCCCATGGTTTGGGAGGTTTATGCTGGTGAGTGTCTGTACTCAAGTACGTCCTAAGCGTCGCTGAACATGTTTCTTCAGTGTAAGTGTTAGTGCATGTGTGCATAAACATGCTCGTGTGGGTACGCGCTCTTAGGATGTATGTTTTTGTGAGTGTGGATGCGTGTATGTTTTCATTTGTTTGTGTTTGAGAGAGAGTGTTAAATTTGGACCAGCTCAGAAGGGGAAGTGCTTTTTACGTCGGGTTGGTGTTTGGGTGGATGTATAATGTATATCACGTTTACTACGTGTCTCGACTGCATTTGCAGGAGTACATCTCCCTCTGGCAGTTTGCAAAGATAGCACTGTGGTCAGCAGCTATGCAGGTATGTGTGCAACCTAGTTCACGAGGTGTTTTGGGGTTGTAGCCCAACTTGTATGTAGCATGTACGTACAAGAACGGCACACTTTGGTGGGGCCCTGGTTTACGTAAGCACTCGTTACTCGTTACGGGCCTTTAATTTTATGTATGCTGGCATTCGTCAGTGAAAATTTTTGCTCTTTCATTTTACTGCTCACTCTCTGCACTCCACCCTTATCTGCAGTGGCTGGGTGCCCCAATGGAAAACATTCTTGTTTTCATGACCGCCGCCCCTCTCTTGTCTGCATTCCGGGTAAGTGTTCTGCAAAAATGAATATATTATAATGCCGATAGTTGCCGCCCACTGCTTAGGCTACACAAGGCTGATACGTAGAGCTTTGAGCCTGAAAGAATGTCGCGTCTAATATTCTCGGTTCTTGCATACCTAGGTATAATCATGGGGACGGAAACTGGCACCTTTGTAATTTGCCAGGGGATACCTTAATATCTGGTTGAGCAGCTGCTCATCTTAAAAAGAGAGTACTTGCTGCTGTATGGCAACTTGTAAAGAAGAGGCAGCTTTACTGTTTCCACAGGATTCTAAACTCTCTGGTTCTTACCCAACTTTGCAGCTGTTCCTGTATGGCACATACCTCCCTCATCATCCGCCTAAAGGCCCAAATGCCAACACCGCTGTGATGGCCTGGCCTAAGAGTAGGACTTCACAAGCTAGTCGCCTGCAATCATTTCTGACATGCTACCATTTCGATCTGGTAGGCATGCATGGCTTCCATGAGCAGGTCGCTGAAGCGGGTGTAGGCTTTTCTTGCTGAAGCAATTGACGTCTCCTGTTGCTTAGCAGGAAAATAGCTGGTGTGTCTTAAGAAAAAGTGGATGATCAGCTTAAGCAACCTTCTGCGTTCTGTACAACACACATATTTCTTGATTTTTCACTTGCATTGCAGCACTGGGAGCACCACAGGTGGCCGTATGCTCCCTGGTGGGATCTGCCAAAATGCAGGTGAGCGAAAGTTAAAAGGAAGAAGGATAAGAAGACAAGGGAAAAGAACAGCTTCTTCCCTTTTTCTGCAACAGCAGCCTTTTGCGTGGGAAGCAATTGCAAGATGTGGTACCTTAGTTCAAGATTGTGTCCAGTACCATCCAACACGATTCTCTCTGTTTACGTGCTTCTCTACCAGGCTTTTGTCAGGCAGAGCTGATCCACAAGGCGGTGCTGGGCTCCAGGATGAGGCCTTGAGAGGAAAGATTTGCTAGAACAGCTGTGTTTTACACGTGAGCTGTGATCTACATATTTTTAAGTGCCTTTACCATGAGCTTTGGTATGGTTCAGTGGGCGGTCTAGGAAACAGGTAGAGACTTGTCTTGAGCAGCTGGTCAAAGTATCTTGCAGCGCCGCTAGGCATGTACAATGGAATTTTGTGGTCTCAGATGCAAAAAAGACGCGGCTGGCTGAGCCAGGCAAAGTAACTGCACAGAACAGGCAGCATCCCCTGCATCAAAAGTCAAATACCTTACAAGGAGCTATTGCTTTTGTCTTGTAAGATATAATGGAAATTTGTAGCCAGCTTGAACCAAAAAACAACTAAGCAAGCTAGCGAGAATCCACTCCCAACAACAATTAAGGGGGGAAAGAAGAGTCAAAACGCAGATAAGTAAACACCACCAACATGGAGTAGGAAAGGATGTTATTTTGCGCCCTGAAAATTATGATGGATGCAGAGCCATTCAACATCCCACCTGAAGCTTGTATTGGCTTCAACGAGGATCAGTTTGTTGGGAGGCAGGGGCCTGTACACCACCAGGAGGAATGCTCTGATATTTTTAAAGGTTGCAATCGATGTCACGTCTCATCCGTATGATTTATGTTGTGGATCTGACTGCATGTAGGCTTAAATTTTTCGTGAGTGCCGTGGCATGCAGACCGATTATCCAGGGCTGTGCTGTGGGTTAGTTGTATGGTTTCTGTAATGGCTCCTGTCGCTCCTTGTAGGATGGCATGGAGGGGTTTACAGTGCCCAAGCAAGTAAGGCTTTTTGCTTATGTTGTTCTTGTGCCTTTTCTGCACGTTGGATACAAGAAGTATTTACACAGTACTAAAACTCGATTAGGTTTTACTGAGGTTTGTCGGTTTTATGTTTTCTGGTTTCGGATTGGCTGGGGGTGTGGATTGGCAGGGCTATCTGTTAGGTTGAGGGCAGCTCTCCACGCATTATTGGCAGAACTAGTTTTGTTTATGTTTGTTGGGTTTCTTTTGGGGCTTGGTAGTTGCTGGGTCGGAGCAACCTTGTACCATTGTTGCACGACTGCCTGCATCTGCTTGTGCTAGCAGGCAGGCATCCTGTGCATCTTGTTAGATCGCTTTCAAAATCATTTGTCCAGAAACATTGTGTCTACTTACTACTTACTTACGTTGTATTTATAATGGGATGGCTGCAGTCTGATCGGACGTAGTATGTGCCGTCTAGTTTTCAACAGATAGGGTAGATTGATGGGCCTCCTATCTCCTATATGATTGCACTGAGCGGCATGCCTTTGGTTGTATGTCAAATCTGTGCAGCAGAGCATGCCATTTTTTCCAGAGGTGATACATACATTTCTAAAAGGAATTACTTATATCTTTTTCAACAATGTGCTTTGCTACTTTGTACCTTGTATAGCATTTTTGACTGATGGTTTGAGACCTTTTTTGATTTGGGACCTAGTTTGTGTGTAACGTGTATGTGTGTGTTAACTGTTGACAGCATCGAGTTTTGAGAAAATGGAGGACCTTTCTGTTGGCGGCCCTGGTTGGCAGGTGTTAGGAGTGTCTGGTAGGCAAACTGGGGGAGGGTCTTGTTCCACCCTTTCCGGCCAGAAATGGAAGAGTTGGGATGGGCGTCAGTGTTATTGTGGATTATAGCATGGCCACTTTGTTTTGCCGCAGAGCAATTTGCTATGGCATCAGCGCACTCGTTCCCTATATTGCCAGCATGAGCTTTAACCTTGTAGGGATGGAAGGGATGGATGGTGTCTTTAGATTGCAGGATGTGGTGTACAATGGTTCCCAGGAGTTTGGCATGTTTGTGCCATTTCACGTGCTGGGGGTAGGATGGGGGTGAAACAGAGAATGCTGTTTCATATTTGCCAGTTTGTGCACCAGCGCTGTCTGTCACAATATGGGTGCGTTTGTTCATTAAAGCAGCAAAAATCCTGCTAGCTCAGCTCTGTTTATGGTTTGTTGATGCCTATGCCTCCAGTGTTTACTGTAGTGGGTTTGTTGGATTGAGGGTGGTACACCCCAGCCCCAATTGCTTGCGTAGTTTTGTGTGTATCAGTGGTGCCGCCAATGTTGCATTGATAACTGTGTTTCTTGAGTCTTTAGGGAGCCTGCATATCTTTGCCATTCTTGGCAGTATCCTCTCAGTTGCCGGTTCAAGAAAAGGCATGCTGCCTGTGTCTTGTTTCCAGTTATTTAACCCACCACTCTCATCAAAAGACGGCTTCAGGTGAAGCCTGCAACCCTCCTGATCCCCATTGACATTTTCTTTTTCCTTTGGTGGAGAAGTTTTACGGTGCCCGACACCAAAGTGGCTCCTTTTCCTTAATTAATATGGGGGATTGAAATTCACTGCCTGTATAGTTTTTTCTAACCAAGATGGGCTGCTTGTAATATCTGCCCCCCAGGCAGCTTTGTTCCAGACCACTAAGATATGCATGCCCCATGTTGCTCCTGGCAGGGGTGGTATTTTGCTGGTATGAAGGAAGGAGTGGCATGTAGCGCACTTTTGTCTTTGGGATGTGCCAAAAATAGTGCCATAATTGTTTTCAGTGCAGGTTTTGTAAAAGGCCTTAGTGCTGTTTTTCATCCAGTTTAAGAGCAGTAGGAAGGCAGCGATTGCCTCTTGGTGGTTATTCAGGGCGTCGTGGTTGCATGCATGTTGAACTACTTTGAGCTCGTGCTGATAACCATACATCAGGTGTGGCAGATGGGGAATTCAGTGAACTGTGCAGAGGATGCAGAGGAACCGAATGTTCTACCTCTTGGGTGAGCTCTACCTTTAGGTGGGGGAGACTCACGGTACTTTGGGCCAATGTGTCTCCTATTCCTTAATTGATGCAGGGAGTGTTTTGCTGCCTGCGTAGCTTTTCTTTTCTTTTCTTGGGTGGGCTGTCCGCTGTCCAGAACTCCCTACCCCTGGAACTCAGGGGTAAAGTGTAGGCGAGGCCATTCTTTCTTGAATTGGTGGTGTCAACTTAAAATGGAATTGTCTGTTCCTAATTTTACAGTGGCATATGTCCTTAATGTTATTTTACGGGTATGTAGGTTGCATGTTGAAATGTCCCTTACATGTTTGCCTAGAAGCGTGCAAAATGGAGGACCTTTCTGTTGGCGGCCCTGGTTGGCAGGTGTTAGGAGTGTCTGGTAGACAAACTGGGGGAGGGTCTTGTTCCACCCTTTCCGGCCAGAAATGGAAGAGTTGGGATGGGCGTCAGTGTTATTGTGGATTATAGCATGGCCACTTTGTTTTGCCGCAGAGCAATTTGCTATGGCATCAGCGCACTCGTTCCCTATATTGCCAGCATGAGCTTTAACCTTGTAGGGATGGAAGGGATGGATGGTGTCTTTAGATTGCAGGATGTGGTGTACAATGGTTCCCAGGAGTTTGGCATGTTTGTGCCATTTCACGTGCTGGGGGTAGGATGGGGGTGAAACAGAGAATGCTGTTTCATATTTGCCAGTTTGTGCACCAGCGCTGTCTGTCACAATATGGGTGCGTTTGTTCATTAAAGCAGCAAAAATCCTGCTAGCTCAGCTCTGTTTATGGTTTGTTGATGCCTATGCCTCCAGTGTTTACTGTAGTGGGTTTGTTGGATTGAGGGTGGTACACCCCAGCCCCAATTGCTTGCGTAGTTTTGTGTGTATCAGTGGTGCCGCCAATGTTGCATTGATAACTGTGTTTCTTGAGTCTTTAGGGAGCCTGCATATCTTTGCCATTCTTGGCAGTATCCTCTCAGTTGCCGGTTCAAGAAAAGGCATGCTGCCTGTGTCTTGTTTCCAGTTATTTAACCCACCACTCTCATCAAAAGACGGCTTCAGGTGAAGCCTGCAACCCTCCTGATCCCCATTGACATTTTCTTTTTCCTTTGGTGGAGAAGTTTTACGGTGCCCGACACCAAAGTGGCTCCTTTTCCTTAATTAATATGGGGGATTGAAATTCACTGCCTGTATAGTTTTTTCTAACCAAGATGGGCTGCTTGTAATATCTGCCCCCCAGGCAGCTTTGTTCCAGACCACTAAGATATGCATGCCCCATGTTGCTCCTGGCAGGGGTGGTATTTTGCTGGTATGAAGGAAGGAGTGGCATGTAGCGCACTTTTGTCTTTGGGATGTGCCAAAAATAGTGCCATAATTGTTTTCAGTGCAGGTTTTGTAAAAGGCCTTAGTGCTGTTTTTCATCCAGTTTAAGAGCAGTAGGAAGGCAGCGATTGCCTCTTGGTGGTTATTCAGGGCGTCGTGGTTGCATGCATGTTGAACTACTTTGAGCTCGTGCTGATAACCATACATCAGGTGTGGCAGATGGGGAATTCAGTGAACTGTGCAGAGGATGCAGAGGAACCGAATGTTCTACCTCTTGGGTGAGCTCTACCTTTAGGTGGGGGAGACTCACGGTACTTTGGGCCAATGTGTCTCCTATTCCTTAATTGATGCAGGGAGTGTTTTGCTGCCTGCGTAGCTTTTCTTTTCTTTTCTTGGGTGGGCTGTCCGCTGTCCAGAACTCCCTACCCCTGGAACTCAGGGGTAAAGTGTAGGCGAGGCCATTCTTTCTTGAATTGGTGGTGTCAACTTAAAATGGAATTGTCTGTTCCTAATTTTACAGTGGCATATGTCCTTAATGTTATTTTACGGGTATGTAGGTTGCATGTTGAAATGTCCCTTACATGTCTGCCTAGAAGCGTGCATTTCCACTGGGGGCTCTAATGCGATTGTTCTAAACTGGATACGTTTGCCTAGCGTGCTGTGACGCCTCAAGTTTGGCGGGATGTTTGGTTCAGGGCAGTTTGGTTGGTCAACGACTGGCGTAGCCAGTTCTTGTTCTGAAGGATTGCATGTCGATTGGTGGCGCTATCTGTATTGTACTTTGACTGATACAGCTGCTGGTCATGACAGTGCATTTCCACTGGGAGGCTATAATGTGATTGTCTTTATCCGGAAGTTTAAACACTAAGCCGCTTTTAGCACCAAGCACTAGCTTTCTGAACTCGCAGTTTTTTGATCCAAATTCTGCGCTAACTGAGCTAGCCTAGCCTGCAAGGTCGTTTTGCTCCCAGTGAAGGGCTGGTACGCCTTGCTGCTTTTCTCCCTATGGTGCAAGGTTTCTCTATTCCGGATGCTCTGTGTGCGCTGCTGCATGCGTTTTGTGTTCTCTGTCTGCTCTATGCTGGACTGCTGAGTGAGGCTGGCCAAGCGCTCTTCATACGACTTCAAAAAGTCAGCTTTTTCACGCATAGCCTGCAATGTGACACGATTAATAGTTAGTACACACAACCTTGATTCCTGTAGACAAACAGCATAAATAGAGCAAAGAATTTGTCTGGAGCGAAGTCTGCAGGATACAACAGAAGATTTAGGAGGGAGGGAGGGAGAGAGAGAGAGAGAGAGAGAGAGAGAGAGAGAGAGAGAGAGAGAGAGAGAGAGAGAAAGAGAGAGAGAGAGAGAGAGAGAGAGAGAGAGAGAAAGAGAGAGAGAGAGAAATAGAGAGAGAGAGGGAGATATGACCCGATTCACGTTAAGCCTACGGAAGGCCATATACTTGTGAGGGGGCGGCATGATCTGTTTTTGGCTGCAGAGTTACAGGGCTAGGGCAAGCCTGTGTGTAACTGTCAGTAAATATGCAGGTGTTACGCACCCCTGAATTGTGCTGCTCCAGAAACAGAAGCCAGGCGTGCCTACAAGAAATTGGAACGTGTCTTTAATCACATTAAAATTCGTAGGGCTTGTTCCTCCCAGCCCTCAAATCATTGGGTTGTTCGTGAAAGAGTCTTCAGGCAACTGTTTTGCAAGGAGCCGCTTGCAGAGCATAATTTGCCTAGTACGTTGTCGCTTTCTCGCGTGTCGTGGTGTCATATGATTGATTAGTTTTACAAGTACGTCATCATATATGATGAGGCAATAGGTGCACCTGCTCTGCACCCGCCTCGTCGTTTTGCGTCATCTGAACATCTCAATAAAGGGCTGTGCCGTCAATACTCCCAGGCCAAGTTGTGATCAAGCAGACGCCCAACAGGTTCAACGGATTAGTGCCCACAGCCGACGTCGTGTAGTATGCAACGACAGCCAGGTCGACCAGTCTGAGCCCCAAGGTACATAAATAGGGATGGCCATAATATATATACGGTGTATATACGGTAATTTTGGCAGGGAATTTACCAAATATATGGTCGAATATACGGTGTATATAAAAGGTTCTGGCTTACCCTGTAACTGTAACATAAACGATAGGATCAGTTATGCAAGAAGGAGCACGCCCTTTGATTACTCTGTCTTCGTTTCTTCAGCCATGTTGTGCACTCGATGCGGTGGGTTTGTGTACATATGCTTCACTTTTGCTCGCATTTTTGACAGGCATATCAAGGGTACGTGTGTTTTACGTGAGCCTTACAGAAAGGACTCATCAAACATTGATGTCAAAACTATATGTGCATGTTGTACGTCTTTTACAATCACATTATACATTGGGTGGAAGCACACGCATGCACACACATACATGCACACATACTCGCACATACACACACACACACACACACATACACACACCTACGTGGCCATCCCCACAGGCAAGCACAGGCGCCAACTGCTCACACCCCTGGACGGCAGTCAGGGTGATGGCATGAACGAACCCACTCTCAATCCTGATCGCGACCAGGGTGGCCGCGGTGAGGTCGAAAGCCTTGAGGCTTTGCAGCATAACTTTGTATTGTCGATGCAAGTACAGGCAGTAAAATAATGCAGTACAGGCTTTCTCCGTAAGCCTGACCTTTTAAAAACCACGAGTTTGAGGTTCTTGCCCTGCTCGCTTCTCCACCTTCCTCTCCCACTTGCTCTGTAGGCTAGACCGCACACACACACACACACACACACACGCACACACACACACACACACACACACACACACACGCACACACACTTGACTCCCACACAATTCACTCACGCACACATACGCACAGGAATAATAGCAGCAGCGGCGGCTGTAAAGAGTGGGAAGGGAGACACTGTTGAGATGCAGGGAGTCAAACGTGGGCGTTCACTGCGCACACCTCGCAAGCGGCGGCTGCCAGCTCGGTAAGTACCGTAAATAAAGACTAATATCGCCTCTTTTCAATGTTTTGGGCAAACACGACTTGTGGTTGCTCTACATCGTTTGGTTTGCGTGAGTGAGGTTTCTTGATGGGAGACCTGCGACTTTAATATGATAAATTCAAACACTGAGTGGCTGCTCTTGACACATTTTTTGTTGCTTGCAAACCTTGTCCCTTTCCTTTGTGCGCTTCAGCTGTTATACCCGAGTTGCTCAACCATCATCTCTATGTGTGTTACAGCCTTCAGCCTGCGTGTTTCAGCCTGTGTGATACAGCCTGTGTGTTACAGCCTCAGCTTTACATAATGACCTTCTCCCTGTGCTAAAATATTTGTGATGCTCACAGATTGTCTTTAAGGCTCACATGCAGCTTCTTCCTTTCTGCTTTCCTGCCTCTGCTTGTAGGTTCAGGGACAACTCAAAGGTTTTCACAAGCAAGCCTGCACACACATACACACAACATACTCATATAACACACACAGCTTGTCCCCTTCTGCCTTCTTACCTTTCCTTGAACGTAAAAAACAAAAAAGGTTGTCTCACGGCTGCACACACAAGAGCACACACACATAGCTTCTTCCTCCCATCTACCTTCCTACCTCTGTTTGCAGGTTTAAAGATTGTTCACAAATGCAGGGCCTGGGAGGAGCTGACGCCCATGAGACCGACGAAATTGAGTCAGGTACGGCCAGCATGGGTGCGAGCGAAGAAGGACAAGATGAAGAGGAAGATGAAGAGGATGGAGAAGATGAGAGGGGAGTGGGAGGGCACCGTATAGACCAAGGGCAACAGCAAAAGCAGCAGCAGCAGCACCTTCGCCACCAGCATCGGCATCTGTCGCTGCTTAGGGACAGGGCTTGCAACGCTGAGGAGCAGGGGGGCATGGTCGAAGAGAGCAGTGATGGGGAGGGGGG
>Ga0307968_1000633_pt1 | contig 26168 bp, 23 predicted proteins | sample OrgLakmetagen650_FD_201834 | JGI IMG/M metagenome (GOLD analysis project Ga0307968, IMG submission 201834) | Saline water microbial communities from Organic Lake, Antarctica - #650 | ecosystem: Environmental > Aquatic > Non-marine Saline and Alkaline > Saline | place: Antarctica: Organic Lake...
CCTCTCTCCTCTCTCTCTCTCTCTCTCTCTCTCTCTCTCTCTCTCTCTCTCTCTCTCTCTCTCTCTCTCACCGTTACAGCCTAAGCTAACCCGCGTGTAGCTAGCTGTGACAGGTAGTATCAAATTGAAGCCAATGCTCCGAGCTGGAGAGATCGGGGAAGGTAGTCATAATTAAATATGGTGGCCCTCAGCCGAAAGCAAGACTCCTTGAGGTAAAAGAAATTATAACACTATTCCACTCTTGCATTCCAGCAATGTATGGAATTCAATGGAGATGCAAGCATTGTCATGTATACTGTTGTAGATGAGTCTTAATGATGATCCTGCTGCTATTTAATTTACAAGCTAGCTCAGCGGTCCTGATTATTTTGGCACATCAACAGCGCTTGCAATCCCATGAAAGCAAACATTTTATTGATTAATATTGTATCTTGAACTCTCACAGATTTAGCATGTTGCCATAATACATCTCTCTCTCTCTCTCTCTCTCTCTCTCTCTCTCTCTCTCTCTCTGTGTGTGTGTGTGTGTGTATGTGTGTATGTGTTTATGTGTGTGCTGCAAGGTGGAGGGTGCAAAAATACGAAAGATGGTGTAGTAAATGGGCTTGTACAGCTGGCCTTCCAATAGACAGCTGAGACTATGGTATGTGGTACAAGCAACGTTTCACGCACGCACACACAAACACACACACACTCACACATTATTACCTTAAGTAGCAATCCGCGGCATAGGCAGAATAATCATAGGTATTGCCTCCATGCTGCACAGATGGAGGGACCACACAATCCAAAAGGCAGACGAGCCGTGCCACAGCCCAAATTTGGTCCAGATCTTGCATATGGCTCTAGTTGTTATTAGAGCAGTTCAAACTTTTGCATTCATAACTAACCCACAGGCTCATGTCACCCCCCCTCTCCTTCCCTCATCGCCCCAATTCACAATTCACTCCTCCATTGTCATGCTCTTCCCTTTTCAGGTTGCTTTCCCAGCCCCACATCGCACATCACACATCACACATGTCAGGAGTGTATTCAGTGCGTGCGTGGCTGTAGGCGTGCATCACACTCTTGAGAGGAAGGGTGTACTAGGCCCAGCATGCCTTTGATGAGGCTTTGGAGGTCCCTCGAGGGAAAGTGCGATCTTGCCTCCATCACCTCCAGCTCCACAGTCTGTGATGAGGCAAGGCCTGCATTGGGGCAATGCAATCGTGGTTTGAAGCCAACATATACATGTTGTAAAGAGCAAGAACAGCTGTTGCAAGGGAAGTATATGATTAGCAAGCGTGAATGCATGAATAAGCAACACAAGCAAGCCTCAGTTCATTGCCGTCAAGCGCTCGTGCAATTCACACAAAAAACCAAACGCTCTGTCTAATGGCAATAAGTAAACGGCTTTTGCAAGGCTTGGGGTTGTCGCCAAAAGCCATACTATACAATGATCAAAACAGGCAATCAATTCAATTTATGTCTTACCTGCTTGAGCAGCACCGCCCTGTAAATTGTAGTCCCCATCCTGATCAGAGGAAGTGCGGCTGCACTTGGCGGGAGGGGAGGAGGCTGCACGAGTGAAGGGAGGGCTACGGTCCTTGCTGCGCCTGCTGCACGTGCCTGCAGTACCTGTGAGTTTCCTATCAGGCTGTGTGCGGTGGCCATCAGGCCCTGTCCCTACTGCCTCCCCTGAACGGTGGTGAGCGCTGCAGATGCCGCCTGTTAGAGCCGCTGCAGGCTGTGTACAATGGTTGTATCCTCCGTTTGTGGTGCTGGGAGCAGCAGCAGCAGTAGTGTGGTGGAAAGAGGTGTTAGCAACAGTACTAGGAGCTGCAGTAGCAGGGAGTGCAGCAGGGAGAGCGGCATGGAGAGGAGGGGCTGGAGGAGCAGAACTGCCCTGGGCTTGGAGGAAGTAAGCGGAGCGGTTGGTGGTGGCGGCACAGCTGCTGCTGCTGCTGCTGCTCTGCTTTGCTGTGACTCCTGCTGCACCTGATGTGGCCAGTATCGAGGCTCGCCCTGATGGCACTGCTGCAGAAGAAGCTGCGGCAGCCGTAGCAGCCAGTGGTGACAGCACGTGCGGTGCAGCAGAAACTGTGGGACGGCGGCCTTCTGCAGCTAACTTCTGTGAGATGCCTGTGTAAAGAAGATCAGGGGTGTAGGATGTAAAGGGTGGGCGCTTGCGAGTGCAGGCAGCAAGGAGGCTTGGCGCATATAGTATGGTTTGGTGCAATCATACGCACTATGGTTATGTCATAGCGTTGGTTAAATTCTTCTAGTTATACACGCACGCCAAAAAAGCGAATGAACATAGATGTTTGTTGAGATTCCGGAATGAAATAATACAGGTGTGAGGACCCTGGTTATGAGCGAGCTTGCGTAGCCCCCTTTTCAACAATTTTGTTGTAGGACGTTGAGCAGTTGTGTTACTAGTGTGAGGTCCAGTGCCTGTGTAACATGCGCCACTGGTTCCAGACGCATCAGCCCAGAGGTCAGCGAGTTTGAGAGCAAGGTTTTAAGGCTTACATTGGCCCACCCTACAGAACTGCCCCAAAGCCACGACTACAAGTACACCTACGGACGACGGCACAGCGCACCTTGCTGCTGTGTTCCAGGAAGCGTTTGCTGGGCTGTTTCTAAGCAAGAAGGAAGACAGGGGCTGCCCTGCTGTAAACCTTCAGGGGCACTAACGAGGTCCTGATGACAGGGCCAGCCCTGCATGATCACATGGAAGTAGGCACAGGTTTGAGTGTAGGCACGTGTGTAGGCATTGGAGTGTATGCACGAGTGTATGGATTACATGGAAGTAGGCATAGCAGTGTATGCGCGCGTGTATGCATTCTGCGTAACTAGGTAAGAACCCCTCTCATCCTCGGCTCTTATTCCCACCTTTCTTTGAGCTGTTCATGCGCATGCATTGGTGCGCAGCACACACCATAAACTGGTTGAGTGCAGCACACATCATAAATTGGTTGAGGGCATGGGCGGACATCCTGTACATCCTTGCAGCTTTTGTGGACAAGCAAATGCCGTCCCTTTTTAGCCAACATGCACTTGTCCTGCATATTTGTTGTGCTCAGTCCATGAAGCATACGCACACCACCCTTCCTTGCTACATCGCACCTGCTTATATGCAAGGCCATCCTATGCTCAATCTGCAAAGCACACACACCACCCTTTCCAGCTATGTTGCACATGCTTGCTGGCATGCCCTCCGCTACCTCCGCTACGTCGCACCTGCTCGCTAGCATGCCCTCTGCTGACATGCTTCATCTGAGGATTCACTTTGTCTGTCGCCACACCAGCAGGATGCTGCGTTGTGCAAGATCCAGAAAGACCAGCCACGGCAGGAGCGCCAGACCCTACTGGAGCAGCAGCAGCGGCCTCCAAGCCATGGTCCACCATGCCCTCGCCCCCCCGTAATTCCTCTGTTGCCTGCCCTTCTACCCCACCTGGCCCTGTGCAGGCCACTATTCCTTTGCCTCCTTTCGGTCCCTCTGCTGTTATACCCACGCCCCCAACGGACGCTCCAGCCGACATCCCTCTGGTCCCTCCCCAATCACCAAGCCCACGCACGCACATCCGTGTACAAAAGCCACAATCTGAGTGCCCCTCGGGCGTCTGCTGCACCACCTGAGTGCATCTGGGGGCATGGTCTACGTGCATCTGAGTACCCTGCCACCCCTGCGTCCCTAACCCTTGACAGCTGGGTGCCTGCCCTTGCGTCCCTAACCCTTGACAGCTGGGGGGCTGCCCTTGTGTCCCTAACCCTTGACAACTGGGTGGCTGCCCTTGTGACCCTACCCCTTGATAGCTGGGTGGCTGCCCTTGTGTCCCTGACTCTTGGCAGCTGGGTGGCTGCTTCTGGCCACTCTGTGCCCCTGACCCTAGGCGGCAGCGCTCTGCCTGCCCTTGTGTTGCTGACCCCTCTGCTGACAGCTTGCTGACGGTGACGCACTTCTTCTTGGGCGCAGGCTTTGGCTTCTTGACCCCCACCTCACCTCCTGCACGAGCCAAGGCATGCAACAAAGCAGAAAGCTGCTTTCCACATCAAACGAGGGAGTACACTCATGAGTACATGATAGTATATGATAGTATATGATAGTACATGATGGTACATGATGGTACATGATAGTATATGATAGTACACGATAGCAGGGCACGCAAGTCAGGACTTCAGATGATTAGGGTATCAGCAGCTAGGTTTCTGGTGGACGCAAAGCCTACGCATCTTCACCATTGCCAAGCAGTGACACCTTAACAGATCGCCAAGAGTAAAAAAGTAGAAAAAGGGCCTCCTTGCTGAGTTGACAGGACAGTGCAAGCCATTTACCATCATTGTGTGTGTGTGTGTGATGACATGCTCTGCACAAGCAATCAAAATTAAAACAGAGCGTATAGGTGAAATCAGCCTGAATCTTTACTGGAGGGCTACCAAAGCAAGAATGATTGCCTTCCTGTTCTCCCCAACGCAGCCTTTGCAATACCAAAATATTATCTGCAGCACCCCAAATGTCGACGACACCCTCTGCTACCCTGTGTAACGCACGTTACTACTGCATAAAGTCTGAGGTCAGTTATAGCCTTTACCACTCTGAACGCGCTACAAGCCACAGCACCAACCAACCGCACTCACCTTTCTCCCATTGTGAACTCTCATTGACATTTTCTTCCTCGTACTCACCACTCCTTCGGTACATCACATGCATCCGTGCTTCCGTGCCACTCACCCATTGTACGTACACTCACGCGTGCCTACTCACCCCTACTCACCCTCCAAAAGGACCCTGGTCGCAGCAACATCAGGAGCAGCTGTGGTGTGTGCAAGCCCGGCAGCAGTTTTGCGCGCAATCTCCATGGCTTCTTCGATCACGACGAAACCATGCTCCACTGCTAGGGACATCCTAAGTGGCAACAGGCAGCCAGAACCACACAAATACCGTGTCGAGAATTATTCAGCACAAAGCTTTCCAACTAAACGGCCGACTTCTGTTTTGGCTGGCCTTTAAGCAGTAGGGCAGGCCAGACACTGCTACTATATAAAGTGTTGTAGCAAACACGTGTGTGCAATTTCCTCCAAGGGGGAGAGAAACATCTGAATTCTGCAAGTCATACTCGGTCAAAATTATAGCATCAAATATCTGCTAGCTATCTAGCTGGGAACATGGTGGTGAGACAACAGGCAAGGAAAGGCTCACAGACCATTGTTTTCACAGAAACTCCTGTAAAATTTCTTCTTTTATGAACAGAAGTCTCTTTCTGAGGCCACGTGCATGAAAGATAATTGACAGATACTCACCCCTCTAACAGGCTTTGCATGAGGGCATCACACATTAATAATCAGAAACGCGGCGGAAGCCAAAGCAGGCGTACCGATGGAAGCAGATGGCTGTGTTAAAAGCTGCCATGCCCACCAGCTGCTTTTTAGGCACCTTACGACCCTCCCCCTCATCAAACAGGAAGCCCCGAGCGTTGAACTGGCTGTTCAGGCCCTTGGGCACCAGGAAGTAATTCATGGGGTGGCTGTGTGGTGTGTGGCATGAGAGTAAACAATGTGTGAGTGGCTGTGTGGTGTGTGGATCAAAACAAGGCGATGTGTGAGCGACGGTAAGGTGTATGGTGAACGGGGGTGACAGGCTGTGTGCTTTGAGCACCTGGTCAGGCCCGTAAGCGCTAGTAAAGTGCTTTTGGGTGGGGTGTATAGTGTGTGGATTTGAGAGGTGTTGTGTGACTTTGGGTGTGCGTGTGTGTGCCAGTGTAGGAGCTTGGGCTCTTACACGTAGTCCATGGCACTATTAACGTATTGGAGGACAGGATATACATAGGGAAAAGGTAAGGCGCATCAGAAAGCAAAAACATATACTGGGGCAGCCAATTCACTGACATGTCATGCAGTACAAGGCTCCAAAATCAAAACCAGTCTTACCAGTGCTGATCAACAACACCTCCGACGAGCAGCAATTCACACGGCTGACAACCACTCAGGGCGTGACTCTGACAACTGTTAATGTAAGTGTGACTCTATTTGCTCCTTTTTATCAGTTTATCATTACTATCATGATCAGCTTGGCCGTGTGACAAGATATGGCTCCATACTAAGGAGCTTTGATTGCAATCACTGCATACTAGACTGTTTGCTTTAGACACCTCCTGGTCCCTCCTTACTCAGTGGCTCCCAGGTCATGGGGCACGATGTGGTCCACGCTGATTTTCATGCCGTCGTCCTCCGCCTCTTCAAACTCCTTCCATACCCCCAGCTCCTGGAGCTTTTGCTTGGCCAAGGGCGGCACGTGGGGCCCCCTAATGTAGTCCAGCACCTGTACAGACACACACGGCGCATTGCACACACACACACACACACGCACACGCACACGCACAGCGCATAATGAGGGCGATACGCCATTGCATCACATACTGTCATACTGTATTGTATGTATCATGTATTTAAATACTAATGCCTGTACACGCAACGCATGGTGAACTCCAGCACACTTGAGGTGCAACTCATATCCAACACTCGGCCACAAGACATTCATTCAAGCCAGGCATTTATATTGTTCTCTGTCCACTTGCGTGCGTAACAGCTACATATATTTACAGTGACTCACAGCTGCACAATTCTGAGTGCGTGCGCATTTCTCCTTTCACGACCCTTACACGCCCGTCATTTCATTGTTGGCATGAAGATGAATATCACGCAGGTACTGCAAATTAAGTTGCCACATGGTACGCCTGAGTCAACACGCTATGACATCTCATTGGTGATGGTGATGGAGCATGATGGTGAGCGCACAGGTGACGGCGATAAGTCAAAATGCTAGGACACCCTGAGGTGCATGGAGCGACTCCCTCTGACCTAGGCCCGTATGCACAATGCACACAGCAACCCCAAAAGCTTGTCTTTATTGTGTTTCTTTTTGACCACGTGGCTTGATAAAGAGAGAGAGAGGGAGAGAGAGATAGTGAGAGAGAGAGTGATAGAGAGAGAGAGAGAGAGATAGAGAGAGAGAGAGAGAGAGAGAGAGAGAGAGAGAGAGAGAGAGAGAGAGAGAGAGAGAGGGAGAGAGAGAGAGAGAGATAGATAGAGAGAGAGAGAGGGAGAGAGAGGGAGAGAGAGGGAGGGAGAGAGAGAGAGAGTTATCACCTCAGTTGTCGGCACAGAGCGGCCTCCCCTGCAAAGGTCCACGTGCATGTCCGCCCAAACCCAGCTCCCGAGGTATCTACAAAAAGGAGCAGGAAGCAAAGGAGAGGGGTGATCTGGTATGCACTTTGGCATGCACTTTGAAGGGAAGGCAGAGGAAATGCCAGGGACTAGGATCTTCCTTGTGTCATTTGCACTGTATGCTGCTCTGCTCTGGGGTCTAGCTCTCACCAGCTAGCTCACTGCTTGCAGTAGCACTGTGCTGCGTTTTGTTTGCGCTGTGTGCTTTAGCATAATTAGGGTTCTGTGTGATGTAAGACACGTTGGCCAGAACCGTAATTATGTATTTGTATATGACTTGTGGTAGCTGTGATGATTTCCCTGATAGAAACACCGTCTACATTGTGCTTATATGTGTACCGTACAAAGATAATATCACCGCCCCCTAACTATTGTTTCTTGGCGGGAGCGGTGACGGGGCAGTGGTTTGATATATAAAATTTCATTAGGGGGCGGTTGTGGGGCGGTAGCGGAAATCAAAATGTATGAGCCGTGCAAGCGATGAGTGGTCAGGAATTTTTCCCAGCACTCCCTGAACCCCCAGCCCCAGCCCCGCCTGCACCCGTCAGGAAGTTTCAGCGGAGTGCACTCCAATTTTTTTAGCGGAGCAGTGCGGGGGGGGCGGTTGCAGTACAAAGCTGACAAGCAGCCCCTTTAAATACTTTCTTGTTTTTAAAGGGGGGGTTGCACATTTTGACCATGAAATGTTTGTTTTTTCCAGGGGGGCGGTTCCATGGACGTACTGTATGTATACGTATCATTTTTGAACAACCCTAGATGTATGCTACACTACCTCTGCCATAAGAAGTGCACGAGCAGCATGGTACCGTATTAAGCATGAGCACCCAGAAAGTTTGCATTGTTTGACGAACTAATCCAGCACAAGACGGTGCTCTCACACTTGCAAGGAGCCAATATAAGGAAATGGCATCGAAGCATCAAGTGAAAGGCACCTGCACAAACAAAATTTTCAAGCCTATGCGTTTCATGTGTTATGATTCTAATCATCCACGCATAAGTGCATACATACCCACACGCGCACACAACAACTATTCTCCATCATGCGCGGCGAGGGATCTCTCTTCACATTTTTGTCCCTTGCTCCTCAAACGATGCACTCTCACATCTGTGGGTTTGTTTACCAATCACCACAAGGAAACGAAACCAAGACAAGCCGTGCTTGCTTGCAACTCACCTGACATCCTGCTCCTCCTCACTGAAAGCGGGCACCACTTTGGCCTTCTTCCGTTTCGTTTTGCCCCCATTTTTCGTCCTGTGCCCTGAGAAGTAGTGATGGGCCCTGGAGGCAAGGGAGGGGTGGGTGCACGAGGGATACAGGGATACAAAAGGCAAGGGAGGGGTGCACGAGGGATACAAAAAGAAGTCACGCACGTACGTGACCATGGACAAGTGGAGAGGCAATGCATGAGAGAGAGAGAGAGAGAGAGAGAGAGAGAGAGAGAGAGAGAGAGAGAGAGAGAGACACAGAGAGAGAGAGAGAGAGAGAGAGAGAGAGAGAGAGAGAGAGAGAGACAAAGAGAGAGAGAGAGAGAGAGAGAGAGAGAGTGAGAACGAGAGAGAGAGAAATAACACTACTGCTTTAGCAAGTGAGCAGATCTAATGGGATAACGACATTATAAGTGAAACATGTATGATTAGTTTCTTGTGTAGCTGCCCTAAAGCCTAGCAGTTCATGGTCAGGCCAGACTTACAGTTTCTTGGGTTTGAATACACCTGGCAACGTGAGAACTTAGCTGCCCAGCTACTGCAGCGACCGTCTTGTTTCCTTAATCAATTGCGTGAGTTCGTACTGCCACTTGCGTTTGATTATTACCACGAGCTATGTTTTAAACTGAACAAGATATCACATGTCACACCATACAAGATGAGCAGATGGTGACTGAAAGGTACTCACACAGTCTTTGTACTCTTCATCACAGACGGACTGTTATGGTGAGGAAAGTCATCCTGCTTATACACGCAACGAAACATCTGCTATGCTACGCTACATAGGAGGGGGCCTCAATAACACCAAACCACCCAGTTCCCACCAATTAGCAGCAAAAGTACTTGTTACCGAGAGAAGCAGGACTGAAAAAATTCAGGATCATGTATACAAGAACTTCCAAGCAGCCGTCTCCCTTATCTGTCCCTTTGTACACCTAGCGGTAAGCCCCTCCCCCTCCCCCTCCCCCCACACACAACAGCAGCAGCAGCAGCAGCAGCAGCAGCCAAGTCGGCTGCAACTCACCCCTCAAATAGCGCGCGCCCCTCAGGCGTTTTCTTGAGATGAGCTCCAACGAGAGGGAAGCCCTTGGGAAGGTGGCGCGCTGCATGAAGCACAATCAAAGCCAAGTGGGTATAGGCAAACTTGACAGGAGGGTTCTAGCTGTGAGCAACAGGCGGGAAAACCCACATTTGTAGGCCCATACTTATTTTTGGGGGTAAGTGAACAACACCTTTCAATTGAGCAGTTGTTTCTTGCAAAGAGGCCAGAGAGCAAAGCAAGCTTCAAACCGACCTGTTGCTTTTTGGGGTTCAATGATCAGCTGCGCATCAGAAGCGCTGAAGGTCCACAACTGCGGGTTCCAAAACGCGCAGGAGTGTGTGTGCGTGTATGTGTGTGTGTGAGTGTATACCCATATTTAGGTTGTGGAAAGGGAATATGTCACAAGTTATGACTAATAAAGCTTGGTTTGTACAGGCATGCGTTTTTACACGTGCATTGGATCAATAATGGGTCATCACATTCTCGTGATTCATTTGCGTTGATGACGTTGTGCTTTGTCACTATAAAACACCTGAGCAAGGCAAAAACAAAACAAGCAAGGAGCAACAATACATGGTACACACGCATCAATTGATACCAAGATAGATAGCACTTATCTTGTTATTACACACAGGCTTAAGCTTGCATGATCGTAGCCATCCCATATGAATAGACGGCCATGTTCTGCAAATCATGGTCAAGTCTCAAAAAAGGAGGACCTCCCTACTGAAGCGATACATTCTTGAAGGGCCACTCCATGCAAACCTCTATTGCTACAAATACACACCACTGAGAAGTACCTTGTTGAAGTGCTCAAACGAGATGGGTGTTTCCAAGGGGTCGTCCGCTTCCTTTTCAGTCAGAGCAAACATCTGCAAGCAAGAGGCCACATTCATGTTTTGAATGCGTCAAAAGCGCAACAGCATCTCTGGATGAAAATGTAAGATGACAAGACAGAGTATGCAAGGCCTGACCTGGATGTTACCAGTAGCACGTATGCTCATGGCTTCTTAAGCGCACTTGGATCTCGACGACCGCTTTTGTTGCGTTACCTGCACAAAATGGAACACTATAGATTCCAAACAGCGCAGCAGCACAGGGCGCCCTATTTCTCTACGCGACACAGGGAAAGAGAGGAAGGGCTGCAAAATAGAACTGGTCGGCAGGCGACAAAGGTACGGGGAGGACTCACGGAATCAAAGATGTAGTGGCCGTGTATGTTAAAAACGCCCAGGGCATCTGCTGCTGAATGGCCCTGACCCTGTGGAGAGAGCACCGGGAAGTATGTCCCAAGCCCTTTGTACTCCTCGTCTAAACACCAGACCTGCAGCAGTCAGTACGTCACAACATACATGGTCTTACCAAAAGGGCCAAGTTGCAAAGGAATGAAGGCTGAGTGAAGGTTTTGAGGGGCACTGGTTCCCCTCGGAGCGTGTGCGCAGAAAAGGAGGGTTGATATTGCCAGCAGTGCGCCGTTGTGGCACACGGACGAAAGGCCCCCTCAACATCACTGCCTTGTTTTGCTTACAGTCAACAAACGACCAAATCACTGACAGCTTTGGCGTTGACAGCTTTGGCTGAAGTCAAACAGCCACGCTGCGTATGCACGCACATGTGGCTGTTTGAGGAACAGCAATAGACGTGGATGCTCTGCTAGCTACCACACGCTCAGATCAGCGCATGTGTACACAAGAGTTTGCACATTTCCTGACGTGATTACGGAGGCGCACTGCGGGCTCCTGCAAAGCAAGTCAAAGGAGCCAAACAGCTTGGCAGCAGCACAGTAGCAGGGTTTAAACGCTCTTGGTCCCCGCTGTGAGGCACATATCAGAGGACTCACACTCGCACACCATTGGCGAGCGGACGCGTTGGCTTGCTAATGATGTGCAAGTCCTGCAATAGGTGCCTCAACAAATAAGGAGGCCAGGCACCTGATGCACCTGGTAAGCAGCATTCCAATAGCGTGCTGCAGAATGCATGGGCAGGCGGCTCACAGGCTGGAGCGAAAGAGGAGACAGACAGGAAATAGTTTGCCCTTCAGGCATGACATGACATGTATCAAAGTAAGTGTATCGCACAGGAAAAAGTAAGGGCAGCCACACCACACCACGCACCGCCAGGCTTCGCTCATCCATGCTGCGCCCGTCAGATGGCTTTAGGAGCACAGGCACGCACTGGCTGTACTCATCTTTGGCCTTCTGCTGCTGCCACACAGCTAGCAACTCACAGTACAGCTGGGAATTGGGGATTTTTGGGTGGGGGTGTGCATGTGAGTGTGTGTGCTGTGTGAGCGAGTGTGTGTGTGTGTTTGTGTGTGTGCATGTATGTGCGTGTGAGATGGCAGGGGTGTGCTTATGTCATTATGTATGTCCACGAGGTGTACGCCCTCCTGTGTGCGTGCATGTGTTGCCTAATCGTACAAAAAATAACCCTTTTGGACAGGCGCTGCGAAAGAGCCCTGAACTAATTGCTGGTCGCTGCTCACAGAACACACATAGAAGGTGCCGTTGTTTCCTAGCCCTTCCACCTAATGCACCTTCATCATCATAGCAAAAAGTACTGACTTAGACACACACACACACATACACACACATACATACATGGACACACACACACACACACACACACGGACACACACACACACACATGGACACACACACTTGCACACACAGACATGCGCACACATAGCACAGCACACCATGCAGAGGGCTTTGCAGCCCTTTCCACCTGGTGCAGGGAAGACTCGTCCAACATGTGCCGCGCGGGGCCCGTGCCCACGAGCATCTTGGCGTTTGTGATCAGCGCGCTTGTATAGCACCATTTTATGACATCTGGCGAGCCTGCCCGTCAAATGTTTGTGAAGCACAATTTCTGGGGATAACACAGAGTTTGTGCGTGTGTGCGTGTGGGTGCTTGCGTATGTTTGCTCACGTGTATGTGTGTGTGAAGCACAATTTCTGGGATAACACAGAGTTTGTGCGTGTATGCGTGTGGGTGCTTGCGTGTGTTTGCTCACGTGTATGTGTGTGTGCATGTGCGTCCGTGTTCGAATGTGTGCATGTGCATCCGTGTTCGTATGTGATGCATGTGTGTATTTTGTGTGTGCGTACGTGTGTATGTGTGTGCATGTATGTGTGTGTGTGTTTGTGTGTGCATTTGAGTATGTGTGCGTATGCGTGGGCGTGTGCGTGCACATGTGCATATATGCGTGCGTGTGTGTTTATTTGTGCGTGTATGTGTGTTTATTTGGGTGCATGTGTGTATGCGTGTGTGTGGGTGTGCGTGTGTGTGAGTGTGCGTCTGTGTATGTGTATGTTTGCGTTTGTGTGTGCGTGTGCACGTGTGCGTGTGCGTGTGCGTGTGCTGTGCGTGTGCGTGCGTGCGTGTGTGCGTGTGTGCGTGTGTGCGTGAGTGCGTGTGTGCGTGCATGCGTGCGTGCGTGCGTGCGAGCGCGTGTGCGTGCGTGCATGTGTGTGTATGTATGTGTGTGTCTGGTTGTTGTTGGTGGTGTGAGTGTGTGTAGCTTGCCAGCGTTACCTGTTCCAAGACCAACGACTAACTGGGTATTAACTGAATAGGTCGAATGTAACCAGGCTTGTCAAATTTAATTATTACAGTTATCGATATTTGTCAAATGATAGCCTCGATTGAATGTCCCCACCATTTTTGAATTCATTATCATTTCGAATGCTTTCCTGTTTGTGTTCCCTGTGGAATTTTTTTAAGGTGTTTGTACTGCCTTGAATACACTACGCGGTCAGTTTACTATAGGCTTAGTACTCAGATCACTGCAATGCTGCTTGATACATGCACCCTCTCCACAAATTAGGAAATGGCATATACTGTAGCAAACTACAATACTACCCTAATCAAAAATAGCACTGCTGATAGTGCCCACGGTAAGGATGGTCAAAGTTTGACCATCAGGCCAACGGACCTACGATGGTCAGAATCTGACCATCCTTACCGTGGGTTCTATCTGGATAGTGCCGCTAACCTAACAACCTCTTGCATCCTGTTAAAACCAAGTGCATCATTGTGAAGTACAGAACAGAAACCCTGCACGACCAAGAACACGCGGTGTGGTTTAAACGCTCGGTTGGCGTAACTTGCTGCTCTGCCCACAACTAGACAGTTCCCTCTCTGGGTGTCAACACACACAAATATGGATAATTACCGTTTAGAAGCACAGCTTAGCATGCAGCATGACTATTTAAGCCATCAGCAAAAGAGGCTCCCTAGGATCCTGCATCGCCTCCATGGTTACAGGCAGCAGCGGACGGCTGGCCAAGCAAAATCTCAGAATCCTGTGCAGCTGAAAGTAGGATTATACCAACGTGGTTCATTGCATCCCGCTTCTCAGAATTAGCTTTTCTTCCAGCCGTCATCTCTGCAAAAACAAAAAAACAATAGCACCGCCAGCCATTAGCAGATCCATCTTCCTCAGACAGATCCGGTCCATAGATCTCAATAACTTGACCATACATCCACCTCATCGGGATCAAGTACTGTGAGGACACTAGACCTGAGAACTAGCTGAGCGCCAAGCAGGAACCGCAACAAGGCCTCTGCACCATCCTTCAAGAAGCCTCCGTTACCCTCCACACCATCCTTATGGGAGTGGGTGGCACTATCTAAAACAATAACACACTGGAGCCTTTCAAGGAGCTGGATCTTGACTCTCAAAGAGCTAAGACTTCATTTACATTCTGTTGACTGCGCTGTCAAATTTTTCCATAACAGACACGTATGACTGAAATTCCCAGAAGGCTGGGCCTGACTTGCTGTGGCCTAGCTGTGTAGCCTGGATAACCAAAGGTTGCTTCTTCAACTATTTTTGTGCATTAGTATGCAGGAGTTGTTATTGTATGCGCCTTTTGAGTGTCAGTTGCAGATATAAAATAATAAACTAACGATCCTAGAGTCCTTAGAGGTGCGCGCTGCCTCTTAAAGAGGTTTTTGCATTTGTGACCTCAAAAGTGTACCAATCCTGATATCCTGTAGTACAAGCTTGGGGTTGTGAGTCATATTGGGATTTTCCTTATAAAACTTATACGCATCTTGCTAAAGATACTTCCATCACAGCAAATTAGAATAAAACTGTTAATATGTAGCAGCAAATTGCCATGGATACCAGTAGCAGCAAACCTTGTCAAATTGCAATCAGTACGTCGTAGTGGGAATCGAACTGAGCCACCCAAGATCTCCCTTCTTTTGCACATTCTCAGGGCGAGGAGTTTGCACTTGTCTCAGCCAAGGCCCTGGGCAGAAACCACAGCCAAGACCACTTGCGGTGATCAGGTACATTATAGCACGCATTGAGAAAGCTTTCTGCAAGGGTGTTATATTGACCTTTTTAAAAGTGATATGGGTTGATGTATTTGTATACACCTAAGTCTAAGTAACTATTGGCGGCACATAGATATTTTTCCAACGGTACGCTGCAGGACGATGGCTCAGTAACTGCAGTGGCCAAGGCAACTGCCACAGCTGTGGCCAAGTGCTACGAGCTGCCAGCCTACTGTAAGCCTCCTCCTCCCCAACCCTCTCCATCACCTCCAGCTCCAGCTCCACCCACCCCCTACTACTCCACTCCTCCCTCCCCTCACGCTCCCAAGTATTTGCAGTACTCCAAGGCCCCCGAGCCATCCCATCCAGAGAAGGTGGGCCTCAGTTTCTTTGCATGTAGGAAAAGGATGATGTGGGTTTGATGAGATGAGCTGATCGCTAGGTAGCTTCCTTACTGTATTAACCCTTGTGTAACCCTTACCCTTACCCTTACTGTATCAAGGCCTGATGAGTTAATTTCAGTCCCCAAAGTAGAGGGGTAGGGCTCGTTATGTATGCTAGTGATTTCCCTCTTTGCCTCGGAAATTTCTTTGGCAAGCCCTTCTAGACAGTTTTTTTGTTGCAGGCATTCAGACAATTTCTGTCTTTTGTATTCCATATGGCAATGATCTGCATATTCCAAGCGTGTTCGGGAAGGCGCGTCGGTTTATTGTACCAGAAAGGCAATTTTGCATATTGAAGCTGTCCTGATGGTATCAAGCCTAAGAAGCAATCGTCCTGTGGGTGGTGCTGGACACAAAACAATATCCTTTCCTAATCCACGTTGGTCATTTTTACGCTGCCTTTTTTCTTTTTTCCTTTTCTCTCTCAGAGCTTGAAGGCAGCTCTCACGTACAGTGGTGAAAGTGAAAATGTCCGGAAAAAGGTGCATGTTGTTAGATAAAAACACCGTTTTAATCAGGCAACAGTTTACATGAGATACTAGCTAGTATGCACGCTTTTTTATTCTGCCAAGACCCTCGAATCTGCCAGCTGGTGCTTGCTACTTTGAGCACACTCAAGTTTGGAGCCGGTTATCTGGCTGTGGAAGCGGCGTGCGCAGCGTCTGCCTCAATCTTTTGCCGCTTGTAGTCAGGCATAAAAGATGCAATGGAGGCGGTGAGAGAAGCAAGGAAGTTGTAGTCGATGACCTGCACGATGGTCAGGATAGGGGCGGACGGAAATTGAGGTTTGTGTTAACGAACATAATGAATAAGTTACCGTATTCTTAATTCTTTGTGGAAAATGCTGCGGTCAGGCAAGTACAATAAATAAGCCAAAAAAATGTCGATGTTGCTAGCATTGGAGGTATTGCAATTCACTCCATTTGCTTACAAGCACTCGAACAACACTAAAAAACGCGATTACAGATAAGATCATTGCATATCGCCAAAACTACGAGTTTTTTACAAATAAACAGGCAACGCCCTTCAACCGATATTTAGCGACGTTCACTAAAGGAGAATGTGTATTTGTTTGGCAGCCAGCAATAAAAAGAAAGCCCCCCTGCGATCCCACCTTCATCGCGAGGCGGAAGCAGACCCCTGTGGGTCCCACATCTCTGAACACGGTCCGGCCAATGGAAGCAAACACCTGCACATTTAAAACGCAGCCAGTTAATGCCGCTCACACTTGCAGAACCAGCACTCACGCACAAGCAGCACGGATGGAGTGGCCCGTCACTCTGCATAAGCAGCGCAGATAGTAGAACCATGTGATGGCCCCACATCTCTGAGCACAGTCTGGCCAAAATAAACGAGGCATGGATGAAGTTCACAGAACCATTAATGAGGATTAAAATCGAGCTAAGTACGAACTCATGAATGAGGGGAAATATTCATAATTCATCAATGCACACGCGACAAAACAAAGGGGGACTCTGCACTCTTGAATTGGAGGGTTATGTCCAGGAATGTGTCATACGGCGTATTCATATTATACGCCGCATCGTATTTAACGCGTATTTTACCATATTGAACAAACTGGGCCATATATACGATTGCAAGTTTTGCCGATTTTTGCCGTTTTTGGCCTTTTTAGGCAATTTCCACCCCAACAACGGCCTTTCAGTGAGCTTTTAATGCTTTAATATATTAATAACACATAATATATTGGAAAGGAATTGGGAACGTTTTGGGTGGTTTTGGGGCGAATCGGGTCCCTTTAAGGTCAAAAATCGGCACTCCCGAAATTGCTTAAAAATACGATCGTATGATACGCGTATTCCGTATTCTACGCGTATTTTACCGTATTGAACGTCTCAAAAGACTGTATGACACATTCCTGGTTATGTCATGACTTACAATACACACATTGACAGGAATTGGGAGACGTGCTGTTGCTTATCTTCCTGACATTTGTGTGCATAAGAGCAGGCCATGAGGAAAAAGATCAGGCTATGCCAGGAGTGGTTGCTCACCCAGCACAATTGAGGGAAAGAGGGCTGAGTGCCAGCTCCTAATATCCTCAAACACTGAACCACGGCAAGACCTAGAAGGAACGTAGCAAGCGTGCACTCACAGTGTCAGGCAGCTCCTCAGCGCTAACAGCAAACTTCTTGAAGAACTCCAGGGCATCAATTTTGTGGGCTTTGTCATAAAACCTGAGCAGAGTTATGATGGTGTGGCGGTGCTAGCTTGCTAGGTTGCACAAAGTGAATCAAGCAGGAGAGAGTAGCAGGGCACTCACAAGAAGGAGGGGCGTTTAGGTTGTCAACGCTTATATATAATTACCAAAGCAGCAAACGGGCTCACATGATGACCTAGGTACTATTGCTGTTATCGGCTAAGTTGTCGTGCTTACTTTTCCCATGTACACACGTGCACAGTGTGAACAATGCACACACGTGCATAGCAGGTGCACACGTTGCACCTACCGTGATGCAACTGGAGAGGGGAAGAAGACCAGGACGTCAATCCCGTATGGCCGCAACTGAAGGGAAAAGGCATTTGGCAAAGCAAAACACCCTTAGCTCAAGCACGTTGCATATACCGCATGACTGTGACTGTACGGACAGAGGCAGTTGGCAAAACAGAAATGTGTAGTGCATGTTTCTTACATCACTGTACATTAATTATGTCACGCAGTTAGCATTTTTTAGAAGGAGTGAATAAACTGCTTAAACGTTTATTTAATACACATTTATTGTTCGAGGGGCGGTTGGAATAAAACAGTTCCATCTGGATATTATAGCAATTTTTCACGCTATCCAGGTCGTGAAGCGGCATGGATATGTCTGCAACAGCACTTTCCTGGGTGCATGAATATAACTCCCCAGCTCCTACAACCGGCCTGAGAGAGAATAAATATAAATACATTAGCGGGGCAGGGTGCACATTTCTTTGGAAAACACATTTCTATGGGGGGGTGGTGAGTACGGTAATGTACGGTAAGCTTGTTTTAAATGTGTTGCGCACAAGCTTGTGCTCCTGCAAAGACGATCCAGCTGAGCAGCTTGTTTTCATGTCAGATACACGCAACACATCACACATTCCACATCATACCCCCCGACACACATACACACACCCACACACATATATACACACGCACACGCACAGACAGGCAGTAACAAGAGAATATAAGTACATAACTTTTTTGGTTGCTGTGTAACAGCTGTGAATACGACTGGTACTCTTGGCCCACTTTTGTGCCCTTCTTTCTTACTCCCAACAATGCGTTGGCCAGAAATTAAACAGTCACGCCTTTAGCGTTTCCTCAGAGAGCGCACCTCGGCTGCCAGGCCTGCACCAAATGCTGCCAGAAACGACTTTGTGGCTGCGTACAACACGCTGAATGGGCTGGGCATGGACGCAGCGGCCGAGGAGGTGTACACTACACAGCCCTTGAGATTGGCAGTCACCTGTGCACGCATGCAAACACAGATGCACACATTTGTGAACGACTTTGTACAAAGAGGGAAAGCGTGCTTTGCACAAAATAGCTGGTCCTGCTGGCAGTGAATAGGAGAACGAGCTTGGCACGTGTCTATACCCAAGGAACAGCCATCATGTCTGATGTTCTTAGGCAAACTCGTGTTGCTGTCAGAGTTGTGTGGACAGCATTCTTCTTGTTAAACCCCTGTAACTTTGATTTTTTACCCCCTTTGCCTAGTTGCCGTGGCTGCCACCAGATGCAGGCAGTGTTAAGCCATACGGCTTTGCACACATGCACACACACTAAGGCACACACTAAGGCACATACACACACGTAAGCACTCTCAACAACATACACACGCATACATATACACATACACATATACGTGCGCATGCAACACGCACATGGTGGGAATACAGTCGGTATGCTGAACATCCACAACTTCTGACGGTTTCCGCAAATTTCACAGAAAAAAAGCGCCCTCTCTGCACCTCACCATTTTCCCCACAAAGTGGTGTGTGATCTGCACAGCACTCGTGGCATTGCAGTTGTGGTTGGCCATCAACTCCTTTAAGGACCTGGGGGGAGGGTGAGGGCACGTACATGTTCAAAAATTGCAACACAGACATGACCAAGACCTCCGCCCATCTTCTTAGAGCAAGGATACTGAAGGCCAAACGGCTGGACACTAAGTGCCACCAAGGTGGGGGGTACCTGGAATCAATAACATATGAACAGTTAACCATTTCTTCTGAAGCCACCGACTGACCTTAATTAACAACCTTATCCCAGTACCTTCACCTTGCAAAGAAGAACCCAGTCAGCAGGTAGCCAGCATTGCAGAACACAACCTGTCCAGAGGAAAAAGAAAGGCCAATGCATGTCTGAGATCAGTGCATAGATTGTACAACTCAAGGGGTAGTCAGGCGCATGTAACAGATAACAGGCTCAGTGGAAATTGCAGGGGCAAGAGAAGTTTAGTTGCCAAACTGCCTTTTAGCGGTAGACTGACATAACTTTCCTTCTGCTTGCACTCATACTTCCCTCTTGCCAAGGCAGTGTGAAATGGACGGCACGCACCTGCACTGGAATATCTTCTGTTCCGGACTGGATGTCGGGCAGGTAGCTATTGCTGCCCAGGTTTGCAGGGATCTATGTGCAGAAGCAAGGGGGAAAGAAACAGGCTGTGCACGTGCTGCATACACACACACACACGCTCTCACACACACACACACACACACGCATGTTAGCTTTTCACACCTTTCGAAACTCGAGCTTGGGAAATTGCTGCTCCAGCTCCTCGAGGGTGCTATCTAGCAGGGGGTCCCCCAGGGCAACCAGCACCACATTCAAGCCTTGGCGGGCCAGCTTGAAGGCGATGGATTTGCCAATGCCTGTACAAAGTGCAAGGAAAACGCAATAACACGTGCATGTGTGTGTGTGTGTGCGCGCGTTTGTGTGTGTGTGTGTTTGTGTGTGTGTGTGTGTGTGTGTGTGTGTGTGTGTGTGTGTGCGCGTTTGTGTGTGTGTATGTGTGTGTGTGTGTGTATACGCGTGTGTGTTTTGCATGGTCACATATGAAATCACACAAGGGGGATCGACATGCGGCGCACGCAAGTGAGGCGTAAACGAAACATGCCCCCTTGCACCGGCTTGAGCAAGCTCAATTCCCGCAATTAAAATCTCTACCTGAGCTGGCTCCTGTGACCAGAGCCCATGAAGCATTGTACCGCTTCTTCAGGTTCTGAGTCTGCAAGAGCGTGGAGGGAGAGTATGTGTGTAAGAGTGTTGATCCTCCTCCTCATCCACACCAATTTTTCCTTCCTCTCAGCGGCTTCCGACCTTGTAGAAATAGGCGCAAATGACATGTTGCACGAAGTAGGTGCCAAATGAGAGGGAGAACAACGCCCAGAACAAGTATTTATACAGCTCCATGGTTTTAAATGGAATGAGAGCCAGTCCCTTAGCCCAGCATCTTTAAATAAATTAATTATACACTAGGTTTACCTATTGCACACCTATTTGACAATCATGCTTGCAAAACCAAACACCAACGGGGTTCTCGGTGGCAGCAGGAGCAACACTAGCACTACCACACAAAACAAGATGGTTTGTTTCGCAACTGCTGGAAGTAAGCAGGGGGGGGAAGGGGGAAAGGGGCGCGTCAGGACGCGCAGGTCACAGCTATTGTGCTGCTCAAGTGCACAAGTAACTCAGCCTCTGCAACAACAACACGAATCTACCATATCAATGAAAGCCCGCAAAGCGTTGTTTGCGCGGGCAGAAAACAAGGTAGGTTTAGACAATGGAAGATTTGTGGCCACAGGAGGAGGCATTGAAAACTCGCAAAAAAAACACTTAAGGCACACAGTTAACTTGTGCCTGCACACCCTTGCAACTCTTACAGGAAGAGGTTGAGGCTGAGGTGAGCGGCACCATCCCCAATTGGCTGGAAGGATCTCTGGTCACAAACGGTGGTGGTGATTATGACGGACAGGTGCGAGTTATGGAGTGGTAACACTGATACAAGCAGCGGGGGAGAACCTTGTCAGACACTTGAACAGCAAGTGAGCGACACCCAAAACGAACGGACACTCGTGTTGCTTTTGTTTGCGCAGCTCCACCTGTTTGATGGTCTGGCCATGCTCACTAAGCTGCGGGTGTCAAACGGGAGAGTGTGGGGCTCTCAGAAGTACGTCGAGTCAGAGCAGTACAGGTGGGCTTTGAGCGCGAGGGACACCTTGCAGAAGGAAGTGATTTGCAAATATTTCTGGACATGCTTTTGTGACTAGGGACAAACAGTTGTGACAAATTCCAAAATTTGCAACCTTACGCTCTGGTAATTCCCACCCTATACTTACAATGCTGTGCTTGCAGAGCCGTCTCTCAGACAGGGAAAAGAAAATGGAGAGAGTTTGCCACGCCTTTGGAAATGGAGACAGCTTGGGAGAAGGTGCGCAACCTCCTGCACACAGTTGCATTTGCTTCCTTGCGCTTATTTGCGCTATTTAACACATGCATTTGCTCTTTTGACTACTGCACTAGATCTGCTTTGGCTAAAATTGCCTCTTCTCATCCTCTGGCTATCGACAATGAGGGCCCCAGGACCCCTTGCTTGCTGCTTTCTGTGGTGTTACCAGAAGAGTGTAACACAGAAGTCGACCTTGCTTGCACAGATCGCCGGCCTCGTCTCGAGCGTGGCAGGGCTCATCACACATTCTGGGTTTACAGATAATGGAAGTGTAAACGCTGTCCCCCTGGCAGATGGATCAGTCCTGGCCACCAGCGGTAGGTTCCACATACATGTATCTTTTTATATACAGGGTTTCCACTACATGCTGATGTTGTACCGTAAGGAGCATAGTGGCCATTGCTGCTAACTCTAAAGAACTTGAAAGCCAACATATATGGAACACGTTGCTGTAATAGGTTTTGGGACACATACACACACACACACACACACACACACACACACAAACACACACACACACCAACGTACGCACACGCAAACTTAGACACACATACACCACTGCAGAGACTGTGACCTCACTATACAAGATGGACCCTGCAAATCTGAGTACCATAGGGCAGGTGCGCATAAGGATGAGGACGGAAGCGACATTTTCCCCAGTTATTCTGAACTTCCATACGCCTGTGAGCACTTTCTGACACACAGTACCACTTCATGCCTTCCTCGTCCAGCCACGTACCAAAACCTTTCCACAACCGTTGCAAAGTTCTTGTTGGTGACCTTGTCTAAAACTCCCTTTGAATGCCAACTTCATCGTTTTCGCGTCTTCATCAAGAGCAGGCCCAACTTCAGGGTGATAACGTACCCGGTGATCTCATCACGGCGCACCCAAAACTCCTACGGAACGGGCGGACGTTTGTCAACTTCTCACGCTCAATCCCTGCCGGAGGCTTTCATGTGTACACCCAGGTACTTCGAGACAAACCTTGTTCTTGGTCAAGATTACCTCATCATCAAGTGCAGCCATTAAATAGAAATTTAAAACAGCCATACATGTGGTACAAACGTAACAGATGCATTGCTATGATAGCCCGTTAAAAAGGAGTATCTGAAACAGTGTACTGTCCTTAAGTGAGTTGCAAGGTTCAGGCATGCCTGCCGCTGCTGCTACTATTACTGCGCCTCTTACCGTTCCTCAGACCACCGTGACCTGCAATCACATTATCAAGTAGACCACCATATGTAGCAGTAAAGACTGCCTCGATTTCTTGCAGGATGCAAGGACGTTAGAGCGGAAAGAGGTCGCGTTCATAAGGTGTGCAATAGAGTACCAGCACGTAATGTCTGCAGGCTGTTTTGTGAATCAAAACTGGGTTGTGCACGTGGCATCTTGTTTGATCGCCGAATGCTTGTTTGCTATTGCCATACTCCTGGAAAGAAAACTGGGTTGCCTTAGTTTAGTAAACAAGGTCATTTACCCTGAGCAACAGACCATACATACCCTGCGGAAGTGCACCGTTTTGGACAGAGATATGTGTAGCTTACACATGCCATTTTAGGCATGACTGTCTGAGCCTGAGTGACACCCTCTCAAACACGCACACAACAAAGTTGGGAACGATTGTCATACCTAGCGTTTCTTTCCCCCCCTTTCTGTTCAGGGACCAGGACCCAGCCTCTCCAGCATGGGTGCACGACATGGGCTATACCGGCAACCACATCGTGATCTGCGAGACCCCATTGTTTTTCAACCTGAATTCCCTGCTCACAGGAGGTGAGCACGCCCAGAGGGCGCACAAACACACATGCTCACACTCAAGATACAACCATAAACACAAAACCTGCTGGCCTAAGAGCACCATAATACAGAGGGCCCAGGATTTTTGACATCCAACAGTTCCTTGTTATACCTTGTGTTTACAGATGTGTGTAACTGTGTGCGCTTTTTGTTGGCTGTGTATGATACCAGGCAGCACAAAATGTTTGTGGTGTCCGCGATGGTGATATGGCTTGCCATTTTTAGCACCGCGCTTGTCTTACTTACTCAGCAACAGGCATGCTCGGTTGAGAATTGATTGAAGTGCATTTTGTCTGTGTTTCAGACATCAGGCAGTGCTGCCATTCTCTACGCATGTGTACATGTGCTTTCCTGTCTGCGTACGATGATTGAACAACACTACCCCCTACACAAAGTTTCGCTTAACTAATGCACGTAGAGGAGAGGCAGTACCAGTTCATGGACTGGAAACCTGAGCTGGGCAGCCGAATTCACGTTGTCCCTCTGGATGGGTCGGTGAGTGTCACATTTTGACGGGTTTGTCATGACCATGGTCACGACAAGTTTAAGATGGGGCGGCTTGACAAATTGTCTAGGCGTTGACTTTCAAAAATTATTGGTTGATAAGTACAGAATTGGGGCATGCGGCCAAGAAATCTGCAGTGCCAGGCTGTATGAAGCTTACCTAAGAAATGCAGATCTTCTGGAATTAATGCTGGCTCCAATGGACATTCCAATGCACATACCAGGCCCACCTCCACACTCAGTAAATCTCTTGAATGCCACGTATTGTGTTTGTACCGTCTAACACTGCAGGCCCACAAAACGTACCTGACCGACCCTTTTTTTGTCTTCCACATCGCAAACGGCTATGAAGAGGATGGGCAATTACATGTGGACATGGGGTATTATGACGACCCACAGGTGTGGGTAGAAGGAGAAAGTACGTGTGACTGTAGGGATTTGTGGCAAACAGCTCTTGCTTCGGTGGGTTTCTCAGTATGCCTCCGCGCACAGGGACCAGTTAGTTGCCAGCATGTGTTTTGCCATGCGTGTGTATGTGTTCTCATGTGTGCAATGTGAGTGTACAGTTTTCATGAGTGTACACAGCTGTCATCGTACATTAGAACAGGCATGCGCAGACAGTGCCAGACGTTCTTCCATGTGCTGCTTCTCACCACACTCTCTTCTCTATGGGCATCCCTGTAGGGAGTCAACGATTTGTCGCTGTCAGCCATGAAAGCCTTCCCTGGTAACGACTATGCAAAGTAAGTGCGTTGCACTATTGTTCCTGCACTTGTGCTTCTTTTTCCAGCAGCTCCTCCACAAACCTAACCCATGCCACCAAGCTAACCTTTTACCTTTCCTTTTTACACCCTTGTTAGCAAGAGGTTGGTTGTATACACTTTGGGTCAAAATCTGCCTTCGTGTCGAACAACTGGTTAGACAAAGATTCAGTTGCAGACTGGGCCCCTGCCAACTTTCCCCTTGCTTCAAACCCCAATGAAATTCCCACGTGCACCCCCTATATACTATATATATGTAATCGAGTTTTCACCCCTGCCGTCCTTTCTTACTCCTGCTTCCATTGCTACATTTATTCAGCTACTGCCTTCCGTCAGACACTGAATCACTCTCTATTTATCGTTGCCTAGGTCCTATCTCAGCCGTCTGTCCATCCCCCTCTCTGCCCCCACGGGTACCTCCATTGCCCCACCTCAGACCCTGAGCTCACAGCCTGAGCAGGTGGGTTAAAAACGCAAAGAAAATTTTGCTTGCACAAGGGGGTGGCAATGTTCTTAGTGTCGTACATTGACGTAACACACGGGATCTTGCTTGCACAAGGGGGTGGCGATGCTCTTAGTGTCGTACATTGACGTAACACACAAATTTTCAAGAGGATGGCTTCCTAAATGAGTGTTTCCTCTTTTGAGCTTCGAACCCTTCTGCCCCTTTGTTTGTTTAGCTGGTATAAGGAAAGACATGCAGCTAGGGCTGAGAGTAGTCAGAGCCCAGGAAAAAAGGAAGGACAGAAGGGCTGTTGTTTCAAAGACTCGTAGCATGACCAGGTCGTTTTTTTCCTGAGGAATAGTGAGGCATAGACCGCTTTTCCCAAAGCATTTAGTCAGCTCCGACTGCTTGCATATGTGCATTACGGAACGTTTACCTGAAACGCTCGGGAAGTGTATTGCTCCATGGACATTCCGCTTTTATTAATTGCACTAACAGGCACCACGTATGTGATGTTCTTGGTCCGAGGGTCGTATGTTGAGCAACTTTAACTGCACGATAGTGCTGTATAAGTTTCTAACCCCGCTCTAACGCCCGCTGTATAAGTTATAATGCCAATTCTTATATCACCGCCGCTTATGAACGTAATACAATGCATTTGTTGTGTCTTTCATGGGGTGAAGCGGCGTGGCTAGGATTGCAACAGCAAATGTTTGTTTGGCTTCCTAGCTCTCATAGACAATCAGATCCCTGGGCAAAAGGAAGTGGTTGAAATAGAAAGTTTTCAAGGGGGGTGTCGTTTATGGGATAGCATTTTTTTCTTAATGTTTGGGTTGGTTAGAAATTAATTAGTACATACACATAAGCCTCTCTCTCTTCTCTCTCTCTCTCTCTCTTTCCCCTTTTCTCCCTTTCTCTCTCTCTCTCTCTCTCTCTCTCTCTCTCTCCCCTTTTCTCCCTTTCTCTCTCTCTCTCTCTCTCTCTCTCTCTCTCTCTTTCCCCTTTTCTCTCTCTCTCTCTCTCTCTCTCTCTC
>Ga0307968_1000635_pt1:2500-26124 | contig 26124 bp, 30 predicted proteins | sample OrgLakmetagen650_FD_201834 | JGI IMG/M metagenome (GOLD analysis project Ga0307968, IMG submission 201834) | Saline water microbial communities from Organic Lake, Antarctica - #650 | ecosystem: Environmental > Aquatic > Non-marine Saline and Alkaline > Saline | place: Antarctica...
GGTGCCAAAAAACATGTGGTTTATGGATTCACGCATGATGGTTGGCTAATGAATTCAAGCATGGTGGTTGGCTTATGGATTCATGCATGATGGTTGGTTTATGGATTCATGCATGATGGTTGGCTTATGGATTCAAGCATGATGGTTGGCTTATGAATTCACGCATGATGGTTGGCTTATGGATTCATGCAGGATGGCCGGTTGGGAGTTGGTGTGTGCATGACCACAGCTCTTTTTGATCTACCCCTGCATGCAAACTGTTGCCATCCACATTAGAAGGTTCTGTAACAGCTTATCACATGCACGTGGGACAGATGGGTTGTGCTGTACATTACAGCAAAAATGCAAGTGCCACTCTGTAGGGCCATAGCTCTAGGGCTATGCAAGATGTTGACCCACATGCACGTCATGATGTTGACAAACAAACATACCACACACACACACACACACGCACACACACACACACCACGCACACACACACATGCACATGCACGCACACACACAGATATCTAATAATGAGCTCGTACTTGCACATTGCAAATTAGCAAGCACACCTCAGAAACTTGACGTGTGTAACTTGACGCGTGTAAAAACACACACCCTAAACCCCAAACCCTAACCCTAAACCCTAACCCTAAACCCTAAAACCCTAAACTTGAACATGGCGTGTGTAACTTGACGCGTGTAACTTGACTCAACACAAAACAAGAAAGCAGGCCTGTCTGCGACACTTGCATCCCAAGTATCCAGATAGCCTGTACATGAACAGCAGCAGAAAGAGGGATGCAGTGCACACCTCAGGGACACCATGAGCCTTTCCCATTACACACAAAGCGTGCGCACCTGGGACACTCACATGCCGCAGATGTGTGAAGCCAGCACTCACCATTCAAAAAGCAAAGCGTGCGCACCTGGAACACTTTCATGCCACAGATGTGTGAAGCCAGCACTTACCATTTAAAAAGCAAAGCGTGCGCACCTGGAACACTTTCATGCCACAGATGTGTGAAGCCAGGCGTGCCAAGGATTGCCTGCCACTACCCCCCACGCCCACCAGAAGCATGTGCCCCCCTGGCTGGCTGAGGAGCCTGCGCACACACACACACACACAAAATGGAAGTGGCATCAGTCTCATCAAAAGAACAGATGAGGAATTGAAGGAGCAGTATACTTGCGACCAATACGCTTTACAAATTTGTTGATTTGAGGGGCTTGCAGAAGTGATAGGTCACTGTGATGATGTCACTTTATGCCTTTATTCAAGACCCAATGCACAAGGGCTTGCAGGTCCAATCAATACGCTCTTCAGTCAAGTGATATGCGCATATAATCTGCGGGAGCACTTATAAATAGGGTTGTCCAGAACTGTATAAATACACCGTATATGCCCACATGTATGGTGATTTCCCTGTCAAAAATACCGTATATACACCGTAATTATATGGCCAACCCTACTTATAAAGCTTGCGCACTCACGAAGCATATGTACAGATTTGACTGACAGGCTTCACAGAGAAACTGGACCATGGCTAGTCCAGGAAGCGTTGGCCAAGACTGAGAGCCAGGATGCGTACGCACCGGCAAATCCTGCTGACATGCTCCACCGCAAATAAGAACATGGCCAGGTTCATTGGGCGCTTGCTGGTTGCGTTGAAGTCCTTGAGGTAATCCTCCACCACACTGATCAGCTTTTGGACGTCAGCGATTTCAGTGTAGCTGCGTGTGCGAAACAAGGAGGGGGGTACATGGGTGTGGGGTATTCTGTGGAAACCTAAAGTGACCAAGTGTGTGTGTGTGTGTCTGTGTGTGTGTGTGTGTGTGTGTGTGTGTTCAGGACTAAAGTTTGTAGATAGGGTGAAGGGGGAGTGCGATAGATGCTCACGCTCCCCTTTTTGTAGATCAGGCAGGGCTAATGTCAGTTAGGTTCTAGAGCATTGGTGCATTGCCCAGACACCATCTTTACAGGCCTTGCGTCGTCAGACACCCCTTATGTCCACTTGCAATACTAACTTTTCTGCCGAGACAAGAATGGGAGACACACACACATACACGTACACAACTCAAAACCACACTCACATCCGGTCTGGCGTATCCGCCTTGGGATTAATGAAGTTGCCGAAAAAGCAGCGGCGCAAGTCATCAGTGACCAAACGCTTTGCATCCACGCGGTTCTTTGGAAGCAAGTGCGCCATGAGCTGGGGGAGGCTCTCCACTTCTAGGTGCGTCTCAGTGATGTCTTTGAGCTGTGTGTGTGCATGTGTGCGTTACTTTGTGTGTGTGTGTGTATGTGTGCACGCGTGTGTGTTTGTACGCCTTTATATGCGCCAATTTATATAAATCAATCAGCAGAGCACACGCAAAGGCACACACACATCCACACAAACATACGTACAAAGACACTTGGCGGAGCACACACAGACACTGACACTAACGCTGACATAAACACTCAGCGGAACACACACAAACACACATACACAGACACTGACACAAACACAGACACTGACACGCATACATCAAACACAAACACTGACACTGACACTGACATAAAACACTCAGCGGAACGCACACACACACACACACGCAAGTACATCACTCACCTGATCGAGCAGCCAGTCCCGATCCGTTTCGTCCACAAGCCGGTCGTAAAACACACGCAGCGCCTCGTGCATCCAGAGCCGTTTGTAGAGGGAGGTGGCCTCCATACTGCTGCCAGCGGGAAGGGCTGCCTTGGGCAGCATCATGACACCCTGCGTGTGAGTTTGTATGTGTTTGTGTGTGTGTGTGTGAGCTTGTGTGAGCATGTGTACCTTGGGCAGCATCATGACACCCTGCGTGTGAGTTTGTATGTGTTTGTAAGTGTGTGTGTGTGTAAGCTTGTGTGAGCATGTGTGAGCATGTGTACCTTGGGCAGCATCATGACACCCTGCGTGTGAGTTTGTATGTGTTTGTAAGTGAGAGAGTGTGTGTGTGTGTGTGTGTGTGAGCTTGTGTGAGCATGTGTACCTTGGGCAGCATCATGACACCCTGCGTGTGATAAGGGGGCGACGTTTAAAAGTATGCGTACATGATTTGGTGGTACAACTCATAAGCAGGAGGTACTTGAAATTTTCATTCGAATCTGTATCATTTGTACAGAGTCAAAGCTATCATCCGAACCTGTATCATTTGTACAGAGTTTAAAGCTATCATTTGAACCTGTATCATTTGTACTGCGTCAAAGCTATCACTCGTGCTAGAGATGTGCACCTGCGTCACTCACGCATTCAGAGCAGTGTCCAAGCTATCATTTGTGCTAGAGATGTGCACCTGAGTCACTCTAGCATTCAGAACAGCGTCAAAGATATCACTCGTGCTAGAGATGTGCACCTGCGTCACTCTCGCATTCAGAGCAGCGTCAAAGATATCATACGTGCTAGAGATGTGCACCTGCGTCACTCTCGCATTCAGAACAGCGTCAAAGATATCATACGTGCTAGCGATGTGCACCTGAGTCACTCTCGCATTCAGAACAGCGTCAAAGCTTTCACTCGTGCAAGTCACAGAGCCAAAGAAGCAGACGGTACTGAGGGAATCGCTCGTACCTGAATGACGCGCGCAAAATCTCGGAGGTTGAACACGTAGTGGCTCTTTGTGGGTGTAGGCAGCAGCGTGGAGGTGGACTGCGTGTATCCATCAGGGGGGGCATACACAACGTGACAATGTGTATCCATCAGGGGGAACATACACAACGTGACAATGTGTATCGATCAGGGGGGGCATACACAACGTGACGATGTTACGTAGGAAGGGGAAGTGGCGTTAATTGTTGCCACCGTTTGTTTTGCTGGCCGTTTCTTTGTAGGTGTTGAGGTGGACTGCGTGGTTGTCAATCAGGGGTGGCAAACAAGTTTGCATGACATAGGGACAAGAAAGAGGGACAAGAAAGAGACTGAGTTGAACTCGCTCATACTATTCATGATGTTTCTTTGAAGCCTAGAGTTTAATACCGTTACAAAGGTTTAAGAGGCAGAGTCTATGGTGATTTTTATGTGTCTGACAATCTATCTCTTTGTGGACATGGGCAGGAGCATGGAGTTCACTTGCGCTGTGTGTGTGTATGACCATCCTCGCAAACCTTGTAATTCAGGGTACGGCTGCAACAACACACACATACACATACTCACGTTGGAGTACAGCTGCAGAGTTGCAGCTATGGCTTTGGGGGCTGGAACATGGTTGTAACAACATACACGTACACACAGAATCACACACACATACACATACTCACGTTGGAGTACAGCTGCAGAGTTGCAGCGATGACTTTGGGGGACATTTTGCGGATGTAGTGGGGGTAGCCCTTAGTCATGAGGTGCCAGTCCAGGATGGCTTGGAAGATGTACGAGAGGGAGTCATCGGATACCTGTGCGTGTGTGTGTGTGAGTGTGTGTGTGCGCGTGTGTGTGCGAATGTGTGTGTGTGTGTGTTTGTGTGTGTGCATGTGTGAGTGTGTGTGAGTGTGAGTGTGAGTGTGAGTGAGTGAGTGTGTGTGCGTGTTTTGTATGTATGTACAAGCAAATGCCGCACTGCATCTTCTTGTCCTCATCATCCTGCTGCCTACAGCACTGCGTGCGCACACATCCCTTTGCCCCCCCACTTCAGTACCTACACAGTATCTACAATCCATAAGGGATGTGTGCGAATGGATGTGTACGAATGGATGTGTACGGATGGATTAAGTGGGGATCACGCATAGTTATCTTGTCTACAATGCCCTTCTTACCTGAGCCAGTGCGAGAGTGTTGAAGTGACGCAGGAAGCGATTAGTGACAAATGTGCGGCCCCCTCCTGGAGGGCCCATGGCCACAATGGGCTGGATGTCCACCATGGAGCGGAATACGTTGTCACGTCCTGTGCGAGCGTACATGTGTGTGTATATGTGTGTGTCATATTTAGTCCACTGGAAAGGCACTTACAATTGTAGATATGGTACACACAGTTGCCTGTGAGGATGTGTGCATGCGTGAAGGTATGATTTATAACATTTACCACCAAAATGAGGTTACCGAACACTCAATAAACCACCATCATGGTCCATAGATTGACTCAAAAGCTTGATGACTGCCTGTGCCCTGTAACCCTCATACAGCAAGGCACATCCAGACCATGCATAACACCCAGCACTGTCATACACCCTTTGCCCTATATTACCATATCAGCATTCATAGTCTACGGATTTACATACGCACACACACACACACATATGACGAGTTGCTGTACCTGTTGAGGTACATATCAGAGGTCTTACACACCATTGGCAAGCCAACATGTTGTACCTCAACAGTACCCCCATGCACCTCAAGAGAAGGCGAAGTTAAAACACAACAAGTGTTATACCCAACACTGGCACACACACACACACCCACTCACCAAACCAGCCTTCGTAGTCCATGAACTGGCGCAGCAGCTCAATGGGCGGCTGTGCCCCATACACCTCACGGGAGGGCATGTTGAGGTCATCCACAAACAGTGCGGCTTGTTTACCGATGGGCGGTGCGTACACGCCTTTCTTGCGTTTCTCCAGGCGACCATCCACCTGTGCGAGCGTGAGTGAGTATGTGTGCTTGAGCAGATACCCTCCGCCCCAGCGTCCCCCACGCTGTGCTCACCCACCCCCTTCCACCTTCTCATTACACCACACATCCCTGCTTGCCCTGTGCTGGACGCCCCACACCCCATCGGGCTGCTTGAGCTTGTGTGTGTGTATGTGTGTGTAAGTGTAACTCTGTGTGTGTCATTGTGTCCAAGCTCATGACCTTTGTTTGTGTCGGTGGTAACACCAGTAAGAACGTAACAGCTTGCACACTCGAGACTGCTTACACACTTAGCTGTATACACGTATGCACACATGTCTGTACACGTATACACACATATCTGTATACATGTACACACTTATCTGTATACACGTACACACTTATCTATAAACACGTATACACACATATCTGTATACATGTACACACTTATCTGTATACACGTATACACACATATCTGTATACACATACACACTTATCTGTATACACGTATGCACACATATCTATATACACGTATACACTTATCTGTATACACGTATACACACATATGCAAATCCGCTCGTTTACTGCAGCCAAAATACACAAACCTTCACATGCACACACACACACACACACACAAACACACACACACAAGCATACCTGATCCTGGGTCATGTTGGCGGTGGTCCTTGCAGAAAAGGTGACAAAAATGGGCAGCCATTTTTCCTTAGGGAGACCGCTGGTCAAGTGCCTGCGAGCATGTGCGGCATATGCGTAGGGTTGTCCAGAACTGTATATTCACACCGTATATGACCGTATGTAGGTGATTTTTCTGCTAAAAAAACCGTATGTACACCGTATATACCTATAAATGTATGGTTCGGGCCAACCCTACCCTAAGATATGGGGCATTTGGTGGTCATGAGTGCTCTCAAGAGGAGCCAAAGCAAACCAAGCATCAGCATGCTCACGGAATATAAGTGTTCATCCACCACCAGATGATCAATTCATAGAGGGTGTTAAATTGTTCGCTTGTTTGAAGGCTAACAGCTAACATGCTCACGGATGATGTCAATTGCTTGGACTGCACAGTTTCCTGTATCGCATATCTTTAATGCAATCATGGCTTTAGAATTTACATGCTCACAGAGGATGTCAATTGCCGGGACTGCACAGTTTCCTGTATCGTTTTTCATTCATGCATTCATAGGCTTCAAACCAGCAAGCTCCTGAAGGATGCTGTATGGCAGGACCACAAACCCAGCAGGATGCATTTAACTGCAAGGCTGAAACTCAAAGTGTGATTGCTAGAAGGAAAGAGACCACATAGCACGGGCACCAGCCGATCGCACACACACACTCCTCCTCCAGTGTGCACACTTACACCAGTCCCTATATTTGTGGCATTAGCATACACAGACGCAGCATACACAAGCAGTCACCCCACGGCATGACAGACAACTTACCACACAGGGTGCACACATTACACTTGTCCCTGCTGGCAGGCATACACACACACACATACACACACACACAAAAGCATCAAAGCACAGCAAGAAAAAAGCGAAGTACACAAGGCTACACAAAACACGTACCTTGTGGTGTACACACTCTTGCCAGTACCGGTCGGGCCCACCAGCAGCAACGGCTGTTTGTGTTGGATGGCCAGGTCCATTAGGAACGTGTACCTAAATACGTCAGAATGCGTGCTCAATGTGTTTGTGCATGTGTGCGTGTGTGTACGCATTTGTGCAAATGTGCCTGTACGTGAGAGGTTAGCAGCTCATGCAATCTTGTCTGGCTTGTTTCGTAGTAACTGGATTGCGCGTGTGCAGTAAGTAGAATGCACGTGCAGTAAGTGAATTGCAGGAATGTTCATGCCAAACTACTGCGCGTACACCGTTTATGTGTGGGTCCGGTTGACACACTTGTCATACACGCTATGCAGCACCAATACCTAGAAGCACACCAACACATCAGATCGCCCAGTGACAGCAACATCTAGCAAAATTTTATGTCTGCTTTAAGAAAAAGCCTCAGCAAAAGTCGTCTTCAAACTTCCCATGCAGTCCTTGGCAGGGCTGCTGCTTCTAGAGAACTATTCAAAGTGAGTGGGGGAGTTGCTGGAGTGCGCGGCGAAAAACCGCAGATCTCACAAGAAAGCACGCCTCCTTACCTTGCAGAATCCTTGGTTGGGATGATGATGTTGGAGAACTGCGCGTCATCAGGGATTTGTAGCGCAGGAATGGGGTCGTCCCACTTTTTCCATCTGCAGTTGCAGCACCAAATTTTGCAGAGGTCGCAAATGGTAATAAGCAGGGTTGGCCAGAACCATATATATATATATGCGCGGTGTGTATACGGTATTATTTGCAGGGGTTTCTTCAAATATACGGTCATATACGGCGTATGTATATACACGATTTTGGCAAACCCTAGTAATAAGCAAGGGGTATTGAGCAGGCGCTCATAAACATCATTTTGTGTGTTACGTGCACGCATGGAGTTGTAGCATAAAGAAGGCTTTCCTAATGTTCCCCAGCTGCAACAGCAGCACAACAGCTGCAGGTATGGAGTGCCAGCAGTCACTCTCTGTAAGAAAAGGTACATGGGCACAGTTACATTAAGAAAGCATACATGCCCACTGTTGCAGAAAGAGTGCATACATAATTGTACCTAAGAAAGAGGACGACCCACTTTCAAACAATACAAATTAAAAAATAACAATGATCACTTTGAAGCAATAAAAGAGCAACGTCAGTTCCGTACCCCAAGGACGCCTTGTCGAAGGTGTAATCAAACACGGTGCCATCCAGGGGGATCGGTAGGACCACGAGCGAAGGCTTTTTGGAGGGCATGAAGTCGTCAAACCTGCACACACACACACACAAAGTGTACTCGCATGCCGCGTCAGAGGGGTTGGTGACACAGAAGTATGCAAAGTTACACTGGTACCTCAGAAACACGCAAGAGCACATCGGTGATCCAACAGCTTCAGTGACAGGCTTGTATGCCTTCAATAGGCCACTGGCAACAGCACGCACAGCTTGTCTGCTCGTAAAGCAGCAATCACTCAAAACCTGTGCACTGCCTGTAATCTGAAGAAACAGAGGCCGCCAATAACATCACGCACAGCTTATTATTTTTTGGGAACGGAAAGTTGTTCATTACTCCTCCTCTGGCACTTAAACTGGCGCAACAGAGGCCGCCAATAACATCACGCACAACTTATTATTCTTTGGGAACGGAAATTGTTCATTACTCCTTCTCTGGCACTTTAAACTGGCGCAACAGGGGCCAACAATGATATCACGCACAGCTTATTATTCCTTGGGAACGGAAACTGTTCAGTACACATCCTCTGGCACTTTAAACTGGCGCAACAGGGGCCAACAATGATATCACGCACAGCTTATTATTCTTTGGGAACAGAAAGTTATTCGGTATTCCTCCTCTAGCACTTTAAACTGGCGCAACAGAGGCCGCCAATAACATCACACACAGCTTATTATTCTTTGGGAACCGAATAGTTATTCATTATTCGTCCTCTGGCACATTAAACTGGCGCAACAGAGGCCAACAATGACACCAGGCACAGCTGCAAGAGGCAGGATAGCAATTACACAGCACTCACTCCTCTGGCACGTTACTTGTGGTTCACGCCTGAGAAACATGACCCTGGACAAAGATGCAAAACATGCAAACACACACACACACGCACACACACACACATGCACACACTAAGCTGCACTCACGCGACAAACACGCATACATTTACACACATGCACACAAACCTTCACCCCCCTCCACACACACAACGACTCAGCACCACTCACCCTTCTGGCACGTCACCGATGGACAGCACCCTACAAAAATGGTCAAAGCGCGTGCGCCCCGCTCCATCCCCGGTGCATCCAGCAGACCAAATCAAGGCAAACAAAAACACGCCCTCCACCAGTTGGATACGGCTGACTTCATCCATGGCAGCACCTGCATGGAGCGCCAACAAACGGGGCGTGTGTGTGTGTGTTACTGTGTGTGTGTGTGTGTGTGTGTGTGCGCGTTTACGTGCATGTGTGCGTGTATGTGTTTGTTTATCTGTGTGTATCTGCATGTTTGTGTGTACGGACGCACATGCCTGCGTGTGTGTGCGCTGTTGTTTTAGCCTCCCCCCGTTCAGACCAGATACTGACTGGGGAATAGTTGTGTGCTAACCAAACCGGCCGGCAGCAAATAAGTATTGAGTTTGAAGCTGCATGCTGATCCTGTTCACCACCCACACATCCTTGCTTGCAACCACCTACTTTGTACATCATTTCTGGGCACTGCTGCATTCAAATAAGGGCACGCAAATCAAACCAGCTTTTGCTGCACTGCTTTGACCTACACGGATTGCGACGCGTCTTGTGTAGAATGGAATCGATTTTGACACGTTGCCGGTTGCGTGGCTGTGTCTATATACAGCCATACGTGGAGTACCAGCACAATGCCAATTAGTAGGATTGGCCAAAATCATATATATATATATATATGGTGTATATACGGTAATTTTGGCAGGAAAATCACCAAATATATGGTCATGTACGGTGTAGATATACGGTTCTGGCCAACCCTACCAATTACCAAAAATGTAAATGAGACACATGTGAGCAAGTACTCTCATCATTTGTTGTTACAATTTGGCACTCGTTCATAACCAATTAGGCTGGAAGGTGAGCGTGCCTTGCTTCATCATAAACAATGACCCGACACACCTTCAGGGGGGAGGTCTCCCTCAGTGAGCGGTTCTTGAAACTCGTCAAACAGAGACTCCATGATGCGCATCGTCCTGTGCATGTACATTTTTGCGAGCACGTGGGTGTGCCAGCAAGTGCGTCTTAAACAGTGTTGGCCACAGTTTCATACACAAAATGGTGCACGTACAATGTCCATGGCAGAGACATTGTTGTGTAATTGGTCATACACGGTGTATGTATGCACGCTTCTGGACAGCCTAGCAGCAACCAAAATTTGTGAGGAGCAAGGCGTCTATCAGTTAAGTGCCTAAATAACATGTGTGTGTGCGTGTGTGTGTGTGTGGTGTGTGTGTGTGTGTGTGTGTGTGTGTGTATGTGTGTGTGTGCAGCAAATGAGCAGAGGGTGGAGATGCAGAAAATGGGCGTGGTTGAGCAGCAGGGTGGGTTAATGGGAGGGAGTGAGTGTGAGTTGTAACATTCTGACACTCACAGCGGTTAAAATATGCGTAGGGTTGGCTAGAACCGTATATTCATATATACACCGTATATGACTGTATGTGTGGTAGATTTACTGCTGGAGACAGCGTTTATACACCACATATACATGCATACCTGTGTGTAAAATTCTGGTAGACCCTAGATATGTGCAACAGCACAGCTTGAGCTGTGCATCTCTATACATTCACTTACGTCCTTGCGATGTTGGTGTCCTCGGTTGGAGAGATTTCTTTGATCTCTTTGCGCACGAGGCGCAAGCACGCAGGCATGGCCCAATCGAAGAGGACTTCAATGTGTTTCAGTGTTCGTGCCCCCAAGGCAGGCGGCAGCGTCTGTGCACACATAAGGAAGATGGCATCGTTTGAGCATGGCAATGCGTATTGTTGAATTGAAGAGAGCCTGATATGTGTTTCAGTGTCTTTATGCTCAGCGCAGGAGGCAGCGTCTGTGCACTACGAAAGAGAGAGCAAGAGAGAGTGTGCAACTTGTGTATGTGTGTGTGTGTCTAGTAAGTGAAACTTGTGTGCAAGGGAGCCTGCAAAAGGATTAATGCACGCGCACCCACACAAACCACCAGAGGGTTGTAAAGCATGCTAGCAAGGATACGCACGTGCACACATGCACAACCAAAGCACACATAACACATGCAGATGATACATGAATGATGATACATGAATGATGATACATGAATGATGATACATGAATGCTTCCAAACGTACGTTCAGCCACGAGAGGAACAGGGGTCTCCATCCCAGCTGGTGTGGCTCCAGAAAGACCATGCCGCATCGAGACACAGTGGCTGGTGATGCAACGGCCAGGTCGCCAACCTGAGAAGAAATAGTATATAGTAGGTTAGGGTTTACCTTAACCTGCCGTCCAATGATCTTGGCCCTGAATGTACGCTTGGAATTTGTCATGAAAGTATGCACCGCTCACTTTTCAACGCATTATACGTTGAGTCACAGTCTTTTGAGGTTGTTGGATCGGCAACCGCCAAGCTTCTGATCTATTAGAAAGCAGGGGTACAAGGGTTGCTAGGTTTTGCTATTGAGGCTATTCACAAGAAAGATAGAGTAGGAAAAAGGGGCAGCAATGAATACAAAGAAAAAAAAAAAGTAGCTGTAATTGTTTTGCCAGTAAAACACGGTTGGGTTGCAAGCTACATTCAGGGCCAAGATCATTGCATGCCCTGGCCATCAAGTCGTTCTTCTGCAAATGGATGCAAAGCCTTTTGCTGATGAATGTAAGCCTTGTTCTGACGGATGCACGCCTTTTGCAGGTAGACGTAAGGCGCTTGCTGATGGATTTGAACCTTTGCAGTGGACGTCAGAGCTTGCATCAAAAGCCATTTCTGAACCTAATCAATCAACTGTTACAAACCCATCTTACAGATCATGGACATTGTGGGGCTCAATTGAGTGATCTCTCACGGACCCACCTTAAAGATCATGGACATTGTGGGGCTCATTTGACTGATCTCTCACGGACCCACCTCAATGATCATGGACATTGTGGGGCTCATTTGAGTGATCTCTCACGAACTCACCTCAAAGATCATGGACATTGTGGGGCTCATTTGAATGATCTCTCACAGACCCACCTCAAAGATCATGGACATCGTGGGGCTCATTTGAATGATCTCCGAGTTTGGCAAGCACAGCTTCTTGTTGTCGTCAAGGACCTGCAACAAAAGGGCATGATACCAAACGATTGTTGTCGGCCTTGGACAGGAAAGGGGAATCTTAACCACACTGTGCTCTCGCGAGTAAGAGTGAGGAGGCTGCACCATTTCTAATGCTTAAAAGCGACTTGTCTGACGTGAACGAGATTGCAAGCTACTGGGCAAGCTCTTACTTACTACAGTTTCAAGTGCTATTGATCGTAGCACCACTAGCAAAATGCCAGGCAGAGTGTCAAGTGATGAAGGATTAGTAATGGTTTATCGTGTGTGCGCGTATTGGTATCACACTCCAATGGTTTATCGTGTGTGCGCGTATTAATACCACACTCCAATGCGCTCTGCTGTGCTTGTTTGATTGCCTTGCTCTTACCCCTGGTAGCTTACAGATCAATCAACAAGTACAAGTCGGAACGCAGACTTGAAAGGAAAAACCATGCAGGCGGTGTACAACCCCACATGAAGGCCAAAACAAGTGTTTTCTTACCGTGTTCATATTCTCAATCCAAATGGCATCGACAGGGCCGTCCAGCACAAGCCACTTAAGGTCTGCGCTGGGGTCGACAGCTAGGCCTCTGAGAACAGTGGCACAAAAGAGGCAGCAAAAGGGCGCTTTGCATGGGCTCGCCAGCACAAACACACGTGCATCTATTGGTATGCAGCAAAAGGGCGCTTTCCATGGGCTCGCCAGCACAAACACACGTGCATATATTGGTATGCAGCAAAAGGGCGCTTTGCATGGGCTCGCCACCACAAACACACGTGCATATATTGGTATGCAGCAAAAGGGCGCTTTGCATGGGCTCGCCAGCACAAACACACGTGCATATATTGGTATGCAGCAAAAGGGCGCTTTGCATGGGCTCGCCAGCACAAACACACGTGCATATATTGGTATGCAGCAAAAGGGCGCTTTCCATGGGCTCGCCAGCACAAACACACGTGCATATATTGGTATGCAGCAAAAGGGCGCTTTGCATGGGCTCACCAGCACAAACACACGTGCATCTATTGGTAATTATGTAGTGGCAAGGTTGAGCGATACAAAAGCAGAGGAGGTATCGCAGCTCAAATGAGCGAGGGGTAGCAGAGGAGGTATGGAAGATCAAAAGAGTGAGGGGTAGCAGAGGAGGCACACGGGCATTGTTACGCGTAGCATTAATAAGCACACGGGCACTGTTACATGCAGCATTAATAAGCACACGGGCATTGTTACGCATAGCATTAATAAGCACACGGGCATTGTTATGCGCAGCATTATGTGGCACACGGCATTGTTACGCGTAGCATTAATAAGCACACGGGCATTGTTACGCATAGCATAAATAAGCACACGGGCATTGTTATGCGCAGCATTGTGTGGCACACGGGCATTGTTATGTGCAGCATTAATAAGCACACGGGCATTGTTATGCGCAGCATAAATAAGCACACGGGCATTGTTACGCGTAGCATTATGTGTCACACGGGCATTATTACGTGCAGCATTAATAAGCACACGGGCATTGTTACGCGTAGCATAAATAAGCACACGGCATTGTTACGCGTAGCATTATGTGGCACACGGGCATTGTTACGCGCAGCATTATGTGGCACACGGCATTGTTACGTGCAGCATTAATAAGCACACGGGCATTGTTACGCATAGCATAAATAAGCACACGGGCATTGTTACGCATAGCATAAATAAGCACACGGGCATTGTTACGCGTAGCATTATGTGGCACACGGGCATTGTTACGCATAGCATTAATAAGCACACAGGCATTGTTACGCATAGCATTAATAAGCACACGGGCATTGTTACGCGTAGCATTATGTGGCACACGGCATTGTTACGCATAGCATTAATAAGCACACGGGCATTGTTACGCGTAGCATTAAAACCCTACTATACTTAAGTCATAAAAGCCCTGCCCATTTTCCACTCTTCATTATTTGCCTTACTTGCTTTGTCTAGAGCATCAGCTGTCTGTTACCCTGCCTCTGGCACAGACCCCACACACATCCCCCTTTCATCTCTAGAGTCGCCCTGCCCATTTTCATCCCAAACAGCATCCAAGGTCGAAAGACCTCTCAGCTGAGTCAGCGTAATCACGAGGCCTCACCTGAACGCCACAGCAACCACGCCATCCTTCCACTCCTGGGTTGCCTTGTCGCTCTCTCCGTACAGCTGGCCCATGGTCACAGCCTTAGGGTTCAGCATGCGCGTCTGTACCTTGTTGAACAGCGGGCCCTCAACACCTGAGAGTGGGGGTATGGACTTCACAATTGTGAGACACGGTGCCAAATAGAACAATGATTGAGAGCGCGTGCACACTTGTTCCTAGTTGAACAGCGGGCCCTTAACACCAGTGGGTGGGGGTATGGACATCAGAATTGTGAGTTTGTGAGACATGGTGTCAAGTGACATTGGACAGGCACACCATATCGCCCACGCATGTGCACCGTTTTGGACAGCAGGTCTGCATTGCCTGTGAGCGAGGTTTGCACAAGCAAGTTGCCGCACACGGATCAAGGAGCACCAGCCAAGCACACAAAAAAAATTTCTGTACAATCTATCTGTACAAACAACAATGGGCCCTCAACGCCTATGAAAATGGTATCTCGCTGTATGAAATTGTCATACACGCGTCAAGTAACAATGGTCATAAGCGATAAGAATCCTCATGCTCCCGCTCCATTTTTGTTCCCGTGTGCTTAGCTCCGTAACACTCAGAGCACCCAAGGAAGCACATCAGATCACGCATGGACAGGGTGCACAAGCTACCGAGCTTTCCAACACTGAGGCGGGTGCTTATCCAGAAACACACACACATACACAAACATATCCATGCACGCTTGCCTATTTTTATTTACTTGTAAATAATTCACCGCCATCTCACGATGCAAACGTAATAGAACACACACATTCACAAACATATTCGTGCACGCTTACCTATTTCAGCGAGGTCGGTGAGGGCTCCATCCAACACACACACACACATATGCATGCACGCTTACCTATTTCAGCGAGGTCGGTGAGGGCTCCAGCCAACACAGCCAGGGAGGCGGACTTGCCGCTAAAAGGCTGGCCCACAGCCATGAGGCCGTGGCGCACAATGATCATTTCGTACAGCTGGGTGGTCTACAAGGGAAAAGTTGCAGGGTAGCTTGTGTGTGTATGTGTATGTGTGTGTATGTGTGTGTATGTTTGTGCAGAGCAAGCTAGCTAATGAGGCCGTGGCGCACAATGATCATTTCGTACAGCTGGGTGGTCTACAAGGGAAAAGTTGCAGGGTAGCTTGTGTGTGTATGTGTATGTGTGTGTATGTGTGTGTATGTTTGTGCAGAGCAAGCTAGCTAATGCGTCCGTAGCGCAAAATGGTCGTTTCACACAGCTGGGTGGTCTACATGAGGATGGTTGCAGGGTAATTCATGTGAGTGTATGCGTGTGCGTGTTTGTGAAGAGCAAGCTAGCCAATGCGTCCGTAGCGCACAATGGTCGTTTCACACAGCTGGGTGGTTTACATGAGGATGGTTGCAGGGTAGTTCATGTGAGTGTATGTGTGTGCGTGTTTGTGAAGAGCAAGCTACTAACGAGACCGTTGCGAACAATGATTTTTTCACACAGCTGGGTGGTCTTAACGGTGCAGGATGGAATGTGTGTGCAGAGGGAGTGAATTTGAGGATTCGGTAGCATACATGCTTAAGTCGTCATCTCACACAAAGATCATGTCACGAAGCTGGAGGTCTATGTGCAGATGCGACTGATGCTACAAACATGCTTAAGTCGTCATCCAACACAATGATCATGCCATAAATTTGGAGGTCTGTGTGCAGATGCGACTAATAAAAAAAGATATTAAATGCATGACTGCCCCTGCAGACGAAGTCGATAGCCTGGCAACTGCACGACTGTTTTTGTGAAGGAGCAAGGTCAGCAAGTGGTCAGTAAGGGTAGAGCTACAAAGACAACATCAACTTAATCTTTTCACCCCTGCATCCACCCCACCCTCAGGGCACGCTCTATTGTTGCAGGCATGATGGGTTTTGCTCGTCCCTGAAGCTCTTACGACGAAGGTACGTGCGATCTCACCTTTTATCGTCAAGTTCTCAGCGGGCTGTGGTGTCTTTGAATGCACTGCCAGGAATTATGGAGTCGATGCCCCCTACATGCACCCCTTTCCACGTAGCCTACATGCCTTTTGACGTTTGCAAATTATCCACATCCACAAAGACCTCGCATTCAACCTCAGCTCACCTTTTTTAAGAAGTACTCAGTGGGCTGCAGGTTCCTTTGGGTGCACTGCCTGCGCATGGCAGCATCCAGCTGCTCATAGTTTGGGGAAGGCAGAGGGATGCCTGCACAGAAGAAAGCAGTGGCAAAGGGTGGAGGTGAGCAAAACATTGGATGCTGCGCAGCGCGTGAAGGCGACCAAATGGTAAATGCTGCGTTTGTGTGCAGGATGGATCACAATTGGCAGGAGTAGTGCAGAGTGACCATTTTTTGTGTATTTGTGTGTGTGTGTGTGTGTGTGAGTATTTTGGGTGCGCGGAGGGGAAGAGCAGCACGGACTCCTTAGCCAGCCCAGTCTAACTCTAAGCAAAATGTATCACTTCAGTCATCAGCGGCGTCTACGAGGAGGGGGGGTGGAGGGAGGGTTCATGGCGCACTACCTGCTTGACAAACTGACGCAATATTGCGCAGGCAATGCACCAGATCCTAAAACAAGCAGGCAGTGCACCCGACCCAACAATTAATCCATACAGCAGCAATGTGAACCAGGAGCAAGCCAGCACCAGAACCTAACAAGCTTGAGACAAAAGAGCTTCCGGTACATACGCGCAGCAACACACACACACACACACGCTACTGCATAGCACCACTCCACATGCAGGTGACCTATGTGCGACTACTTAAATATCACAACTCCTACGCCTCAATGAACACACAAGATTTGCAAACAAGCTGCAAGACTTAGCACAGGCCAGATTAAATACTCACTGATATTGACACCAGACTGCATACTTACACACATACCTGGAAACGGGTCTGACACGGTGCCTTCAAACAGAGAGGGATTGCAAGCGCACATACATGCAAGCATACTCACATTTTCACCCCCCCCCCCATCACACGCATATGTGCACCCACCCTCACCCTCACCCACACCCACACCCACTCACACGCACGCGCTCACACACACACACACACACATACACACACAAACACACACACACACCCACACACACATGCACACTGCACACACGCACACACACACGCACACATACAATCACCAGCTGCATGCACACCTGGGAACAAGTCGGATACTATGCCCTCAAAAAGGGGCACGTCATGCGACAGGAATTTGCAGAGGTTGACGTCGACAATGGAACGTAGCATGAGCTCAAACTCATCGTCTACGGGAAACAGACGCTTCAAGTTCCCTGCGGCACGCAGCACAGCCATGACCGCACGCATGCCGTAGTCATAGTGGTCCTGCGTGCATACACAAACACGCATTGCGGCACGTAATGAGCGCACAAATGTTATGTACAGACCAGTGACCTGGTACAAATTACAGTGAAACCTCGACAGTGCGATCATGCCAGAAGTTAGAAGTTGCTATGGTCCTGCATGCCCACATTATAGGCAGCCTGACTTTTGATACACACATCAGGGAGGTTCATCTCACGCGGGTGCCATACCTAGCAAGCGAATTAACAAGCAAACATTAGCAATGATAAGCAAGCGGGTTTTTGAAGCTTGCCTACAGACTTTTCAATCCCCCTGGAGTTCCCTGACACACATCCAGAATTGAGGGCCACTGAGGAATTGGCAATTGTGGTTTTACTATCGCATGCACAGATGGAAGCGTGGTATCAAGCTTGGCAGGTTAGTACTAGCGATGAAGCATTCGTTGCAGCCACAAACTTGCATCTAAGACTAAGAATAGCACTTTATCTGTTGCTTGAACAGCGAAAAGCACAATGCCTCACGGAACACACATACACACACAAGCACATACACACATACACACACATACACACACATACACACACACCTGACTGGACAGCTGCTCTGAGCACAGCTTGTACGTGGCCACGATCTTGCGGGCACACTCCCTCGCCTCACGGAACACACACACACACACACATACACATACACACACATACGCACACACCTGACTGGACAGCTGCTCTGAGCAAAGCTTGTACGTGGCCACAATCTTGCGGGCACACTCCCTCGCCTTCAGGTACCCGTTGCTGTACAGCATGATCTCTGAGATCAGCGCATAGTCAGGGACCATCATGGCGACCGTTCGGAACAGGGCCTACAATCAGCAATTGCGTTTAAAAGCAGAGCGGTTGGTGATTGCGGGTGAGGAACGAGCAGAGCAAGATCGCTAATTCAGCGCATAATCAGGGACCATCGTGGCGGCCGTTTAAAACAGGCATGGGGTTGCGGTCAGCAATGCGAGTAAGGAACGAACAGAGCATGATCTCAGAGATCAGAGTGCAGCCAGGGACCATCATGTCGACCGTTTAGACAGGGCCTGGAATTGCAGGCGCTCTTTCTTTTCAAACCAGTACTCTCTTGTTTCCGAGTTGTATCATCCTCATTTGACAGCTTATGGTTCGATTTTGCCAGATTCGAGTGAATAGCACGCATCAAAAACAACCAGCCAGCATCCACACAGTGCTGCACATATTGTAGCTTACAGCTTAGCACACTCCGGTGATTATGAGGCTAAAGCATGCCGGAAGTTCAAATGCCTAGATGAAGAGGCAGCTGGGGAGGGCGATGTAGACGTGTGCAGCACCTAGGATGTAAGCTCGATGTACTTATGTACGTTTCTATGAGCGTAGCACATAGAAACGTGCAGCAATGCATTCCAACCTTTAGGTTGTCAGGCAGCTCTGAGCGGCCTGCATATCCGGGGTTCATGGTAATGAAGACGTTGCAGGTGTGGCGGATGGGAAGGTCACTGCCCTCAAAAAAGAAGCGGTCCACTTTGGCACGCATGGCTGTCTGGATTTCGTGCACTTGCTGAGCTACCACGGAGAGCACCTGCGAAATGGTTGCATGGTTGCAGTGTAATAGATGAGAGGATTCCGTGCACTTGCTGAGCTAACACGGAAAGCACCTGTGAAATGATTGCATGGTTGCAGTGTATTAGATGAGAGGATTCCGTGCACTTGCTGAGCTAACACGGAGAGCACCTGTGAAATGGTTGCATGGTTGCAATGTAATAGATGAGAGGATTCCGTGCACTTGCTGAGCTAACACGGAGAGCACCTGTGAAATGGTTGCATGGTTGCAGTGTAATAGATGAGAGGATTCCGTGCACTTGCTGAGCTAACACGGAGAGCACCTGTGAAATGGTTGCATGGTTGCAGTATGGTAGGGTAGTGCAGGTGTACAGATGGCTGAAGGCATGCACGACCGCCTGAGTGAACAAACACTTGTCGGACATTTTTGACCACAGTGAGTGAACAATTCAGCACAAATGGCTATGATAATGTTTTAGACTTATTGGACCACCTGTGTCGTGATTGTGATTAGGGTTGGCCAAAAAAGTATATGAACGCCGTATACGACCATCCGCATATTTGATGAAACCCCTGCATATCTATGGTCCTGGCCAACCCTATGATTGTGATATATTACGACAGTACAGAGTAGAACCTAGACACGCATGACTCGCTGTGTCTGTACACTTCTGAGCCCTTACAATTAGCACCTGTGTCGTGCATGAGTGTTTACTTGTTGGTTCGTAGATTCATGAGTGTTTATTCGATGGTTCGTAGATTCATGCTTGATTGGGTTATCAGATCTGATTGCAGGTGTATCAATGGACGAGCATATCAGCCCAAGCTGAAATGTTCGAGCGCTCTCAAATCCCTGTTCATCCACATCAACCGAACTTATGAGTTCAGTGTGAAACACTTGAACTCAGGTTCTTGGAGTGTAGCATAAAGTGAGATGTTCTCACTTTCTGCTTTTCTCCGGTTTCTGCTTCCCTTCTCCATTCTTTTTATTCCTTGGAGAACACAACTCTCTCTTAAGCATACTTCCCCTCCCTCACCTCTTTTTTAAATTTTAGTCTTTAATTGTCTCCCGTTTCTCCGGTTTCTCTGAGTTGTTGTGTTCTCCTTGGTAATATTGACAGAGCCCTATGCATCTCACGATGCAAGCGAAATAGAACCATTCTGTACTAATCTACTAAACTCCGCTGAGGCCTCACCTCCAAGTCGATGCGGTTGAACTCGTCAAAGCAGGCCCAGGACCCTGAAGAGGCAAGGCCTTTGAAGAACTTGGCCTGCAGAAAGTACAAGAAGCAGCAGTAAGAGATATACGGTGACACATCGTACGTGCAGGGATAACCGGAAAGGCCTTTGAAGAACTTGGCCTGCAGAAAGTACAAGAAGCAGCAGTAAGAGATATACGGTAACACATCGTACGTGCAGGTTTGACCGGAAAGGCCATTGAAGAACTTGGCCTGCAGAAAGTACAAGAAGCAGCAGTAAGAGATATACGGCGACACATTATACATGCAGGATTTACCAGAATCACGCCGGTCGATTGCAGCGAGTGGTGATAAGCAGCGGTGGTATATTCAAATATGTGGACAATGGACTTTAACGAAGGAACAAAAGAGCGTTAGCTCTAACCAACCCTGGCCATGTTTGTTGTTCTTGGGCAAGCCCAAGACAGAAAAGCAATGCCTTTAGGGCAAAAGGTTGACTGAACAATGATATACATGAGGTAAAGAATGCGCGTGGCTGGATACCTCCTCTAGAATTATAATAGCATGAGGAACTAACTTACATGACCACACATCCGAGGAACAAACTGACACGACCACACACCCTCTGCACTGTTAAGTGTCCATGCCCGTTTCACACTTTGCAGTATCACCGAAATAGTTACAACGGGCCGCATGCGCCCACTTACCATTGTCAGGTAGTCCAAAGTGTCACTGCAGTTAAAAACCACGCACTGCCGTGCCAAGGCCTTTGCCAAGTCCTTGGTGGTCTCTGTCTTGCCTGCGTACGGCATCAAGGACAGAAATGCCTTGTGAGTAAAGTGAATTCAGCACTTGAACACCACACACTGCTGTACCAAGGCCTTGGTGGTCACTGGTTTGCCAGCGAGTGTTGGTGTGACCATGTCTCATATTTAAGACAATTGACAATTCTTTGGTGGTCTCAGACTTGTTTTGCATGCACTTATTTGTGTGACCAAGTTCCATTTTTGAGGTGTATTTGCAGGGCAGCACACAAGAAACGCAGACATGCGACATGGCGTACGGAAGCTGTGCGTGTGTGTGTGTGTGTGTGTGTGTATGTGTGTGTGTGTGTGTGTGTGTGGTTGTGTGTGTGTGTTAGCTGCAGAGCAGTTACAGGAACGGCTGAATTATACTTGAGAGATGGTCCTCGAGTATAAGGCCAAAATAAGCACAAAGGATCCAATATAGCAAAAAGGATTCAATATAGCACAAAGGATCCAATAAAAGCACAAAGGATCCAATAAAAGCACAAAGGATCCAATAAAAGCACAAAGGAAACACAATATGGATAAGTGAGTCAGACTAACAACCACAGAGGGACCCCTGACACATCTGTTCCTGCAGGTCCCTCTGGGTCTCCTCCCAAACTCAAGTGGATTGCTCCCAAGAATGATGTAATGACTGAGCAAATAACCAACCGCAGAGGGACCCCTGACACATCTGTTCCTGCAGGTCCGTCTGGGGCTCCTCCCAAACTCAAGCGGATTGCCCCCAAGAATGATGCAATGACTGAGCAAATAACCAACCACAGAGGAACCCACCACACACCTGTTCCTGCAGGCCCCTCTGGAGCCCCTCCCAAGCTCAAGTGGATTGCCCCCATGAGTGTGCGGTAGCACCGATCCGTGAGGGGCGTCACGACAAGCCGCATGCTGTTGCCTAAGTACTCGAAACCATACTCCACCTATGAGGTGAGTGTGCGTTTGTGGTTCAGCAGCAGGGAGTGTGCGTGTGCACATGTACGTATGCGGGTGGACTTTCTCACCCCAAAGCGCTTGCCATCTCCTTTACCTGTAGACCATGGCTCCTCTCTACGTCATATGCGCCACACTGCTTTCCTTGCCAGACTTTCCACCCTCTGCTCGCACTCTCCCTCAACATGTCCGTGCACTCATACAAGCGTACTTGCTCTTGCAAGTGTACCAGCTCTTGCAAGCAGGGCTGCTCAATTTGGGGTTCGTGCCACCTCAGACGTTTGCTAGCTTACATGCATTTAAATAAGCCCTTGAACAAACTGACTAACCCTGTTTGCAAGTGTACCAACTCATGCAAGTTTGCCAACTCTTGCGAGTGTACTTATTCTTGCAAGTGTACAAGTGTACCTATTCTTGCAAGTGTACCTATACCTACTCATGCAAGTATTTTCCCCCCTTACCTGTGCACTCATCATGCGAACATTGACAGAGTGATCCGCCCCATCTTTTCCGCCTTGCATGCTCTCCCAGTACATGCGCAGCTGGGAAAGCCACGAGAAGCTGGAGGGGTCTGATACTTTGCCATCCTGCATGCATGCACATAGGTGTGTGTGCAGGTGTGTGTGTGTGTGTGTATGTGTGTGTGTGCGTATGCATTATTGTGCACTTGTGACCAAAAGTCTAAATGACTGTGTGTGTGCCAAGCCACAGCAGCAGCGCATGACTCCAACAACAGCTGCACTGAGAACACACCAGCATGTGATACTTAGTGCGCATGCAACACCCATGCTTACGGCATGTCTGACCAACAAACACACACACACACCATAATGTTGGACATATACACATGCACAAACCTGGCGCAAAAACACTTCCCCATTGCGCGACATTACTAAATACAGGCCCGGCCACCAACACATATCAATCTGAACCTACACAACCTACGAAGTGTGTGCAAGCAAAAACGACGCTAACTTACCACCAGGGCTTGCACCACATCCCGTGCATGGACATCCATGACCACGAGGGCTGCCAGAGTGGCGCGGTTCAGCTTGCTCAAGTTGCCTCGTACCTGTGAGGGAAATTCGTAGTAATACAGGTGTCAGGCAAGGTTCTCAGAGAGAAAAAGAGAGAGAGAGAGAGAGAGAGAGAGAGAGAGAGAGAGGGAGAGGGAGAGGGAGAGGGAGAGAGAGAGA
>Ga0307968_1000637_pt1 | contig 26110 bp, 35 predicted proteins | sample OrgLakmetagen650_FD_201834 | JGI IMG/M metagenome (GOLD analysis project Ga0307968, IMG submission 201834) | Saline water microbial communities from Organic Lake, Antarctica - #650 | ecosystem: Environmental > Aquatic > Non-marine Saline and Alkaline > Saline | place: Antarctica: Organic Lake...
TGGCCTGAAGCATACTTCAATGCTCACAGGACAAGGAAATGGTGAAGCGTGAGAAGGCGACCAACAAGGATGCCACTGCAGCGGCCCAACAGGTCAACGAGGTCTCCAAGAGGAGTGCAGAGTTGAACGTGCTGGAGGCAGGGGTGAGTTGTCTTTGAGATGTGTTGGCATGCTCATATTTCACTCCCTTTCATTTTAAAGGTCTGACTTACATCTTCTCACATTGCAGCTGAAAGAGAAGCAAGCAGCTCTTGCTCAGCAAAGTGCAGAGGCAGAGGAAAAGCTCAAGGCCGCTTCAGCTATCCAAGTGAGTTTGTATATGGTTGGGTATTGGGCAAGCAACACATGAAAGCAACGTGCTTGTCTCGCGTACATGCGTCCCTTAGTAGCGCAGCTTCACAACTTAAAAGGTTCCTGCGTGCATACATACACATGCTACCCCGTGCTATCCCTAAGTTACGAGCCAACAATTTTGCAGCTGTCCACGTGCAGGGTCCAAGTTATTACATTACGCTTTTCTAGTGGCATCGCACTTCTGATACTTGTTCCCTTAGTGCGATTTATTGTGTTCGACACATTTCTTGCTCCCTTCTCATAAGGTTGCACACATTGAGCATCTGAACATACATTAGAATTGTTTTCTACAGGCAAATCACACCAGGCAGGTCAAGGAGATCGAAGCAGCCCAGGCGGCAATTGATGAGGAGCACGACCGACTGGAGGCATTGCAAGAGGAGATGGAGAGCAAACGCGCTGAGTTGACGGCCCAGGTGAGAGCTGGGTTATGTGTTTGCCCTACCCTCCTTGGGGTACGCTTGTGGGAGGAGTCTATAATAAAACGATAAATAATGAGTTCACGTGCTTATGTAATCATTCTGGTAGACATCTGTGTTCTTTTGCTGACCCAGTCCTCATGACCGCCAGAGCTGTTTTTCAGCATCCGCCCTGCCCCATGATTTGTAGGAGAGGGAGGTGGTAGCCCGTGAGAAGAAGTCTGCCAAGGAGATGTCAAGCGCTTCAAAGCAAGTCACAGAGAATGTGAAGCGCACGGCAGAGTTGAACAGGCTGGAGGCAGAGGTATGTGCTGCATGCATAGGTTTTATTTGAATGCTCGCTTCTCTACAACACTGTTGTTGCCGATGTATGTTCCCGTTGTCTTGGCTCAAGCACATCAGATATGTTTTCAAACAGACCCAGCAATTGCTGTGCATTGCTCAAGCACATCATGTCTGTTTACACCCAGCAGTTGCTGTGCATCGCTCAAGCACATCAGATCCACTTACACCCCACACTTGCTGTGCATTGCTCAAACACAGCTGAAGGAAGGCAAGGAAGTGTTGACCGCCCAGCTTGCTGATGCATCTGCGCAGCTCAAGGCAGCGGCTGCTATGAAGGTGAGCCTCCCCTTTCACTTGCGTCAGTTTCTGGACGCACCCTCTTTACTGACATGCCTTGCCGTGTATTTGTGTCCTTGTGATGGAAGTGTCAATGTGTATCTGGAGTTGCAGTGGATTGCTTCAGTTGTCAAGTTATGGCTTTGGAAACTCCTTCATTACAATCTACGCATTGCATTAGTGTTGGTGTCAGCGCCCTACCTTTCTTATCCATTCCTGATATCGCAAGGACACAAGTACAGCTACAATAAAACATGTGCTACAATAAAATTGATTACATGTTTTATTAAACTGTGCACGCCTACAAACATGCTCTGCAGGAGCCTCATGCCAAGCAAGTCAAGGAGCTTCTCCAGGCCCAAGAGTCGTCTGCAAAGGAGCGTGCCCGTCTAGAAGAGCAGCAGAAGGACGTGCAGAGCAAACGTGCTGAGCTGGCTGCCCAGGTGTGCTTGCCCACAGCTATGTGTGGTTGTGCAATTCATGTGATCTTCGCTTCTGAGGTGGTAGCAAGTAGCCTTGCGGTAAATGTCACCATTGTGCATCAAGAGCTTCTCTGGTTCAAAGCTTGTTCATTCAGCCCAAGTACGGTGTGTGTGCATGTGTGTTTCGCTTTCATTTGGAGTTGCCAGGCTCCATTCGGTAACACTACTCTGCAACTGCATACTCCCCTGTTCTTCCTGTCCTCACAGGAGAAGGCCATGGCAAAGCGTGAAAGGGGGATTGAAAAAGAAGCGGCTGCAGTCAGTAAGCAGGCCTCTGAGGCAGCCAAGAAACGGGCTGATTTGGATACGCTGGACGCAGAGGTCAGCTTGAATAGTATACCTTGACGCATGTTAAATAGACAATGATCAGGTTCCATGATCAAGCTAGACTTTTTTCTTTCCGCTTGCTCACGCACCTGTTCTATCAGTTTCTTCAACGTGTGTTTGTCCATCTGAGTGCTAACATTGTAAGCACATGCATGTCGGTGTTCACTTAACTACTCTCCTGGTTGAGTGAGGAGATCAATCACAATCTCACAATCCTGGCACACAAACCAAGAGATAAAGACAGTGCATCCCCAATCCCAACCCCATGTCATCGCAGCAGATTCGCAAATTTTTAATCTCTGAAGCCAAACACTTGCCTGCAGCTCAAGGAGGGTCGCCACGGGCTTGCGCAGCAGCGTGCACACCTGGAGGAGCACGAGAAAGAGATTGCGCAGGATGATGTGGAGCTTGAGAAACGGGAGGCTGAGATGGAAAAGAAGGCCAGGCACCTGGCAGAGCAGCAAGCCTTCATCCATGCGCAGCAGGTGTGCGGCGCAACGACTAGTGGGGTAATAGGATTGGTACAGCAACAAGAATGTTGAGCAGGGCAGTTGTGCGCGTAACACAGTGAGCACAGGGTTGATGAGTGCACTTGTCAAGCAACGATAGCAGTGAGCTCAAGACTGTTGAGCAGCAAGCACAGTCAAAGTGTGTGCACACAAGAAGTAAGCAGAGCAAGTGTGCCAAGCACAGTAACAGCGTGTGTACTGAAGGCAGTGCAGAGAGAAGAAGGAGCATGGCTTATTTTCACTTGATTGGAATGAGCTTTGCTTTGCTTGAGCGTGTCTGTCTATGAGGAAATCTTCTCCAGTAAAACCAGGGATATGTGGAGTCATTGCGTGCTCCACCCAGTCTTTCAACGTTTCAACCAGTCGTTTTGCGCAAGGGAGTAAAGCTCCTACCACCATTAGATAATTTCTGGTTGCTCACTACAAAAAACCCATTCACTCCCATTAAAGCTAAAAGCTGTCAAAGGAAGGCCAAGCAACACTCTTTTGGTGGGGAATGTTTTGAGCAATTAGCAACGAGGGCAACAGTGGTGGGCACTTGCTTATCGTGGCACTTACTCGTCAAGCTAATGAGAAGCGGGGCCAACTGATTTCTGGCGCAGGGTCAGAAGCTGATAGAAATGCCAGCAGTTTGTGTTGAGTATTGTATAATTATTGTACGTATACTATAATACGTCATGCCCTTTGGCAAAACGGCCTCTAGAAGGTTGCCAAAGGTGTATGCTCTCAGATGTGAGCAAACATGCAGCCTGAAGGTTTGACGCATGTGACAACTAAGCCATTAAAAGTACTATTTGAGGCATTCCTTTCCGCTCCTCACTCCAGTTCTGTGATTTTGCCAACACACAGGCTGATGTCAAGGCGCAGCACAAAGACGTGAAGGACGAGCTCAAGTCAGTGAGGGAGGAGCGCAAAAAGCTGTCAGGGGATATGCAGCAGGCGCAGGCCTCTATGGCACTGGTGGGTCAGAGGAGGTTTTGCTGTGCCAATCATCTGTCGTACAAATAGGGTGCTCCTTCCTTTCTACACTGGTGGGTCAGAGGAGGTTTTGCTGTGCCAATCATCTGTCGTACAAATAGGGTGCTCCTTCCTTTCTACATCTCTGTGTGGCGATGCTGACTGGCATCAGGGTCGTCACTTGTTGCTCTGCTCAAACGCGTGCATGTACACACGGTTTGCATTGAAAGCTGGAAAGTGCTGATCGTACTACGTGTTGCGCTACTGCTATAAAAGAACTGCCACCATTGCGCTGTGGTACAAGATGTCTAAGCTTAAAATTTACGCCCTGCATAGAAATTGAAAGTGTCTTTGTGCGTGTGTATCTGTGCTCATATGCATGCATGAAAGACGTCCTGTCAATCTTAGACTGAAAACTGACCCATCCCTTTTAAGACTCATTCTCCGCACGCGGCTTGCTGCTTTTGGTCCTACAGCTAGCTGCTCGCGAGGCTGAGGTCACCCGGCTGGAGAACCAGATGAACAACGAGCACGCTCGCAGGGAGGTGGAGATTGCCAGCCGCTTGGAAAAGGTCAAGGACAATGAAATCAGGCAAAAGGTGAGGGAGCTGCTAATCGGAGGATCCTACTTGCAGGGTCGATCAGAAGAAAATAGAGTAGATTTGTTGAGGCTGCATGTGCCCCCTTTTCTTTTTTAAGCAAGAGAGCCGCATATCCAACCTCAGAATATTTCCCCCCCATCACCCTTACTCACGCAGCCAAACGAGAAGTCTGGCCATGCATGTGCAATGTAAGCGACTCCGTTCATGCATATGTTCCGTGGGTTTGCAGAACTTGCCAAAGGAGATCGCAGAGGTGGAGCGTCGGGAGCGTGCCGTGGCTTTGAAGGAGGTCGTGTTGAACGACACAGATGGCTCGCTACAAAACGCACGCAAAGAGGCAGAAAGGTGGGGATACCATAGTCAAGCAGATATCATTGGCAAGGTTTGGGATTGAGCTATAACACAAGTCAGGACTATCTGTTTTTTTCGAGCCTTAGCTGCATGCATAGAGGTTACAAAGTCTAAAATCTTCTGAGAATTTGCCCTGGCGTGTGCAAACTCTTTGCCTTCACGCACCATTGCCTGCAGGCTGCTGACCGATGCTGAGAAGCAGGCGCATGCCTTGCTCAAAGATGTGGGCAAGGAGACAGACGCAGTCCGCAAGGATTTGACTCGGGCGATGCGCGACGATGCTAAGCGAATTCAAAACCTGGAGGCAAGGTAGGTGTTGAGAGCTGTGTAGTGCTTGCTTTGTTTTGCTACTGGATGCACACGGGGCTAAGGACATTGCTCTGTTAAGGTGTCGCACTCAGCATGAATTTTCTAATTAAGCCAATTGAGTTTGCTTATACCGCTGCTTGGCTACCTAGATGCACGTGGGGCAGAGGACATTGCTCTAACATGGTGGTGCAATCAGCATGATTCTTCTGTTCCAGCTTCTTGAGCTGCTCTATCGACTCCAAGCACACATCCACAAGCCCCTCTCCTTTCATCTGTGTACTTTTTCTAGGGAGGCGGAACTTGAAAGACGCAGCTTGAAGCTGGCAGATCGCGAGGCCGCACTGGCAGGCAAAGAGGTAAGGCATGTCCTGGCCCTCCGCATGTCCCTCCCTCCTGTACCGCTGTTCATGAGTACCTTCACTTATCCATCCCTTTTCTTGTACATGTGTTTATTTGCTTCTTACCTTCCTTTTGCCTTAGTATAAGTCTACCTCGGTTTTCTCCCCACCAGGAGCACAGAAGGCACAGCAATGGGGTTTGCCAGAACCGTATTTACGCGTGTATCACCGTATATTTGGTGGTTTCTCTGCTAGAAGTACCGTATGTACACCGTAAATATATGGTTCTGGCCAACCCTGCACAGCAAGCTGTTGCCTTACGTGCAAAGACTTGCAGGTATTCAGTTGATGCTAACGTGCCTTCCGTTTTGTTTACACTTTCAACATGCCATAAGGAAAATTCCCATGATAAGACTACCCAAATAACGTCACAAAGAGCTTGCTCATGCATGGTCTGAGCGCAAATGTGCATAGCGATTCCTCTGTCCACAGCTGTCTGCCCGCCCCCAACAGCGCTAGTAGCAGCCCAGAGAGCTTCTTACAACAAAAGTAAATTGCGACAACCTTGCAATACCCATCTTGCAGGGCGCTGTCCAAGTTGAGATGCGGCACTCCACCGCCCGCAGCCGCCTGCCCACCCCCCCACGTGGTGCTCCTGGAGGGGGGGGTGCCGGTGGTCTCGCATCTCCGGAGGGTCCCTCCCACCCATTGTTTGGTTCCTTGCTTTCCCCCCTGACTTCTGCTGCTGCCGCTTTCTCAGCAGCCATGAGTGGGGGCCGGCCCTCTAGTGCAGCTGAAACTGCAGGTAAACCGCATTGGACAACTGTGGGATGTGTCGCACCTGGTAACCCAGCAACAAAAAAGTGAGCGCAAGCGACAGTCAGGGAACGGCCTTCTCAGTCACCACGTGCAATCACTGTTGATGCCTGCTGCTTTTGACTCCGTCTCACGCATCACCAATGCTTAAGCGCTACAATTCTCTCATCAATCTTAGGCGAGATGCCCCTGGGCAGGACCTCTGGTGGAGGAAGCAGGGGTCAAGGAGCAGGCCCCTCCTCTTCAGGTGCGCTTGCAGCTTCATTTCTTCTAGCTCCTTTGAAGGGATTCAGTCGCTGCGTTTGCTTACAAATGCGGCCCTCTTGAGCTAAGAAAATAATGAAAGCAGGTAAACATGTTTTGCCGTCCACGAGCGCCTTGCGTCTGTTGGCTGGCAGCCCTTCATCAGACATAATTCACCCAGCCCCAAGCTGCGGACTTTCTTTAACCAACCAACGCCACCTTCTAACCACCGCCTTCCAGGTGGCGCTGCTGCACCACCACACCGCGGAGCATTCGGAAGCACAGGCAATGGCAGTGGAGGCAGTGGCCCTGACCGCTTTGGAGACACCCCTCACCCCTTCAAGCGCACACGCTTCGCACCAGAGGGCGATCCTGCTGCTGCTGCGGCCGCTGCAGCCCCACCTGCATTGCCACTGCCCCTTCCTCAGCCCTCTGCTGCCTTTGCAGCAGCAGTAACTCCTGCACCTAGGGAGGAGGGAGGAGGCGGTGGGAGCAGAAGTGCTGGGCCTGCATCAGGGGGAGGTGCTAGGAGGAGCTCCGCACAGGAAGCAGGCCCCTCCCAAACCACACCCGCAGCGGCGACCACAGCCACCACCGCTACCCCTGCACGTAAGGCATACAGGCCATCATCTAGGGCCGCCTCAATCGTAGCTGCAGCGGCAGCTGCCCTGCCTGCTTCTCCTCTCCCTGGCGCAGCTGCTGCTGCTGCTGCAATGGGAGGCCCAGGTGCTGGTGCAGATGAAGTGGAAGATCTGGAGGGAGGGCATGCTGCAGAGGATGCTGGGCCATCAAGCGGAGTGGGCACCGGAAGCAGGGGGGTTCAGAGCAGTGGAGGAGCAGCAGAGGAGCAGCGTGCTCCACCGAGCACAGCACGCAAGGCAAAGAGGTGAGGTGGAGGCTGAGTAACCGGGATTGTGATAGGGACTGTGGCAAGATCTGTGCCGACTGGGTATAATTTGGCAGTGACGAAGACTAGCTGCCACTGTGTTACCGATGGGTGTGCCGGGTACAAATAAAATAGATGTCGTGCACAAAGAAATCTGAACGCTCCTGCGTTGCTGAAGTACGTACTGCAGGGTTGTTGCAGTGGCCTTGAAACTTAAGCTGCTGCAACAAACAAAAAGCAAAACCAACATGCATGTGATCCCAATTTTTTTGCGGTTTCAGGCGTCTTGGAACAGTAGGTTGCGCACCATCACGCAACACCTGCAGACCTTGGCAACTGTCATTCACCTTAACGTGACCACCCTGTGTGCATCAGTGTGCACTAAAAATGTGCGACGAACAAAGCCACCACTGCCAGTGCACTGCCTTGGTCTCTCTGCAGGTCCGACACATCAGCTAGGCAGGCCTCTCCCCCCTCAACTCGTCGCAAGACGCGCGCAACCGCACGTAAGGCAGCTCGGTCCCCAACTTCCAACGCAGCTGCTGCTGAGGATGAGGCAGGCGAGGCACCAGCCACCCAAAGCAGGAGAGGCAGGGGTAAGTCTAAAGATATAGGAAATGGTAGCAGAATATCAAGCCACTCAGTCACAGTGATAGGTCATGAGGGGTCGACAAAAGTGATGAGGCATGTCAGAGGCCAGGCATACAATTGACACACAACCAGCTTACATACCAGCTGACATACAGATAGCTTTACTCTGCCCTGTGTTGCCAAGTTCAAAGCAACGTTTATCATAACAACTAGCAGCACTTTACTATGCCCTGTGCTCCTGAGTTCAAAGCAACAATTGTCAGGACAAATAACACTAAACTGGCTTACACATACCACGAATGCCGGCGAAATTTGCACAAGAATGCACAGAATCGTAATGGGTTACAAGGAGTGACTGCTTCACGTGACAACATGATTTGCTCTTTCTTTGTTCTCGGGATGAGCCTCTCTGATTCGTGAATCACTCCATGCAACGTTTTTGCAAAACCTTGCGTGTGCACCCTGTTTGGCAGGCTCCGGACCTTCCAGTGAGCAGGCACAGGCACCGCCCACAACAAGGAGGGGGCGTGGTGCTAAGCGTGCTCTTGAGCTTGAGGAGCAAGCAGGGCCTTCTAGTGGCAGGTATGAGGGGTAAAAACACTGGTGTGTGTGGGTGGGTGGGTGTGGGTGTATGCTAGAATATGTGCTCCCTGGGCATGTTGGGCTGGAAAGTGTTATTACCCAGGTGCAGAGGGCGCGCTGGCGTGGTGGTGGTGTAATGAGTGGCGAGCTGTAGCTGGGGGTAGTATGATAACGGTCGCCAGGGAGATCTGTGTGAGGAGGAAGGGGCAAGATTCTGCACTGCTACTAGCTTGTGAAAAGAGCGCAAGCTCGTTTGTTTTCAGTGTGCCACTTTTTGACTGCCGCTAGCTGACTGACATGTTGACACTAGCAAACAACAAAAATGCTCTCCTTTCAATTGTCGACCTTGTCGAAAGCTCTTTCATGATGGTGTACGCACTTTCATTGCAGAAATGAAGAGGACGAGGATCAGGACGCCCCAAACTCTGCCGGCAGCAATAAGCACCGGAGACGGGGGGCCTTTGTGCTTGAAGATCTGGCATGAACACGTAATTTATTGGGATTTTTGCGTTAATTTTAGGTGTGGAGACACCACGTTTATTGCCATCGGCATGGAGTGTTCTGTTGTATCAGCTTTTTACTTTATTGCTCGCAAGGAGGTCTGATGAATGTGTGAGAAAGGTTTTGCGTGCGAACGTTGCCAGAGATATGCGTGTTCCTAGTCTCTCTCTCTTTTACTTAGTAGCAGTAGCTATAGCAATCCTCTTTTCCTCTCTCGTTTCCTTTTTACTTCCCTTTTTTGTACATTTGCCTTCGAGTTGTACATTTTCATTTTCGTGATTAATGTTGTCAGATCAAAATAGTTGGCTGTAAGAAGGCGTCTGTTTGCCTTACAGGCACGATACAAATGGGTTGACAGTTTAGAGGACGACCGGCCCAAGCTGCAGTTAACTGTTGGTTTAAACACGTTTCTGGGTGCGCACCCCCGGAAATGGTTACAATAATTACAATGGGGGGTGACCCTGAGCCAGGTTGTTTGGTTGATCGGCTGCTGACTGGTCTCGGCCAGCCACAAATTATTCCATAAGAAGTTCAGAAAGAAAGAGAATAAGTCTAGTGTTCTGCTGAGAAAGGAAATTATGAAGTTGGTTGTTGTCCTGTTGCTGCAAGAAGGCTCGAGCTGCTGAGAAGTCCTCCAAAAGCTGTAAACAAAAAGGAGAAATGTTTCCTCCTCAGCTCACAAGCCCGATGGTCTTGGAAATAAAAGAGCGTGCACCTCATTTTGGACATCTTCACCAGGGCACTGGTCATCACATACGCAGAACCATCTTCATGCCACGCTGCTGCCTCCACTTTCAAAGTATGCGCACGCAAGCGGAGTCTACTGACATTGCGCATTTTTAATGGTGGATGGCGTATTACATAGGTCCAGGGGAGATAGCAAACTCCCTACTACGAGATTGAAACGAAACTAAAAGTTGCTGATAAATAAAAGGGCAGCAAGAGAGGCAAGCTGGAAGCGATAACAGAAAATAGGGGGGCCAACCAAGGTGATGAGAAGAAGGGCAAAACGTGTATGAGAAGGTCAAGCACGGGAAAGAAAGAAGGAAGGAAAGCCTGCGTACTTTGGTGCCCACGTAGAAAAAACGAGGTTTAGGAGGACAGGGCTAGTAAAGAGTGAAAAGGCAACGGGCCGGTCTAGCTACACCACCGCGAGGCACTCAACAAAAAAACTAGGGAAGCTAAGAGATAGCCAGATAAAAGCAGCTAAGCCATTGCGATGACTGGTGCGCCAAAAACAACTTCAACACAACCCAAAGAGAAGAGAGAGTTCCCCTACAGAAAACGCAGCTGCACCAACACGTCACTCTCAGCATTACGAGCCCATACTAGAGAGACACGGGAGGAGTACATTGCGCATAACATGTTTGGACAGATCAAGATGAAGATACAGTGGTACAATAGTCAATCCCCTCACTAGAAAAAGGGATGGCAAACCAAGAATGATGAGTGGCCAGTTTGTTGTTGTACGTGTTGGGGTCAACCGACTCAGCTTCTTTCCAACACCTCTCATCCTAAGAAAATAAAAAGAAAATAAAGACTCCGCTGGTAGTGATGACACAGCCAGCATGATTAAGGGAGGGGGTTACTTAGGTGCCCTGTCATAGCAAATCACTGTCACTGCAAAGTATAAGTCATGATCGCAGGCCCAAATGACACGATGTCAGTCACACGAATCGTCACAGCCAACAATTGGGCGTGACAGCCCGCACCAGGCAACCGCAAACAATTAAAAAGAAATTAATGTGGGTCAGGGGGGTTGTGTGCCGTAGCACCCGGACCCACTCCTTGACTGTTGTTGCTTTTGTTATATTGCAGTGCATACCTTGTTTTAATGAGTGCAGATGCATGTCTGATGGAGTGTTCATTCAGTTTGTGTGTCAATTTTTTGATCTTATGGTAATCCTGATTAAGGTCTGCCAGTGGTTTGTCTGTATAGTCTTTGTAGATAGTTCCCATAGCTCCAACGAGGATCACGTGAAGCTTGACTTCCCTATATCCATGTCTGTTTAGGTTGGCAATAAGCATGCTGTGCTGTGTTTTTGCTTTTTGGAGTTGGGGATCAGGCCTAGTGTCTTCACAGAATTTAAACTCAATCAAAGTGAACCTCCCACTGGTTTGGACTTAATTTCTTGTCTTTTGCAAGCTGTTGAAAGTTTGGGTTGCAGGTGGTTACGCGAGAGGAGCACACAGTGCTAGGTAGAAATAGGACGGCGTCAGGACAAGAAGAGGCTTTTAAAGCATGTGCTGTTAGTTTTGGAAGCAACCAAGAGGGCAGTGTTTTGTTGGCAGTTTTTCTCAGATCTAGGCCTTGTCAGTGTAGGCAATTTGGTTGGCACCGCATGGTCCCTTTTGTAGGGCTTGGACAATCAGCACGCTTGCCGTATTATGGCGTTTAATAATCATGTTCCTCATTTTAGTGTGTTGGCAGCCTGAGAGTATGTGAAGCGCACTATCAGTGCAAGGGCAGATGAGGCAGTTTGCATTGGGAGAGAAGCCGTTTTTGATTAAAAATTGTACCAATGCAGTACCTCATAACATTACGCTTTTTGTAGAATTTGAGATTATTATTGTTCCAGAAAGCATTTGTGGTTTGTTTATTGACCAAAGGTCCAAGGTCCTTCCAGTAGCTGTAATACCCTGTGTTTGTTTTGGCACTCCCCAGTATGTGTGATTTGCACATTTCTGTTTTCAGCTTGGCCTTTAGATCAGAGAGTGCACAAAGCCTAGGTGTAGTTGTCCCTCTTCCGCTGGGATTCTCATCAGTGTCTTTAGCCGCAAGCCAGTAAAGGTGTGTGTATGCATCACCGTCTGGAGCTGGAGGCTGAAAGTGCATGTCATGACCTCCGTCATGTAAAGCAGAGTGTTTGGCAATTGCATCTGCACATTCATTTCCGGCAATGCCACTATGGGCTTTCACTTTATAGAAGCAGATAGGTTCTGGTGAAGCATAAATTATTGATTCAATTTGTTCTAGCAGATTTGAGTGTATATGGTCTCGTTGCATTGCAGGGAAGATTTGTCACGCCCAATCGTTGGCAGTGACGAATCGTGTGACGGAGCAGTTAAATTGGTTGACAGTTGATAGTTTCTTTATGTCTTGTTCAATAAGCTGGATGGCCAGTCTTATTGATAATGGTGTGCCTTCGGTATCCATCAGTAGATGTGCTGAGTCTTATACTTTGCAGTGACCGTAATTTGATCTGACAGAGTAGCTGTTTTCTAATTTGACTTAGGGAGCATGCACTGTCCGTTGCAATCTGGGTATACTTATTGGTAAGCGCTGCTGCAATTCCTGTGAGCTCAGCTCTATTGGTGGTGTTTGTCATTCCCACGCCTCCTGAGTCCACATAACATTCAGCTTTGGTTTGAAGGCAGTATACCCCTGCGCCTACAAAGTTTCGGCCTTGCCTATGCAGCTTCCGTCAGTGTATGCCCATGATTTCCAATTGGGGCACTTCAATTCAAACTGCTTATCGTCCCATGGTTGGAGGTGGACGTTAGCGTTTCGGCCTCTTTCCTGGCCAGTGACGTCCTCTCTTTTTGATTTGAAGTACTGGGGGCAAACGTGGTTGGTGATGTGGTCTGTGTCCTCTCTTGCGAGGTACTATTTTTTTCCCAAACTGCTTCTGGGATACTCCTTTGCAGTGTTTGCAACCAATTTGGTGATGCATCAGTTATACGCTGTTTTGCTTCTTTGTTCCAGACAGCAATAATATCCATGCTCCAGGTGTGGTTGGAGAAATTACGGCTTCAGCTTCTGTTTCATCTGCTCTGCGTTTGTTGTTGACGTGCAGGCGATGGTCTACCACTTTTGCAGCTTGTAGATGGTATTGGTACATATAGTTAAAAGCATCAGATGTGTCATTGAAAGTTCCCGCAACGCAAAACTTTTTGTAGTCCCCAAGAGTGGTTGCCCTACTTTCAGGGTCAAGGGGTTGTACCTCACAGTACGATTTGTCATTATTATGTGATGTGGTCGTTGGCGCTTTGTCCCCTTGGGCTTGGGCGGCTGTTCATTTGCCTTTGGGGCGAGTGTTTGTTGTCTCTCTGCTAGCCTTTATGATTTCCTTTGTGTAGTGTTTTGTATTTTGCTATCCTGGGTTGCTGAGGGAAGCTCAGGTGGTGTCCCCGCGGAATATGGGCGTTTCTTGCAAGCATTCTTGATATGGCAGTCTTCTGCATTGGCATCTTGAGTCCCATACCTCTGAGTCATAGAGCGTGTTTGCCTCTGTGGAGATCCTGGACTTTGATGCTGGGAAGCATGTTGTAATAAGTTAACATTATCAGTTTGTCCTTGGGAGCACTGGTGCAGATTTTCCTATCTTCCAGTTTTGTTGGCATTGCCTTGCACCTGTCTTGATTGAGATGTGTCATGCTCATCAGGGTCCTGGTGCGCTTTCTGTTTGTGCTCGCTAATCTATTGTTAGCAGCAGATGTACAGGGTAGTTCCTGCCTGGTCATGGCACGGGTTTGCCTAGGTGCGGTCGCTCTCATCCTATGCTTTACTTGTTTTACTTTTTGCTCTGTACTTTTTAGTAAACTCTTGAATGGGAATAGCCCGGTTCGAACGACATACATTTGGCTCACACCCACGCAGTCCTTTAAAAGCGCTCAGTAATTGAGCAGTCCAGCAGGCACTTGAACGAGGCTGTGAATTGAGATCAGCCTGGACCACACTCCACAAAGTGACACTTTTGGTATTAAGCAGCATACTATAATTAAAAGCTGGACAGCAGACTGAAACCAGTAGAACCGCAACGTTTCATGTCCACATTCCGGAGTACAGCCCAGCAGTTAGTGGTAGACCGCTTCACACTTAACGTGCCCTTCAGAAAATGCAAATGAAGCGTTGGCAGTGAGTGAGCTAGAGAACTCCCTGCCTGCCTGCAAAAATCCAGTACCCCATATTTGACTTCCATACATGCCAGCAGGAATAAGATGTCTTAGCGAGCCACAAAGAAGTGTGCGGTCTGTCTGCCAAAGCGTGATCGCGCACAAATCTATGTATCCTATAGGCAGAGGCAAGAAAATAAATATAGGAGGGGATGCATGCTCAGCATACCTAGCCATGCTCAAGGTCCTGTAGAAAACCATGCCCAGATGCATAAAATAATCTTTGTGATGAAGGGTGGCACCGTTAACAGTAAAAACAGTAAAAATAGGACAATTTCACCCGCGGAGTTGAAGTGCACAACCTCGGACTTAGCAGTGTCGACAATCAGATGTTTATTTCTGGTGTACACAGCCAACCGACTCAGCATAATTTGCATAGCACGTGGCTCATTATTCAGCAATGTAAAATCATCTGCATACAACATGCGGTGCTTCCTATGTGTGAGACGTGCACACCTGCGGTTCCAGTGACTGCCCCTGTTACCCCCTCAATGTAGTCGTTAATATCGTTAATGGAAAGGAAAAAAGCAGGGGGGACAGGGGGCAACCTTGTTTGACCCCACAAGCACTCATCACGGTTGTATACTACTTGTCTTGAATTCTTACAGGCAACAAAGGCACAGGCATAATGCTGGCAAGCAAGGCAGTACGCCTAATAAGATGATTCCATAGTGCATCCCTTGGAACGGGGTCAAAGGCTTGCTAAAAGTCAATGAAAGCAGCGTTTTCCTTAGGTTTAATCGTATGTGCAGCATGTTGTGCCGAAGAATGAGCATGGGTTGCAAAGTGTTACGGCGACCTGCTGGGTTAAAACCATATTGGGTGTCAGGGATCTTACAGCTGCCACATACCACTCAGTAAGCAATGAATAACATTGGCGTGTTACGGTACATAATGCCACTGACAGCCAACATGCGGGGTCCAAAGAGGGATTTCAATTGGCCTTGCAAAACCAGCCATAAAATTACTTGCCACACCTGCAGTAAACACGATGCTCTTGGAACCCAAGTGTTGCTTGGGCTTCGAATCTTGGGCTCGAGAAACTGACTGGATTCCCGAAGAAATCATAACACTTTTAAATTAAGAATTTTCAGTTTTCTTGTCCACCAGTCAATTTGTCACTGCTGGCCACCAATCAATTGACTGCTCAATTGAATCCTGGGCCTTTGGGTCAGGTGGGCAGTCTTCATGGTGGTGCACACAGATAGCTTTGTATTACTGGGCTCATGCCCGCCGATGCATGCACTGCGGTTGCTGGCGCATGCCTGCTGGCAAGCACGCACCCCCTACCTGCTGGCTTACCTTCGACGCAAGGATCCGGATATGTTACCTTCATACTGTTCGTGAGAACGCCTCACTTCTGACTACTAAGCATTGCCGCTTTTAGGGGGGTCAAGTACAGCATAGTTGTGCCTATACGAGTTCATGACGTACTACCTGTCTGCTGTGTGATCGTCCCTACAAACAGCAGCAAACGTGCCCGAATTAGGTACTACAAACAAGTGCTGCAAACATTATAATGCATTTTACACAAATCCCTTTCCAGGTAACCTCTCAGAATGCTAATAAGGGAGACAGCCACTCGTGATTGGGCGAATGACATGCCGGACGTGTTGCTTCAGACTGTCTTCGACGTCATTCTCACGGCTCCGAGCGCTCACCCCTCATTCTTGGTAAGTGGAAACACTTCAACACTGCTGTCCAGGGTGTAATACAGACAACTTGTGTTCCAACAGTCTCTGGTCATTTTGCAAACCTGCAGCCACAAAAGGCACAGCATGTGAGCCGTCTGAGCAGGGTCTGCAAGGCCTGGAAGAACGCTGTTCAGGAGACGAGCATAGGTGAACATGGTTGATAGTTGAGCATGTTGTATGTCTGATAGGGTTGCGGAAAAAGAGCAGCTGCTGTTTTTGCTCAAGGTTTGGATAATCTGTTCCATTCATTCAGGATCGGAAACAAGTGCACATTGTTGTTTTCACGCACGCCTTTAACTAGTGCTGGACCAGTTGGCTCCTCCTCATCTCCACTCTCCCTCTTCCAGGTGTTTGCCTGCCAGCGACACTTCCGGATGAGGCGTGTGCCTGGTAAGGAAAGAGTCCTTTATTAGCAGGAAAAGAGGACCAGCAGGTGGACCTGTGCTTTTCGAAAACATTTCAGAACTAACCATGGCTTGTTTGTGCAGATGTGTCTTTTGCTGCAAACATAACCAGAAGAGCAAGCCCAAAGGAATATACAAACCATCCATGTACACCTGCAACTACAGGGTTTGCGGCCGGACCTTACGCGCCATTGAGTTTTACGACCCAGGTCAGTTTACGTCGTGTCATTTGCTGCTTGCACGTCAACTTCAATTCACTTGACTCGGCTGACTTGGCGCAACTTTCTTTTCCTTACCTATTCTCTGGAATCCCCCCCCCAAAAGGTTCTTAAATACTTTCACTCCATTTCTGCTTGTGTCGCGCTTACAGAGCATGCAGACACCAAGGTCATCAAGCTGCTGTCATGCCCACAGCTCATTAAGCACAGCTCCAAAACCCTGATCTCTCTCATCGACGCTCCCTACGTAAAGCGCTCTTCCCCTGCTGGTGCGTACTGCTGTGCCTCTGTTTTCTATATACCCAAGTTTTTAGGAATGACAGGATGAGAATTGCTACTGAATGCTAGTGAGTGATGTTAGTTGATTGTCAGTGAACATCATAAGTATGAAGGTGACTGGTATGCAGGTGTGAACGGTATTAACTTGTCCAACACGTATTTTTTTTTCCTCAGAGAAGTGTGCAATCACCACCGGTGTAGCTGTCTGTACAAACTGCTAACTTATGTTTCCAATTGTGTCTGCAGCGTTTAAGTACGTCTATGACACCTTGAATGGTACATTGACATACTTTCAATTACTGGCTCTGTAACTCGACGGGGCTCATGAGATGAGTTTCTGTACTCTATCCTCTTGCAGGCTGGACTCCTTCGGCTTTTCCAAACCTAGTAGAGCTCGTGGTGGGTTCCTACTCCTGAGACTGTTGCTTGCATCATATTTCATGGTCGTACATGTGCATCCTCAAACGCTCTAGGCACCTTTTCTCATTAGCAAGCTGGCCGCACTTTTTCAGCTCTGTGTATAGCATGCCTAGAAAACAAGCACACAATTACAAGCACACACACACATAACTCACATGCACATTATAAAACTCACACAATCCTGCACGCACACACATGCTTCATCAGATCTGGAGGTCGAGCCGCGCCAAGACTTCTCCTACCTTTGATGTGCGCCTAATCAAGGACATGAGCCATCTCCAATCACTCGTGCTTGCCTCAGGCTTTACGAGTAAGTGTGTGTGAGTCTGTGTGTCTTCGCGCCTGCTAGTAGTTCTAGTTCCTAGCTGACAGTTTGATATTATTATGCTGCGCTTTTGGGGGCAATAAGGATCATGTTCAGGTAGTCATCTCCTTTTAGGCTTTTGAATCCTTTAAACTCTAATTATCGAACACCCTTTTATAGCTTTGATTAGCGCTCAACGCTCACACGAATACCCCTGGTAAAACTAGGTTTCCTTTTACGCGTTCTTCACCCTTTCTCAACAAACACAATCGTCCTAGCATGTATCTTTGTCTGTATTTACTCTCTTGATCTTTTTATCCTATTCATGTTTCATATGATCACCCAGGCATCCGGCATCTCGCCTCCTGGCCTGCCACTTGCAAGCGGTTGGTTTGGACTGCGCCCAGCGACGCGCACACCTCAAAACTGTCTCTCCCCCCCATACCAGCGGGAATTGGCTTGAAGGTGATTATACTTGTGTGGGGCAATGTCACTGTGTAAAGCACAAAAAGAGCACAAGGGTTTCAGCCTGATGGTGGATACCGCTCTTACGATTGACAATAATTGTACGTGTATAAAAGCGTCATTGGAATTTTTTTGGTGAAAGCCTTGCACGCACATGTGATGGACTGGCAGCACCGATCTGACCACTCTTCGCAAATACATATACAAATGCACACTCACCATTTTCTTTTGCATTGCAGTTGATCTCGCTGCGTGCGTATGCTGTAAGGATAACCGATGCCAGTACCATAGTTGGCCGCGTTTCAGAGCTGGTGGGGGCCGTCCTTCAATGGAATTTGGACCTTTGTGACGCATTCTCGTGCTTGCATCTGCATTTTTGTGTGTGAGGAGATTGGTGCCTTCCTTCTGCATCTCTGCTGCTTGTCTTGTAGGCATAACTTTGTGGTTTGTGGTTCATACGCACACACACGCACACACACACATGTGCACACGCCCATAGACTGTGAAATGCACAAGTACATAGTAAATTGCTTGTCTCACATCCCTGAGATACCTTCTTTAGGCCACGTCATTACTTCATACACACGCCTGTGCAGATCATTACTTCATGCATACGCCTGTGCAGATCATTACTGCATACACACGCCTGTGCAGATCATCCATGCAATGTATATTTTCGTGACCCTCCATCCTAGCTGCTACCCCACGCTCAGTGACGCCAAAGGCAGTGGCATCAGCACAGCCCTTAAAGCAGCCAGCGTGAGCAGTAACAAAGAAGTGGCTGCACGGAAAGTCTGGCAGCAGTTAAAGAAGGACCGCGACTGGTATGTGTAATTTGCTTTGACAGTGCATGCTTGTTTGTATCTGTGTGTTTTGTAGTAAAGACACTGACATACACACGCACACACACACACGCACATATACACAAACGCAAACACATACATGCTCTGTGGGTTAACTAACTTACCTAATCTGGAGGGCATGGCGCCCTGCCTGCAGTGATGGCATCTGACGTGTACACGTGTACATGCATTAATCTAAGACGCATACTTTTTAGAGCAACACATGACAGGGTACCCCTGTTGCGCTCAACGTTGTCCATTGCTCTCAGGACCAAGGAAGGCATGGCAGCCTTGTCTGATATCATTGTGTCCGACGTGGGGCTGCTTACTTTCAGGTGCGCCTTTATTTTTCACCTCTTACAGGAACAGACTAGCCTCCGTTCTTTTTGGGGTAGGCTCTGGTTGAGATGCGCAATAGCCTTGCTTGGTGCTCACTTTGCGCTCTGCAACACTGTTTGTTCTGTTCCCTATTTGCCTCGTTCTCTCCTCACAAAATCAGGCTGCGCTTCTCGCGGATGCTCATCTCACATCCCCTAAGTGGTCGGTACAAAGACGTCAGCTGGAAAATGCTGGGCCTCCACAAAGCACAATTAAGCAATGAGGTGTGTATATTATGTGCGTGTGCGTGCGCGTGCGTGTTTACACCTGCATTATGCTGCCTCAAGCATGCAAAACAGTGTTTGACCATCTTGCGATATTTATTAATCATATTGCAACTCCTGGTCGTCTCAAAAGGGCTCTGCAACAAATGCCACACACGGCCGCTAACGCAGCTAGACTCGGCTCTAATCCTGCTTTCTTTATATGGGACGCTCAACATGTACTCAGATTCAATCCTTCCTTTGCTTCACACGCACGCACACACATACACACACGCACCACGCACACACACGCACACGCACACACACATACACACACACGTGCACGCACACACATGCGCACACGCACACCCACACACACATGCGCACACGCACACGCACACACAGGAAGGCTCCATTGCAGAAAGTAGTCTAGACGCAGCCCCCCAAGATGCAACCGCTCCCTCCTCAGATGAAGATGAGCACAGCCATGGTGCTCACGGATCATCGCACTGCGCCTCCTGTGGTATGCCTTACAGCGGCAAAGGGGTGCCCGATTACTCCTCTTCTGAGGGGGAGGACACTGATGGCGAGAAATCTAGCAAGGGCAGCGTAGACGGGGATGCTGATGATCTCATGTGCGTGCATCGAATAAAATTGTATGTTTGTGCGTATGTTTGTGTGTGGAAGCCATTGTGTTTGGAAAGCCAGATTTGTACGTTTGCATGTGTGTATGTTCAATTTATTGTGTGTTTCTTTGTGTGTATGTGTGTTTGTAAGGGTTGGCCAGAACCGTGTGTATGCACTGTATATGACTGTATGGTATAATTGGTGATTTTCCTGCCAAAAATACCGTATATACACCGTATATATATACATGGTTCTAGCCAACCCTGGTGTTTGTGTGCACGTTTGTGAAAATTTCATCAGCTGACCTGTTGAGCATAAGCTTTGTGCACATGCAATTCCTAGTTTGTTCCCGCACGCTTCTGTTTTCTATTCCATTTGTTGCTGTTGTGAATTAGAGAACATGCCAATCTATCACAGCACATCCTGCGTGCTGCTCTCTCAGGTATGATGAAATTATGCCTGACAAAGTCGCTGCTGCGCTTCAAACGAGTGTGGACGCATACGCTTCCGTGATCGCTGCCAAAAATCCCCCTGGAAGGACAAGGCTACCATCCCACAGGTGCGGCCTTAAATGATAATGAACTAATGGGAATCAGATGAGACGATGGTGACCTTGATGTGTAATGATCCATGTGCCAATGCAGTTTGAGGACTGGCTTGAGCAAAGCAAATAGAACAATTACGCAAGCACTGAAAGCCAATCCTCACGTAAATAATTAAAAGTAAGGAAAAGGAGCCACGTTAGGACCGGATACCGTGAAACTTATCCACCAGAGGCTTTTGTAAGCCAAGTAGAATGCGCTTTGTAATTTCTGCATGCACGAAGATGGTGACGGTTCTTACACAAGTTTATGTAAGTTGCTGATGCAATTGTGTATGAGAAGATCAAGAGGTGCTTGGCATGGATATTGGCCCAAAGATATCTATTACTCTATGCTGTGCTCAGTGTTTTTTTGCAGGGGCTTTTGTTTGTAGACGTGGATATTCACAACGCCTCCTGCTACTCCTAAACTGCTAACACACACGTACACATACGCACGCGCACGCACGCACACACACACACGCACACGCACACGCACAAGCCATGAGCTTAAGGTAATGAAGGCAAAGTACCGAGTGCACTGGCATATTGTTGACCTTTGTCCTTCCTGTACCAAATAACTCCTATTACAGCGTAGTCGCTTATCTGCATTTCTCGTTACAACCCTCATGCAGCAGCACACAGTAAATCAGCCACCTGTACTCAAGGCAGCTGCTATGCATCATACCAGCCTAAGTGTGCCGCCAAGTGCACAGCCAAGAGCACTTAGGAGACTTCTAGCACAGCACACACACACACGGCTGCGTGCTTGTATAAAAAAGTACAATAACACACACATACACACACGCACACACATACACACACACATACATACACACGCAAACACATACCCCACCACCACCACCACCACCACCACCACCACCACCACCACCACCACCACCACCACCACAATGTCACACAGGCCAGTGCCGCAGAAGCCAGTTGGGGCAGCTCAGCAACAAGGCCTTGGCCGCTCGCATGGCAGCGTGATGCTGGACACAAGCTCAGTGCTAGATCACCAACCCCCTGTTGACTTCACAAAAGTCGTTCCTTTACTAGAGCTTGGTATGTGTTTTTCCTGTTTCTGGTACCTGGTACCTGCACTGGTTGAGAGTGGCATGTGAATGTTTTTAGGGGCTTTTGTCCTGGTGGTGCTTCAACAGCGGCAGCTCCACTCGTGTGGAAGATGGAGCATTCTAGTATTACTTAGGAGGTAGGGGCCTCTTTCACCTCGTGGTTCAAACTAGTTTTTCACAAAGGTCATGCAGGGATGCTTGGATTGAAGAAGGTCAAGTGCTCGCAAACGCACAAAGGCAGAAATAGCCTTTCTCTGCGTGTGTTGCAGGCCGCAGTGTGTGTGTAACCACAGCCAAGTGTACACCACATACGCCTTGCAGAGGTACAAAGGTTCAAAGGACCTTTTCTGCATATGTTGCAGGCCGCAGTGTGTGTGTGTCACCATAGCCAAGTGTACACCGCATTTGCTCAACCATTTGCCTCCTCGTCAAAAATGTTACAGTATACAGTATGCAACTTTGCAGGCCACGATACCACAGGCGATCACGGCACACTCTTACGATCAAATTACTGTTAAATGTGAATGCCTGCTCATCCAACCAAAGCACTGCTTCAAGCTACAGCACATGCCAATTTTTATCATCATGGCACGCTTGCAGAACTGAAGCCAGGTCTTGTGCTTTATCTGTGCTTCGCTGCAGGCCGCAGCACAGGGCAGGATTGGGAGATGACTCTGACTCGTAAGCATGAAGACCCCACGGAACCTGCACGTCTACGCTTTGAGCAGCCTGGCAATGCGCGAGGATCCTTGGCTCTCCGTGCCGTTCTTCCAGGATTGCTGTACGAGTGCACACGGCCAGGTACCTGGTGGACCCTGTTGAACGTTACCCCTTAAACAGGCAAAGCACGCTTTTCATGTTCAGACTTAAGGCAGCCCTTTTGTGCTTGCTGGTGAAAGAAGCATTCCATTATGAGTAATTATGGACGTTGTGTATTCAAAGCAGCACACGCAAAGTCGTGCCGCTCTTCCTAGCAAGAGCTCTAGGACAGATGCTGTCTGCAACTGCTTAATGAGGAACGGACCTCATATATCGTTTTGCTCCCAAATGTCTCTGGTCAACTGGGCAATCATTGTCATTACACGCAGAGCTTGTGCAGATGTAACGCTCTGAGAACTGTACAACACATACGCACATACGCACACTGCCATTCTAACTGCACTTTTATCTTCAGTCCAAGCCGTGTCGTTTGCCCCGTGGCCTTACTCTGATGCTGCCAGCTTCATGAGCACGAGCAAGGACGGGGAGGCAGGCACCACGTTTCCACATCCTATGTCTCCAGCCTCAACTCCTGGACCCCTCCTCAACACTGTCGAGCCCCAAGAGCCATGCATGCATGCTGCTCCAGCTGCTGCTGCCTCCTCTTCTTCTACTCCTGCAGCAGCCACTTCCGCACCTGCAGCATCCACATCTGCACATACAGCTCCCTCCCCCGCACCCTGGGCTCAAGGCCCCTCTTCCAGCTGCGTACTCCTTCCCAGCAGCTACCAACTGCGCAGCCATCCTGTGGAGACAACGTTCAGCAGGAACAGTGAGGATGGGTCGTGCAGCAGCAGCAGCAGCAGCAGCAGCAGCGTGGATGGTGACGGCCATATACCTACCCCCAGCTCCAGGCCTTCTCCTACTGCCAGGCTCAACCCTCTTGCCAAGGACTTTGTGCCGTCCGCTGGGCCCAGTTGCAATACAAGAAGGGGGGAGCAAACAGACGCAGATATCGTCGTCACGCCAGGGCTGTCGGCCGACGAGCAGTATGGCGAGCTGCAACGCGCTCTCATCACTGCCCCTTCATTCGTGGAAAAGGCAAAGGTGCGGGTTATGCGCGTCCTGAAGTTGCCTGCGGTGTGCACGGGGGGGTTGTAACGAGAATGTGGCTGCTAGGCTAAACCCTACGTGTGCATGACATGCAGGACATGAAATGACAGTGTGGATGGACTAGGTGAATTGTAGGTGGTGGGCTGGATAAGACGTCTGGTCCCGGCTAGTGAGCTTGCCTTAAATGGACGTGAAGCATCGATCTTTGTGATTTCCCGTTTACTGAGTTTGTTGGCAAGCCCGTGCTTTCCTCCAGAAGCTGCTGCCGTTTATAGCAAAGCCTTAAGCTGTTTGTGTATTATGTATGGGTTCTGTCCTTCTACTCTCTTTACAGGAGAGAGGGAGGGAGGTCCCAGACATGCATCTCAGAATGTAACCAATCTAATTAAACTTGACTGTCCAGATCAATGTCCCAAGACGTAGAGATGCCTCCTGTGTTATACATTGGTTCCTAAATAATGAAGTAATCAAGCAAGCTGACTTTTGGCAACCGCCAATGTCCCCTCGTAAACATGCAGGTGCTGCATAAGATCAACTTTTTGCAGCTGCCTCGGGGCTGGAAGCCAGAGAAGCTGCGCACACTGTTCTCTCCCTTTTCTTTCCTCACAAAGGTAGGCATCTGTAGGCCCTGAGTAACATTTGCAGTGCCCACCCCAGCAGGGTTTCACATTACAGCTGTGCTCCCTGTCCACTCCAATCTCTACCCTCCCAAAGATGAGGTCCACCAGATCGGCCGTGTGCCGTCGTTTTCTCTGCTGGCTCCGAGTGCCGTCTAATAAAGACTTGTGCTCTGTTGATCGGCCCAGGCTGCCCTCCCTCGAAGTAGGACAAGCTTGATTATTTTGCTGCTTTGGCTGTGTTACGATCAGGCAGCTGTCAACAGCAAGTGCTGCAGTGCCTTGTCTAAGCAAAACTTACAACTCACGCTCTCCTAATGGCTAGAAATATGTGTTCCCGATGCATTGGCCTCCTGCCTTTTCAGGCATGTACTACTTACTGCATGTGTCTCATGAGGTGTCAGCAAGCACGCTGGACGGTTGCCCACAAGAAGTCCCATGCCTGTGCACTCTTTGTGCTGCATGTTGTCCGTTTTTGCTCTTGTTGGAACACCCAGAGCAAGCTGCCCTGTGCATTCGAGAACCCACACAACCGCACAGCTGTCCATGATCACCGCGGACAAGCCCCCCCAACCCCTACACCTACCCACACACAACAAACATATTAGCGCAACGTTGTACTTTTTTGCCTGTCCACGCTCCTGCTCAGGTGTCCGTCATCACCATAGATGAGCCCCCCCATGCTGCCATTCTCCCGGTGTCTGTAGTGAAGGCCACCTTCTATGCAGGCCGCCCAAACCAGCGCTTTAATGCGCTGTGTGTGTCTAATCTTGTGGAGATGTGGCGGCTTGCACTACACGGTGACACAGCGTGGTCGTGTGTGTTGGGTGTGGGTGTGAGTTTGGGTGTGGGTGTGGGTGTGGGTGTGGGTGTGGGTGTGGGTGTCGGTGTGGGTGTGGGTGTGGGTGTGGGGTGGGGTTGTGGGGTGTGGGTGTGGGTGTGGGTGTGGGTGTGGGTGTTAGGTGTTGGGTGTGGGTGTGGGTGTGGGTGTGGGTGTGGGTGTGGGTGTTGGGTGTGGATGTGGGCATGGGCGTGGGCGTGTGGTATAGGTGTGGGTATAAGTGTGGGTGTGGGTGTGGGTCTGGGTGTGGTTGTGGGGTGTGGGTGTGGGTATAGGTGTAGGTGTGGGTATAGGTTTAGGTGTGGGTATAGGTTTAGGTGTGGGTAGGTGTGCTTGTTTGGTATGTGTTATATGAATATGTATTGTGCTACGCAAATTTTAAATGTGTAGCTTGAAGAATCAGCAATCCGCATGCAAAGCATGAGTTATGTTACGCCATGGTACAGCTATCAATGAATGGTTGCCAAGCTGCCAGTGCGTGCTCTTTTTAAGTTCCATATGTGAAGGACTCTGTACTTAGTTGTACACACATGAGAGCATCCCTTATTTTGCGAATTCAAATCAATCAACCTCTTCATCTCCGTGACCCTTTCGTCTTCATTATCGTGCTTGTTTAGATGCAGGCTGCTGGCAACCTGATACATGGTTCAACTATCCACGCATAAAGGCAGGCATCAGAGGAGTACGTGCTCCAAACTTAAACACCCCCCTCGTGCAACTCAGGCTCCCCCTGCTGTCGACCTACATACACAGGGTATGCCTCGCTGGACCTCTCCGCCTGCCCTGAAGTCAGACCGGGAATGCTTCTGAAAATCGTAGAGGTTCCACAAAGGCAAGCTCCGATTGGAAAGGAAGGCGTGGATGTGCTCATGCCTAAAGGTGGGAAAAGTTCAGTCCTGGCCCGAGGTAGAAATGCATCAAGGACTCCAGGGTTTAGATGCTTTGTACTTAAAATTGTTCTAGCACGACTTGACTCACGCCCTGAACTGCACAGCTTTTTTTGGCCTCGTGTAACGACATCTCACACCAGCACATGTGGGCCCAGATATTCAGGAACGTATGATGTGAGAGCCACCCTCCTTGACATTTTGTAGGGCGAGTGGTGGACATGTCCGTCCAGATTGGTTCTGACTCTGTCGTGTCAGATTTGGAGCAACAAGGAGCGTCCTTTGTGACCAAGGTCGACCTGAGCGCCTGGGCCCCATTGTGTAAGGTGAGAGAGATGACGCAGATAGGGTGTGTGCATGTGTGAATGCATATGTGTGGGTGCAAGAGCTGACAGAGAGGGCGTAGGGCGTAGGTGTGAGTACATCTCATGTATGTCACGTATGTATGCGTGATTGCACGTGTGTATATATGTGTGAAAGGTTTAAGGCGAATTGTTAGAGAGCGTGCACGTTTTGTGTGTAGGGCATGAAACAGTTTAGGTGTGCACAACAGTGGGAGATTCTAAAGAAATAATATGTTGTGCTTGAGTTAAGGTAGAAAAAGTAGGATGTGTGAACTTGTATGTACGTGTAAACAAAGATGTGTTGTGTGTAGTGTTGTGCGTAAGTGTGTGTGTGT
>Ga0307968_1000640_pt1 | contig 26056 bp, 17 predicted proteins | sample OrgLakmetagen650_FD_201834 | JGI IMG/M metagenome (GOLD analysis project Ga0307968, IMG submission 201834) | Saline water microbial communities from Organic Lake, Antarctica - #650 | ecosystem: Environmental > Aquatic > Non-marine Saline and Alkaline > Saline | place: Antarctica: Organic Lake...
CGTCAGCTGCAAGATGAACGATATCGACCCGCAAGCCTGGATGGCAGATGTCTTGGCGCGCCTGCCAGACATCACCATGTCACGCTTGCCCGAAATGCTTCCATGGAACTGGAAGCTCGGGCAGGACGCTGTCAACGCAGCGTGACCGCGTTCCTCGCCGGATGCTTACTTCGTTCGCCACAGCAGCCCGAATTATCAAACGCCGGAGGCGTTTGCGGCCGCGAGGCCCTTCGCTTCGACAAGACAAGGCGCACTGGGCGCAGCCGCTTGAGCGACCTGATGGCGCCGTGCCTGCGCCCAGTGCTCACGCTGCCGAATGATGATACACGAAAGGGGAACAGGCTCTACTTGCGGGTGGCCCCGAGATTAGGGGCGGGTTCAGATGGACCGCCGATGTCAGATGGCGAGATACTCGGATCGCAGTTCCTCGTCTTCCAGAACCTCCGACGCGGTGCCGTCGAACACGATGCCACCGGTATCGAGGATCACCGCCCGGTTCGCCAGTTCCAGCGCGCGCACCGCGTTCTGCTCGACGAGGATCGTCGTGATGCCCTGGTCCTTGATGATGCGCAGGGTCTTCTCGATCTCGTCGACGATCACCGGCGCGAGACCCTCGTAAGGCTCGTCCAGCAGCAGAACCTTGATGTCGCGCGCCAGCGCACGGGCCACCGCAAGCATTTGCTGCTCGCCGCCCGACAGGGTGGTGCCTTCCTGCTTGCGGCGTTCCTTCAGGCGCGGGAAAAGATCGTAGAGCCGGTCGATCGACCAGCCGGCCGGCGGCGCGATCTGTGCCAGTTGCAGGTTCTCCTCGACCGTGAGGCCGGAGATGATGCGCCGGTCTTCCGGCACCAGCCCGATCCCCGCCACCGCGGCCTCGTGGCTTTTCATGCGGTGCAGGGGCTGGTGATCCAGCCAGATCTCGCCATGATGCACCTGCGGGCTGTCCATCCGCGCGATAGAGCGCAGCGTGGTGGTCTTGCCCGCCCCGTTACGGCCCAAAAGCGCGAGGATCTCGCCCTCATGGACGTTGAAGCTGATATTCTGGACGATATAGCTTTCGCCGTAATAGCTTTCGAGGTGCCAGACCGACAGGAAGGCTGGCGCGGTCTCGGCGTGGTTGCGGACTCTGGAAAAGTCGGGTTTGACGTTCATGTCGCGTGCTCCTCGTCAGGCGGTTTCCCCAAGATACGCTTCGCGCACCTTGGGATGGCCCTTGATGTTTTCGGGGGTGTCCTCGACCAGCGGGCTGCCCTGCGCCAGCACGGTGATCCGGTCGGCGAGGCTGAACACCACATGCATGTCATGCTCGATGATCACGATGGTGATGTCGCGCTCGTCGCGGATCTGCTTCAGGAGGTCGATGGTGGCGTTGGTGTCGGCGCGCGCCATGCCCGCCGTCGGCTCGTCCAGCAGCAGGAGCTTCGGCTCCTGTGCCAGGCACATGCCGATCTCCAGTCGCCGCTTGTTGCCACGCGACATCGAGGCGGAATGCATGTGCCGCTGCTCCTGCAGGCCGAGATCCTCTAGCATCGCCTCGGACTGTTCGAGGATCGACGTCTCGTTGTCGGCATGCTCGAAGGCGTGCATGCGGAACACCCCGTCGCGCTTGGCGAAGATCGGGATCATCATGTTTTCCAGCACCGTGAGATCGCCGAAGATCTCGGGCGTCTGGAACACGCGGGAAATGCCCATCTGGTTGATCTCGTAGGGTTTGCGCCCGAGCACCGACTGGCCCTGGAACATCACCGATCCGGTATCGGGGATGAGTTTGCCGATCAGGCAGTTGAGCAGGGTGGACTTGCCCGCCCCGTTTGGCCCGATGATCGCATGCACGGAATTCTCCGCGATGTTCAGATTGACGTCGCCAAGCGCCTGCAACCCGCCAAAGCGCTTGTTGACGTTCTTGACTTCGAGAATGCCCATGTCGCGCGCTCCTTATTCAGCCGGGTTGGACTGGGTGGATTTCGTCGGGCTCTTGGCCTTCTTGCCGCGCAAGAGGCGCCCGATCCGCTGCCCGCCCTCGACAAGGCCACCGGGCAGGAAGATCACCACCAGCATGAACACAAGGCCAAGCGTGAGGTGCCAGCCCTTGCCGACAAAGGGATAGATCACCGCGACCAGCACATTCTCCAGCCCGTCGGGCAGGAACGCGAACCAGCTGTGCAGGATCTCTTCGTTGATCTTGGAGACGATGTTTTCCATGTACTTGATCGCGCTGGCCCCCAGGACCGGGCCGATCAGCGTGCCGACACCGCCGAGGATGGTCATCAGCACAACCTCGCCCGACGCCGTCCAGAACATGCGCTCGGCACCCGCCAGCGGATCCATCGAGGCCATCAGCCCCCCCGCGAGGCCGGCATACATCCCCGAGATCACGAAGGCGGCAAGCGCGTAGGGCCGCGCGTAAAGACCGGTATAGCTCATCCGCGTGTTGTTCGACTTGATCGCCCGCAGCATCATCCCGAAGGGCGAGCGGAACAGGCGGATCGCCATGTAGAACGCCAGCAGCATGGCCACCGCGCAGAAATAGTAGCCGACCGAAAAGGTGAAGACCCAGTCGCCGATCGCCAGTTCGGTGCTCGCGTTCATCTTCAGCCCGAAAAGGCCGGGCACCGGGATGTTGCCGCCCTGCGCCACGGCGGCGTCAAGGATGCGCGGATCGCTCAGCGCCAGTTGCAACCCGGTCTCGCCGCCGGTGATCGGGGTCAGCACCGAATAGGCCAGCGCGTAGGACATCTGTGCGAAGGCCAGTGTCAGGATCGCGAAATAGATCCCCGATCGGCGCAGTGAGATGTAGCCGATCAGCAGTGCGAACAGCCCCGAGGTGGCGACGGCCAGCGCGATCGCCGGGATCACGTTCATGCTGAACAGCTTGAACATCCAGACCGCCGCGTAACTGCCCACGCCCAGAAAGGCCGCGTGACCGAAGCTGAGATAGCCGGTCAGGCCAAAGAGGATGTTGTACCCGATGGCGAAGATCCCGAAGATCACGAAACGCTGCATCAGATCCGGGTAGCCCGCGTTGAACTGCGCCATGGCGGAGTTCACGGGGAACGGGTTCAGCAGGAACGGGGCCAGCATCGTCAGCACGAAGACAACCAGCAGCAGGGCGAAGTCTCTTTTTCCCAGACCGAGCATGGGTCAGTCCTCCATCACGCCCTTGCGGCCCATCAGGCCACGCGGACGCGTCAACAGAATGATGATGGCGACCAGATAGATGATGATCTGGTTGATACCGGGGAGAAGGTCGATCACGGCACCCATCGAGGCGAAGGATTCAAGGATGCCCAGCAGGAAACCGGCGAGCACCGCGCCGGGCAGGCTGCCCATGCCGCCCACCACCACGACGACGAAGCTGAGCACGAGAAAATCCATGCCCATGTGATAGCTTGGCGGGTTGATCGGGACATACATGACGCCCGCAACCCCGGCCACCGCAGCCGCAAGGCCGAACATGATGGTAAAGCGCTTGTCGATATTGATGCCCAGAAGGCCCACGGTCTCGCGGTCGGCCATGCCCGCGCGCACCACCATCCCGAAGGTGGTGAACCGCAGGAAGGCGAAGACCGCGCCAATTATGACGGCGGCGAAACCGAAATACACGAGGCGCCAGTAGGGATAGATGATCTGGCCCGGATCGAACCCGATCAGCGTCCCGAAATCGAAAGAGCCGCGAAACACTTCCGGTGCCGGGGTCTGGATCGGGTTTGCGCCATAGAAATACTTGATGATTTCCTGCAGCACGATGGCCAGGCCGAAGGTCACAAGGATCTGGTCGGCATGGGGGCGATGGTAGAAATGCTTGATCAGCCCGCGCTCCATCGCGAAGCCGATCAGGACCATGATCGGGATCGCGAACAGGATGGCAAGCGGCACCCCCCAATCCAGAATCCCGCCGCCCAGCTCGGCACCCAGCCAGTGTTCGATATAGGTTGTCTTGACCGTGGCCGGATTGCCGAGAAAATCGGTCTTGTTCGGGTCGACCGTCTCGAACCCGAGATTGAGCACCCGCGACAGCGTGACCGCGCAGAACGCCCCGATCATGAACAGCGCCCCATGGGCGAAATTGACCACCCCGAGCGTGCCGAAGATCAGCGTCAGGCCAAGCGCGATCAGCGCGTAGGCCGAGCCCTTGTCGAGCCCGTTGAGTATCTGAAGAATTATTGCGTCCATTGTCCCACCCATGGGTTAGAGGAGATGGTGGTTTGTCGCGGAAACGTGGCCCGGGGCGGGCCGGCCGCGCGACGGGCGCGCGACCGGGTGTCGGGATCGGCTCAGCCGCCGTTATTGCACGACCCGAGCGAGCCGCCATCGAATTGCGGGTGATCCGGCGGATAGGTCACCTGCTCTGTCGGGGTAACCTCGACGATTTCCAGGAGGTCGAACTCGGATTCGGGGTTCTGCTTGCCCTTCACAACCAGCACGTCCTTGAAACACTGGTGGTCGGCGGCACGATACAGCGTCGGACCGTTGCCCAGACCGTCGAACTCGAACCCTTCGAGGGCCTCGACCACCGCGCAAGGCTGGAAGCTGCCGGCGCGTTCCACCGCATCGGCGTAAAGCAGCGTCTGCACGTAGCAGGTATGCGCCGCCTGGCTGGGCGGAAAGCCGTATTTCTCGCCGAAGGACCGCACGAATGCCTTGGACGCGTCATCGGTCAGCGACCAGTGCCAGTTGGTCGAGCCGAAGATGCCCTTGACGTTCTCGCCCGCGCCACGCGCCATCAGGCGCGAATAAAGCGGCACGACGATCTCGAAATCCTTGCCGTTGGCAGTGGCGTCGCGCAGGCCGAACTGCACCGCGTTGGTCAGCGAGTTGACCATGTTGCCGCCGTAATGGTTCAGCACCAGCACATCGGCACCCGATTGCATGACCGGCGCGATATATGAGCTGAAGTCGGTCTGAGTCAGCGGCGTCTTGACCGTGTTGACGGTTTCCCAGCCCATCGCCTCGGTCGAGGACCGGATCGCCTCTTCTGTGGTGTAGCCCCAATTGTAGTCGGCGGTCAGGTGGTAGGCCTTGCGGTCGGTGCCATAGGCGTCGGCCAGCACCGGCGCGAGCGCCGCCCCGGACATGTACGAGTTGAAGAAGTGCCGAAAGCCATTGGCCTTGCGGTCCTTGCCGGTGGTGTCGTTGGAATGCGTCAGGCCGGACATGAAGATCACGCCCGCCGACTGGCAGAGGTCCTGCACCGCCACCGCGACGCCCGACGACGATCCGCCGGTGATCATGATGGCGCCGTCCTTTTCGATCATCGAGCGGGCCGAGGCGCGCGCGGCGTCCGATTTCGTCTGGGTGTCGCCGGTGACGTACTCCACCTTCTTGCCAAGGATGCCGTTGCCCTGCAGCGCGTCGGAGCTGAAGGTGCTCATCATGCCGCCATCGCCGCCACCGTTCAGATGCTCGACCGCCAGCTCGTAGGCGCGCAGTTCGTCGGCGCCCTCGTCGGCATAGGGGCCCGATTGCGGCACGTTGAAGCCCAGCGTGACGGTGCTGCCAGTCGGCTCGTTCGTGAAGGCCGCGGCGCTCGACGCGGTGAAGATCGTCGGCATGGCCACACCGGCGCCGGCGATGGCGCTTGTGCGGATCAGACCCCGACGGGTCAGGTTTGATTTGGACATGTCATCCTCCCTTTGTTTAGAAATTTGCGGGATGCGCCTCCTCAAACGCAGCCCAAAACACTTTTGTGCAAGGTAAGTATGGATGGCGATAACAAAGTTTCGCAACAGCCGCGTCAGGCGGAAGAATTCTTTTGTTAATTCATGGACGTCTTTGTCAAACGTTTTGTCAAAATATTTACTAGGACCCTCAGAGACCGCACCAGCCGGCGAGGCCGGCGGCGCGGTTTCCCTTGAACCTTTGTCTGATTGAGAGCCTGCGTTCCTGATTGAAGAAGTTGAAGACGGGAGTGTGGACGGCGGCGAATTTCAGAAGACTTCGCATGCAGCGAAACCGGCGCGCGGGTCGTCCTTACATGCGTTCGACATGCCAGCCGTCGGGCACATCGCAGGTCGCCGTTTCTGCCGATCAGGCATCGGCCTTGGGGCTCCGTCCGGGTTTGAGCGGGCCTTTGGCCATGTCCAGAGTATATTTCGGCAGGATCGACGAATGGCCATCCTTTACACTGTTCATGTAATCCTGCGGCTTTGAGATAAAGTAGCAGAACGCCATTTGCGGCGCGCCGTTCACGACCACCGAGATCCGCTTGCGTTCGTAGACGTTTTTCTGACCGCGCCCATGGTATCCTTCCAACTCGTCAAGTTGCTTCAGCGCGCTTGCCGTGACCCTGTATACCTCTCCGACGACATGCTCGCCTTCGCCCCTTTCGTCCACGAGCGTGGCCATGCGATGGAGGTAGTCACAATCCGGGTTATTGCAGGCCGGTTCGTTCTGTACGACCAGCGGCAGCTTTTGACGGGTCCGCCCTTCGCCAACAAATTCCTTCAGAATCTCCTTGTGCGTCTCGTAATTCGGGAAGCCCCGTTTGAGGGAGCCGTAGGTGAAGTAGAGGTAGGTGGTGTCGTTCTCCTCGGGGGCGATCGCTTCGCCGCCCATCAGTGCATCGGGATCATCGACGTTGAACTTCTTGGACCAGTCGACCAGCCGGCTGTAGATCTCGTCGGACAAGTCGACCTCGCTGAGCAGGGCGAGACAGCTTTGGACATTGAATGCCTCTTGGTCGAGCAGCAGTCCGATAATGTCCTCGGCGCCATTCTTCATCGCGACATGCATGGCCGAGTAGCCGAATTCGTTGACGATGTTCACGTCGATACCGAGGTCGATCAGTTTTTGCGCGGCGGCCATGTCGGGACGCCCGCGCGCGTTGCCGTGGCCTGATGTCTCTCCCGCGCCGCCGGCTGCATAATGCAGCAGGCTGTCCCCGGTTGCTTCGTCGACGATGTTCACGCCGACCACGTCCTCGTTGATCGTCCGGTATATCTTGTTCCAGAGAGTGGTGTCATCCGAAAGCGTGGTTTCCTGCGCCCATTTGATCACCCGGTGGTCCTGGTGATCCAGATCGTCGAAGGCGATTTCGAGCGTATCCACGATCTCGTCCGGAGTGGCCATCGCACCTATGCCGAGCATGCCGTTCGACAACCTGGCCCGGCGCGGTCCGGCAAACGTGGCCCCCAGACGCTTCAACTGCGTGACGTTGTTCTGCGTGCTGGTGTTGTTCCACATGTTCGTATTGCACGCGGGACACAGGATCACCGGCTTCTTCTGGTACTGCCACGCGACGAACACGGACGTGATCAGGCTGTCGCCGATTCCGTTCGCGACCTTGCCCATCGTGTTGCAGGTGATCGGGGCGACGATCACGCAATCGGCCCAGTCGCACAGCGCTAGATGCGAGGCACGCACCGGCATGCCGAATTCCTCGTAGCGAAAGTTCCACTCGTCGCTGTTGCGGTAGATGTCGCTGTGCTTGATGTTGTTCAAAATCGTTTCGGTGCCGAAATCCTTGAAGAAGTGCTCGGCCTGCGGTGACGGGGCCAGCTTCACGTGGTGACCTTCGGCCACCAGTCGCTCGACCAGTTGCGGAACCTTGTCGGCCGCCGACGATCCGCAGGCGCACAAGAGGACGTTGCGCTTGCCGTCGCGCGGGTCCGTCAGCCCGCCCTTGGGATAGCCGTAGCGGTTGTGATCGAGGCTCGGCGTGTCCTCGACCGTCAGCGCCGGAAGGCCCGCCGCGCGGATTCGCTCCTGCAGCGCGCCGCTGCGGATGGCGTCGATGATATCGTCGCGCCGCCCCAGGTATTCGCCGTTCAAAAACAGGTAAGGCACCGTCGCCTTGCCGGTCCTCCGTTCCAGTTGCTGGCGCATCCGAGAGGCGAGCGACCCGGCGCCCGACACGTCCTGTTCGAAGATCTCGGTCACCCCGATATTCGAAAGGACGCTGCGCAGCATGTAGGACCATGCATCGCCCGGATCGTGAAACAGCGCGAGCGTGTTGTCCGAGATCAGCTGCTCGACATCGCCGGCATCTTTTGGGATGTCCCGCCGCTGTAACACGACCATTACCGGATTGCGCCTCTCTCGCAGACCCGCGAACAGGCGGGACCGTGGGATTTGCCAGACCTGCGATGTTGCCGGGCTCATGTCGACCAGCGTCACGTCATCGGTGGTCGGGTCGTAGCCGATGCATAGGCACCAGAATTCCTGCAAGAGCGCGGTTTCGACAAACTCGCTTTTCGGCACAGCCACCGCCTCGAACCCCAGCACGGCGTTGAGGTCGATATTGACCATCAGATGCCGCTGCGGCCCGTCGCCGAGCTGGCGCAACTGCTGTGTGAACCATTCCTCTGGATCGTCGGCCCCGTCCGCATCACGATCCTCGAAACTGCGGCTTTCGGCATCAAGATGCAGCTCCGAGAACTTTCCGAGGTACTTATGCGCGATCTTCGCGAGTTCCTCGACCGAGCGTATCGTGCTGAGCGACTTGGTATAGGAGACATCGGTCGAGCGCAGCAGCTTGTCCTCGTTCGCCCAGTGATCGCCGAAAAGCTCGAAGCTTTCGGCAAGGACACTCAGACCGTTGAGGTTCGGCGTGGAGCGCCGGAACATCTCGCGCCGTTTCTCGTTGGTGAGATCGAGATGCACGGTGCTGTCGACATAGCGGGCCTCGGTTTCGAGTGCCTTCAATTCGGTGCCATACGCTTGGCGGGCCGAGAACCGCAGCAGGCCGCGGGACCGCAGCGATCCCCCGTCACGGTCGGACATGGCCGCGTGCAGCCGTCCGGTCGTGGTCACCCACATCTTGCCGTATTTTTCCGGGTGCACGTCCATCATGTGCAGCAATCCGGTGCTCGGGTTGCACTTGGCGATGACGGCGAAATGCCCACCCGGCAGATCGCTGCCATGCGCGAGACCTACCTGGAAATTCGCGACAAGCACGTCGTTGTTGCCGGCGACATACACCGACTCCATGATGCCCTCGCGCAGAAGCTTTTCGGAGGTGGTCGCGGCATCCATGTAGTGAACCCGCACCTGCACGCGGTCGCGCAGGTTCTTGCTGTGGATGTAGGTGCAGGCGATGTCGTAAAGCTCGCCAAGGGCGATTCCGGTATTGACGACATAGGCGCTTGGCAGGTTTACCTTGCGAAAGATGTCGTTGACATCGCAGGGAAATCCCAGGGCCGACAGGCTCAGCGCCGCGGCGGTCACGCTGCAGCAGTTGATCGTCTGCTGGAAATGTTCCATCTGCTCGGTGACAAGCTCGCCGAAAAACGTGGCAAAGAAGGCGATACGCAACTCGTCGGGCAGATCGTGCCACGCCTCCGAGGACAGGAAGGCGATCTCGCATCCTGCACCGGCCCGGGCTGTCAGGCTGACGGGAAGGTCGGAAAACTCAAGATGTTCCTCGTAGAAATAGTCGCCTGCCTTCGCCGTGGCGAGCACGTCCCGTCGCTGTGACAGCAGGACCTCACCGGACAGCACAACGTAGAGCCCGGTTGCCGGCAGGGTCGCAGCCTCGGTCAACTGGAAGGCCACGAAGCGCTTCATCAGATCTGTGGGCTCTTTCACCGACAGGGCATCCGGCAGAGCCGTCAGGACGGTCGTCCATTGGGCATCCGAAAGCGGTGTGGCCTGCGCGGGTAGGGTTGTGGAAATCCCGGACATGAAATGCGGTCCTTTTTGCTGGGTTCAGGTTTCGTGGAAAATTGTCTGTGCCGTACCCGTCTCGAGCGGCCCCGGCTCGGCGTTGAAAAGTGCAGCCGCGCGCGCGCGTCGTCGTATCTCCTCGAGGATCTCGGCACCCGCGCGACCCTGCGCGACGTCGAGAATCGCCCGCGTCCGGGCAACGTGGAAATCCGACCACGGCGTCGGTTCCGCGGCGGCATAGGCCTCTAGCGCGTCCGCGAATCGCGCGGCCTCGGCATACTCTTCGGCATTCAGGCAGGCCTGCATCGCGTTTCGATAGTACCGGAAATAATTGTGCCCGACACATCCTTTGGCCAGCAGCGCCTCGGCTTCGGCGAGCACGTCGCGTCGCCGGGTGGCATCCGGCGTGGTCAGCGCGACGGTGGACATGACCCAAGGACCGATGAATGTCTCGGCACCCATGTCGCGCAATTTTTGCAGCGCGGTTTCGGCAGTCTCGGCCGCTGCGGATGTGTCGCTGTCGTAAAATGCGATGCGCGCGAGTGTTTCTTCGAGGAAAGGCTCGAACCGCCGCGCCCCGATCTGGCCTGCAAGCTCCAGCCCCGACTGGATCTGGAAGCGCGCCTCTTCGAACCGCGCCATCGATGTCAGGATCCATCCGGCGGTCAGCCGCGAGACGATTTCGGGTCGGTGCATCCCCAGTTTCGCTGCAAGATCTGCCGAGCGCAGCGCGTAGTCGAGCGCACTCTCGGTCTCGTTCATGTAGATCTTCGCGGTCGCCAACATGAAGAGATTCGCGCTTTCGACATCGCCGAGGCCGTGCTCCTCGCACAGCGCAAGGCATTGCTCGATCACGCCATGCGCGGTGAACATCCGGCCCTTCGCATACGCGGCGTCGCCAAGCCCGCTGAGCGCCAGCGCCTGCCGTCTGGGCAGGTCGGCCCGCTGCGCGTAGTCCAGTGATTTGGCGTGTTCGGCCTCGCAGCCGTCCAGATCCCCGCGCGGAAAGTGCAGGCTGCCGCGCAGGTAATGGATGGTGCTCAACTCCGATACAAGCGTGTGCTCTTCTGCGAGGCCCTGCGCGCGGTCAAGCACGCCGTAGGCCTCGTCTATGCGATCGAGAATGCGCATCGCCGAGACGATACCGATCTCTGCCTGGCAGATGTCCCGCGGTGTCTGCGCGCAGTCCCGGGCTCCTTCGAAACAGGTGATCGAGGCCTCGCTGCGACCGGAGTCGCGCAACGCGTCGCCCCTGATGCGCAGCAAGGCGCCCTTGACAGGCGTGTCCGGCGCACAGGCCAGACCGGCATCTGCAAAGCGCAGCGCCTCTTCGCGCTGAAACCGGTCACGTGCCTCGCCGGCTACTTCGAGAAACGCTTCGGGCGCCTCGGGATCGACGGCGGCGGCAAGGTGTTGGGCGTACAGCCTGCGATCCACCTTGGCGAACCAGCGCGCAGCCGCTTTGTGCAGGGTGCGGAAATCATTGCGCAGGACCGTCTGCAGGATGGCTTCGCGGATCAGCGCATGCGCGAAGAGATAGCCATCGTCCGAGGGCTTGATCAAGGCCGCCTCGATCAATGGTGTCTCGTCATAGACACTGATCCCGGCGATACGGGTCACCGTGGTCATGGAAAACCGCTGACCGAGGATGGCGGCGGCCTGCAATATCTTCTTGTCCAGCTTGCCGAGCCGATCGAACCGGGCCTGGATGAGGCTCTGGATAGAGCTTGGAATGCGACCGTCGGAATCGGTCGCATGCGCCAGCATCTGCACAAGGAACAACGGGTTGCCCTGGGCCTTTGCGACACATTCGGCGATCAGGTCGTCGGTCACGCGCAGGGTGGCATTGGCCAGCGACACCGCGTCCGACGCCGTCAACGGGTCGAGGGTCATGCATCGCACGCGCGCAGAGCTTTCGATCGACGGAAGGCCCAACTCCATGACCGTGCCCTCCATCCGTGACGTGATCAAAAGCAGCACGGGATTGATCTTGCTTTCCTCAACCAGCAGATCGACCGTCGGTAGAACCGCCGCGTCGGCCCAGTGGATGTCTTCGACAAGCATGACCTGGAATTTTTGTGCCGAATAATGACGTAGCAGACGGCGCAGTGTCTCGTCGTAATTTTCCGTCCGGGCCTCGTCGCTCATCGCGTTGAGCATCAGGGACATCTCGCGGTCCAGCTTTCCACCGAGCATCCGGACCGCGAATATTGCCGTGAGTTGCGACAGCACCTCGGCCTCGACCAGCTGCGACACGATCGCCATGATGGCCGATTGCTGCGCACGGTCGTGCAAGCCGCACATGCTTCTGACAAGCCCTTCGATAGGGTCGTGCGCGTTGCCCGCGCCGAAATCCAGAAACAGGGTAGAGTGGCTCTGGAACCCGTGTTCGCGCGCCGCCCTGAGGGTCGCTTGAAGAAGATGGGTCTTGCCCAGCCCAGCATCCCCCCGCACGTAAATCGTCTCGCCCGTGCCGCGTTCGGCGCAGCCAGTCAGCGCGGCGCGCAGCACCGTCATTTCTCGGTCCCGCCCGACAAGCGGTTTCTCGTCAGCGGTCTCGCGAAATCCGCGATAGCGATTCGCGAGGACCGGCACGTCATATCCCTTCACGTCGAGAGAGACCGGCGTATCGCAGACGATCTTCTGGCTGAGCGACCGAAAGATCCGGTCGTCGATCAAGGTCTCCTTTGGGCCCGCCTGATCGGCCAGCCGAGAGGCGAGGTTGACGGTGTCGCCGGTCAGGGTGAAGTCCTTGTCCTTGCGCTGCCCGTATCCAGTCTTCGAGAACAGCACATTGCCGACGGCAATGCCGATATGCACCGTCAGTTCCCGGCCGAAGCGATGCGATATATCCTCCATGGCACGGTGCATCTCGGCCGACGCGCGCAGCGCGCGCTCGCTGTCGTTGCCATAAGAAATCGGCGCGCCGAACACCGCCATCACGCAGTCCCCGCTATGCCGCTCGATCGTGCCGCCCATGCGCACCATGATCTCGTTGAGGCTGTCGTAAAAGCACGAGAGGACATCGTGCATGTCTTCGGTGTCGAAGTCCCGCGACAATGCGGTGTAGTCGCTCAGATCCGCGAAGACGGACGTAACATCACGGCGCTCGGCCTCGGCTTCCGGTGCGTGGGGGTGTTGCGACGGGGCGTCGGTCCGGCTAACCGCTGGTGTGGCATAAGACTGAAACCGGGCATGCAGCTTCTTGCGATGCCCGAGCGAGGCGATGCCGATTTCCTTGAGTTCCGCCAGGCTGAGATCCCCGACGAGCGTCATGTCGATATCGTTTTCCTCGAACAGCGGATAATACCGTTCTAACCCCATCTCCTTCAGCAGGGTCTCAAGTTCCGGCATCCCTTGATCCTCGGCTTTGATTGACAATCTCAAGTGTTTTGCTCGCCTTGCGAAAAATAGCCAATCGCTTCGCGGAACAGTTAACAGACCTTATCACCTGATCAACTGATGTGTCCTGCGATAAAGTGCTCCGGAGGGGTGTGCAGGAACGACAAACTTCGGAACGGCTTGGATCTGATCAGAGCACCATGGCTGCACCCTGACACCAAGACTGCCGTTCACACAGGCGCCCCGGGCGGAATTCTCACCCGACCATATACTACGAGGCAAATATGCAAAGGCCCGCCTTGGCAAACGCAAGACGGGCCCGCGATTTCGGGGATGCTTCCGGCATCCGCCGGTGGCAAAGCTGCTCAGGTGCTCAGGTATGCTTCCATGCTGTCATCCAGCGCATCTTTCCATGCGGTATGGTGCGCCGGGGCCTGCTTGCCCGTGAGCGGCGACACATAGCCGTGATCGCGGAAGGTCATGATGTTCTGTTTCTTGTGCTTTTTCCATTCGAAGAACGCCTGGCAGGCGGCCTGCACGTCGAAGCTGGGATAATCGGTCTCTGCGACCAGCTCCTTGATGTAGTCGCCCTGGAACTGGATGCAGTCGGGATCGGTTTCGTTCTTGTCTTCAAGCGCCTGGCGGTCCCTCCAGTCTGCGTCCATCGTCGCCTTGTCCGGGATCTCGATCTTGCCCATGATCGCGTCGCGGACCCACCAGGCCTGTGCGTCGAACATGTTGAAGGTGAACCACTGGTCCTGCATGCCGAGGTAGAACAGCTTGGGGTTATGCACCCAGACGACGCCCTTGTAGAGATCGTCCGAGGCCAGCCGGTTGGCGGTTTTCAGGCGTAGATCGTCGGGCAGGAACGGGAAGTGGTGCCGGTACCCGGTGCACAGGATGATGGCGTCGACGTCGCGAGTGGTGCCGTCCTTGAAGTGGGCGGTCTTGCCTTCGACCTTGACCAACGCCGGCACTTCGTCCCAGTTGTCCGGCCATTCGAACCCCATCGGCGCCGAGCGATAACACGACACGATTGATTTGCAGCCGTATTTCCAGCATTGCGAGCCGATATCCTCGGCCGAGTAGCTGGCCCCCATGATCAGGATGTCCTTGCCCTGGAATTCCCGCGCGTCGCGGAAATCATGCGCGTGCAGGATACGGCCGTTGAACTTGTCGAAGCCGGGATATTCGGGGACGTTGGGGATCGAGAAATGGCCCGTGGCCACGATCAGGTGGTCGAATTCCTCGGTCGCTTCGCGGTCGTTCTTCGTGTCGCGGGTGGTGATCCGGAACATGCCGCTGGCATCGTCGTAGTTTACGTCGCGGACCAGGTGGTTGAAGCGGATCCAGTCCCGTACGCCAGCCTTTTCCACACGCCCCTGGATATAATCGAACAGGACTTCGCGGGGCGGGTAGCTGGCGATCTCCTTGCCGAAATGCTCGTCGAAGCTGTAATCGGCAAACTCCAGACCCTCCTTGGGGCCGTTCGACCAAAGGTAGCGATACATCGAGCAATGCACCGGCTCGCCATCCTTGTCGAGCCCGGTGCGCCACGTGTAGTTCCACAGACCGCCCCAGTTGTCCTGCTTTTCAAAGCAGACGACTTCCGGGATCTCTTCGCCCTTTTCCCTGGCGGATTGGAAGGCGCGAAGCTGCGCCAGGCCGGACGGTCCCGCGCCGATGATCGCCACACGTTTTGCAGTCATGTCTGTCTCCCTTGGTGAGGTCTTCCAATTGGTCCTTTTGGTCTCAACCAAATTCACCGCGTGGGCAGAACCTGTCAATGATTATTCACCACAGAGATAAATTATCTCCAACAATAAAAACCTGTCTGCTTCAACATTGACCGCACGAGTGGTATGACACCTTCATGGCTATCTCCAGTTTCGCTCACCGCATGGCTGTCAGTTCGCTGTTTCCCACCGACCATGTCGACATGACCGAGCCGATCAAGATCGGGTTTCTCGCGCCCCTGACCGGACCGGCCAGCTCGTGGGGCCTGCCGGGTCTGAACGGGTGTCGTTTGTGGGAAGACTGGCTCAACCGGGCCGGGGGCATGCTGATCGGCGGTCGACGCTACCCGGTCAGGATCATTCCGTTTGATTGCGGGTATGATCCCGCACGCGCAATGGAAGGCGCGCGCCATCTGGTTCTGACCGAACAAGTCAGGCTTCTGATGATGCTGGGCGGGGATACCTTCACGCCGCTGCGAAGCTTTCTGTCAGAGCACAAGGTGCTGACCTCGACACTGCTGCCCAGCGATTTGTCGCCCGATACAAGGTACCTGATCGCGCCGTCCGAGGTTCACCCGATCTACAACGTCACCGGGGTCGATTGGCTGGCGCGCACTCGAACGGACCTGCGCCGCGTGGCGCTGTGCAGCCAAAAGGATGCGCTTGGCCTGCCATCCATTGCCACGTATCGCGCCGCCTGTCAGGCCGCCGGGCTGGATGTGGTCAAGGACGTGCAATACGCCCCGACGATGACAGATGTCGCCCCGATCGTGCAGCCGATGCTCGATGCGCAACCGGACGTGTTGTGCTGGTGCACAAGCCTTCCGCCAATGGTTCACGCCATGACGGAATACGCCTACGAGAAAGGGTTCACGGGCACGATCCTGTCCTGCACGCTGGACAATTACCAGCGGCTGATTGCCCGCACATCGGTCGAGTTCATGGAGGGGGCGATCTTCCAGTTTCCCGATTTCGACGATCCGGAACTTGCCCGTAAGGCGTTTTTCTTCAACCGGCCCAGCACCTTCTTCGAGGAATACAACGCAAGGTACCCGGGAAGCTGGAGCGCGGTCAGCTGGGAATATGTCGCCATCCTCGATATCTGGCATGCCGCAGTGGAAAAGGTGTCGTCGGCCCATCCGGTGTCCGTTCTGGCCACGATGAAGCAGATGGACCCGGTAACCCACGCTTTTGGTCCGGCGCGTTGGTGGGGAGAATCGATCTTTGGTATCGACAACGCGCTCATCGGGGATTGGCCGGTCGTGACCCTTCAAGAAGGCAAGGCGCGTATCGTGGAGTTCGGCTCCATCCCGGATTGGCTGGAGGCGCATGAACCGCTGCTACGCGAGAACATGGCGCGGCTCGGTCAGCTATGGCACCAGAGGATCGGGATGGATCACTCCCCGGTCGGCTTGAACGCGCGGGATGTAGTGGATTGAAGCCGTCAACTGCTCTGCAAGAACATCTTCTGTTCTTCGACAAGATGCAGTTTCGTGATCTCCACGGCGGCCTCGACATCGCGCGTCGCGATGGCGTTGAAGAGGGAATTGAACCGTGTCTGGTAGGTTTGGATCCGGTCAGGTGTCAGGTGCTTGCGCATCATCGCTGTCCGAAAGCTCTGGCGGCAGACCTCGATCGTGAGCTCGTAGCAGGATTCGAGAAGCGGATTGCGCGTCGCTTTGGCAATGCTGCGGTAGAATTCTTCCTCGCAGCGGGTGAATTCATTGAGATCGGTTCGTACCGCCTCGATGCTGGCGACGGTGCGCGCTAGCGTATCCAGCTCTTTCGGCGTCATGTTCATGACGGCAAGGCGGATCATCTCGGGTTCGATGATCGAACGGACAACGAGATGGTCGAGCGGGCTGGTGCGCTCGCCGATGGAGCCGGGCAGGGTGGGACCGGGGCCGTCGGACTGGTAGATGACAAAGCTGCCGCTGCCCTGGCGTCGCCGAACCATCTTCTGGGTCTCCAGAACGTCAAGCGCTTCGCGCAGCGTGTTGCGCGACACACCCAGTTCCACGGCGAGGGCACGTTCGCTGGGCAGACGCGAGTCGGTCGGGTAGTCGCCTGCATGGATCCGCGCGGTCAGCGTGTCCACGACAACGCGGACCGTCTCGCCAAGTGTCTGACCAATCTGAATATCTGCCTTGACGATGTTGTTCATGAGGAGTGCCATTCTTGCGGACGCCATGTTGCGCCACGGTCATTATGTGCCCTGATGGGACTGTCTGCAAGTTGACCATGTGAGGCAAGAACCCCGGCCAATGCCGGGGTTCCCGTTGTCGAAAGACCGATCAGATGCGCGGCGTATTGTCGGCATGCGTGATCACGTCGGGTTCCAGACCCCAGAGCTTGGAATCGAGACCGTCAATCTGATCGTTCTCGCTGACGCTCATGCCGATCGTGTTCTCGAGGATCAGCGAGAGGATCAGCGCCGTCACGACGCCCGCGCCCACGCAGGTACCAATGCCGGCAAGCTGCATGAGGAACGAAATTTCACCATGTTGAAACGCGTAGGCGCCTTCCTCGATGCCGAGGTAACCGCCGCGCGGGGTGCCCGCCTTGAAGATCCCGAGGGCCAGCATCCCGAATGACCCGGCGCCGATGAACAGCGGAAACAGCTTGTGCTCGTCGATGCCGCGCTTGAGCGTGAACTCGTACACCACGTAGGCCGCAAACGGCGCGGTCAGCCCGAGAATGAACGCCTGCCAGGGCATGTAGACGTCAAAACCCGATGCCCCCGCGACATAGCCGGCAAGCGGGCCAAGTAGCGAATAGGCATAGTTGCCCGACGCATAGGCCAGGATCAGCCCGGTGATCGCCCCGCCAGCCCAGACAAGCGCATAGTTGTTGAGGGCGACGCCCACGCTGGTATCGGCCATGGTCACGCTGACCGCCAGTGCCTGGGGATCAAAGAAGAACAGGCAGGACAAGATGACCATCGGCAGACCCGCGAAGATCAATAACAGGCCCGGTGCGGCCAGCCCGATGCTGTTGGCAAGATACGCCGAGACCCGCTCATGCGGGGCCATCATGCCCGGACGCGCCTCGAGCCGCAGGGTGAAGACCAGTGCCATGCCTGCCGGGAACATGTAGACAAAGCCCACGCCGAAGAAGTCGTGGAACCCCGCGTTGGTCAGCGGCCCGACCGATCCCCATGTGGCATAGCTCAGATACGATGAGACGACCGTGGCCACCACGCAAGTGATGTAATAGGCCGACGCCTTCATGCGCTCGGACACGGCGAAATGCAGCAGGATATTGATGATACCGGCAAACACCGCGAGGAAGAACACGAAAATCTGGAAGGTGTTCAAGCCGGGAAAGATCGCCGGATCCACGTTCTGGGCCAGCGAGTTGACCATCGCACCGCCAATCCACCAATCGTTGATCGAGTCCATCATCGTGGCGCCTTCCATGACATAGTACTGCGACGCCCACAGCCCGAACCCGATGATGTAATAGGTTGCGAAGCCAAGAAAAAAGCCGAGCGACTTCTCGATGGTGGAATTAAAGAGGTTCTTGCGCCGTGCCGTGCCCGCGTCGATGAGCAGCAGGCCCACGACGACAAGGATGGCCCCGACCGTGCCGGAGGCATAGAGCAGGTTTTGCACCAGTGAGTTCAAGGTGACTTGTTCCGCGTAGAACGCGGTGTCTTCAGGTGTCATTTCGGTTGTCCTTTCCCCGTTGTGTCTTGGCGAGCGTCTCGCCGTTCTTCGCCTTTGCCGTCCCGCGCCGCGGCCTGCGCCTACGAGCGACGGTTGCTGGTCAGTGGGTGACCAATTTGGACCTTCTGGCCCAATGGGCCGACGGCGCTTCAATGATCGTCAAAAATTGGTTCTTTTCAAACAAAAGATTTACCATAGGGAAACATTTTTTCGTTGCATCGACCTCACATGCCTCTCGGAGCCCGCTGGTTATTTCGAAACAACACTATTTTTCAATGGCATCAGACAACGAAAGGCCCCGGAGCCTGAATTCACGGCACCGCGCAGGCCCTAGAGGTCCAGGTGCCGGAGATGCCACGAATCTGGGTTTCGCAAATTCTTAATTGACTAGCAGGAATAAAAAGTGAGTATAAGGAATACTCGTATGCAGATATACGCTTGGAGAGGACGCGCGCAATGTCACTGGATGATGCCGGGATCTGGAAAACTGCCAACGGCAAGAGCCGCAAGACGAAGGGTTGTCAGGTGGACGATGTTTCGGTTGCAGAAGTGCGGGCGCTGCTGGCGGACCGTCGGTTTCGCCGGGATCTTCTGATCGCGTTTCTGCGTTTGATCCAGGATCGTTACGGGCATCATTCGGCGGATCACGTCGCGGCGTTGGCCAACGAGATGCGCATGGCGCAGGCCGAGGTCTGCGAGGTCGCGCCGCCCCCCGGCGAGGCCCGCGACGACTGGTGGATCGAGGTGGAGCCGGGCCTCGACTGGAACTACACCCATCCACACGAGGTCTTCGCCGAGATGAAGCTGAACATGCGCTTGCTGGACAACATCACCTGGGAGCGGCTGGAAGAGACCGCGGTGACCGACCCGTCGCTTTCCCCCGAGGATCCCGGCCAGGCGACCGCGCGGTGGCCGAGGACCACTTGTTCCTTCCCTTCGCCCATGTAGAAGCCGCCACCAACATCTTCACCAACTCCGCCATCGATCCCTACGGCAAGATCCCCGAATTCAAATACGCCGCCGTAAGGGTAGAAGCCGCATCGAAACTCGCGGCCGAATACCGGCCCGTTCCACCAAGAGGGAAGCAAGCCACATGGCACACAAGACGGATATCGAGATCGCCCGCGCCGCCAAGAAGCGCCCGATCATGGACGTCGGCGCCGCTCTAGGCATTCCCGGTGACCACCTTCTGCCCTTCGGGCACGACAAGGCCAAGGTCAGCCAGGAGTTCATCACCGGCGTCCGGGACAAGCCGAATGGCAAGCTCGTGCTTGTCACCGCGATCAATCCGACGCCCGCGGGCGAGGGCAAGACCACGACGACCGTCGGGCTTGGCGACGGGCTGAACGCCATCGGCAAGAAGGCGATGATCTGCATCCGCGAAGCCTCGCTCGGGCCGAATTTCGGCATGAAAGGCGGCGCTGCCGGGGGCGGGCGCGCGCAGATCGTGCCGATGGAGGACATGAACCTTCACTTCACCGGCGATTTCCACGCCATCACCAGCGCGCATTCCCTGCTGAGCGCGATGATCGACAACCACATCTACTGGGGGAATGAGCTCGAGATCGACGTCCGCCGGATCGTCTGGCGCCGGGTGGTGGACATGAACGACCGCGCCCTGCGCCAGATCACGACATCGCTGGGCGGGGTCGCAAACGGCTTTCCGAGTGAAGGAGGGTTCGACATTACCGTGGCGTCCGAAGTCATGGCCATCCTGTGCCTCGCGCGCGATCTTGAGGATCTTGAAACCCGGCTCGGCGCAATGATCGTTGCCTATCGCCGCGACAAGACGCCGGTTTTCTGCCGTGATATCAAGGCGGAGGGCGCGATGACCGTGCTGTTGAAGGACGCGATGCAGCCCAATCTCGTGCAGACGCTGGAGAACAACCCCGCTTTCGTGCATGGCGGTCCGTTCGCCAATATCGCGCATGGCTGCAACTCGGTCATGGCGACAACAACGGCGCTGAAGCTCGTGGATTACGTCGTGACCGAGGCCGGGTTTGGCGCCGATCTGGGAGCCGAGAAATTCATGAACATCAAGTGCCGCAAGGCCGGGCTGGCGCCGTCGGTGGTGGTCTGTGTCGCCACCGTGCGCGCGATGAAGATGAATGGCGGCGTCGCCAAGACCGACCTCGGGACCGAGAGCGTCGAGGCTGTCAAGTCGGGGTGCCCGAACCTTGGGCGCCACATCGAGAACCTGAAAAGCTTTGGGGTGCCGGTGGTCGTGGCGATTAACCATTTCGTCACCGATACGGATGCGGAAGTGGAGGCGATCAAGGACTACGTGTCGCAGCATGGCGCCGAAGCGGTGCTGTCGCGGCATTGGGAGCTGGGTTCGGAAGGCTCTGCCGATCTTGCGCGCAAGGTCACCGAGCTGGCCGAGGGCGACGAGGCTGATTTCGCGCCGATCTACCCCGACGAGATGCCGCTGGCCGAAAAGATCCAGACGATCTGCAAACGGATCTACCGCGCGGACGAGGCGGTGATGGATCAGAAGATCCTCGACCAGCTCAAGCTGTGGGAAGAGCAGGGCTATGGCAACCTGCCGGTCTGCATGGCCAAAACCCAGTACAGCTTCTCGACCGATCCGACCCTGCGCGGCGCACCCACGGGATTTTCGGTGCCGGTGCGCGAAGTGCGCCTGTCGGCGGGGGCCGGTTTCATTGTCGTGGTCTGCGGCGAGGTCATGACCATGCCGGGCCTGCCGCGCGCCCCGTCGGCCGAGAATATCCGGCTCAACACGGATGGCGAGATCGAAGGCTTGTTCTAATCTCTTGACGCGGGCGAGGCGCTCTGTTGCCTCGCCCCTGACCGGCGCGGGCCGCGCGGACCATATCCACCATTGGAGCAAGACAGTGATGCAAGCGACGATCATCGACGGCAAGGGGTTTGCGGGAACCATCCGAGAACAGGTGGCGGGCCATGCTGGGACGCGGGAGGTGCAGCAGGTCTGCCGCCGCGCCGATATCGTGGTGGCCGCCGTGGGCCGCGCAGAAATGGTGATGGGCGACTGGATCAAGCCGGGGGCAACGATGATCGATGTCGGCATCAACCGCGTCGACGCACCGGAGAAGGGCACCCTCGAGGACGGCCGCGTCAAGACGCGTCTTGTCGGAGACTGCCACTTCGACAGTTGCGCCGAGGTGGCGGGCGCGATCACGCCCGTTCCGGGCGGTGTCGGCCCGATGACCATCGCCTGCCTGCTGGCCAATACCGTGACGGCCTGCTGCCGCGCCAACGGCCTGGCAGAGCCGGATGGGCTGACAGCATGAACACCGTCGTCAAGGACCCACGAGTGCTGATGGGACGCCCGGTGCGCGACAGGATCCTGTCAGAGGTGTCGTCGTACGTGAACAAGGCCGGGCGCATCGGCAAGCTCGTCTCGATCTCGACCGGCGAGGTTCCAGAGATCTGTATCTACGTGCGCAATCAGGCCGCAGCGGCCCGGACGGCCGGCCTGCCATTCGATCAGCAATTATGGAGCGCCGAGATCACGCAGGATGCGTGCAAGGCGCTCCTTCAGGAAATGAACGACGATCCCGAGGTGCTTGGTGTCATCCTGCAACGCCCCGTTCCCGCTCATATCAATGTGCGGTCACTGCAATCGGCGATCCATCCCTTGAAGGATGTCGAGGGGATGAACCCCGCCTCGATCGGCAATATCGTCTATAACGATGTCGCCATGGCGCCTTGTACGGCCGCGGCGGCGGTGGAGCTGATCCGCGAAACCGGGCTGATGCTGGAGGGGCTCGAAGTGGTCATGGTCGGCCATTCCGAGATTGTCGGCAAACCCGCCGCCCACATGCTGATGGCCGCCGGGGCGACGGTGACGGTCTGTCACCACAAGACCCGGTCGGTCGCCATGCACTCGCGCCGGGCGGACGTGGTGCTCGTGGCCGTCGGCAAGCCGCATCTGATTGGTGCTGACATAATCAAGCCCGGCGCGGTGGTGATCGATATCGGCATCAACCAGGTGACGGGGGCGGATGGCACGGTCATGATCGTGGGGGATGTAGACACCGACGCGGTCAAGCAGGTCGCGGGCTGGATCACGCCGGTGCCCGGCGGCGTCGGCCCGGTGACCTTCGCGATCCTGATGCGCAATGCCATCAACGCCCATCAACGCCAGAAGGACGCGGGCTGGATCGGCTGACGGGGTGGTGTGCGCGTGCGGGGGCTACCAAGCAAGGTAGCCGATGGCGAGAAAGGCCGCCATGCAGCCGCCCCATTGCGGCATGGTCATGCGTTCCTTCAGAAACACCGCGGCCAGCACGATCGTGAACATCCCGAACATCGAGGCCGCGACCGAGGCGAATTCCGGGTGTGCGACGCCGCCCGCCGAGAGCACCGCCAGCAGCGCGATCCCGTCCAGCGCGCCCATCAGCATCAACGGCACAATCGCGCCGCGTCCGATCGAAAGCGGTGCGGACCGAACGAGGACGAAGATCAGCAAAAGCCCGAGCGCGGTCATGCGCGCCAGCAGCGTCGCCTGAAGCTCGCCATCCAGCGCGGCGGCCATCTGGCCAAGCTTGAACGTGACGGCAAAGCCGAGGGCGGACATCACCGACAGCAGGATTGTGGGCCCCTTGGGTGGCGCGGGATCGGCGCTTGTATCGGCCAGGCGTGCCACCACGCCCACACCAGCCACGATCACCAGGACGGCCGCAACCTGATCCAGGGTGATGACCGCCCCCGACAGCGCCGCGAAGCCAAGCGAGACAATCGGATAGGCGCCGATGATCGGACTGACCAGACGCACGGGACCGCGTTGAAACGCAAAGTACAATCCGAGGCTGGCCACGAGAAACGCGGCGCCAGAGCCGATGGACAGCCAAAAGGCATCCCCGCGCGGCAGGCGCAGCCCGTCATTCGAGGCCAGCACCCCAGTGTGAAAGACCAGGCCGGTTGCAAGCACAAACACCAGCGCCCCAAGCAAGGGCACGGTCCGGCTGAGGTAGCGGATCGAGATGTCGTGCAGCGCCCAGCACGTAGCCGCGGCAAGACCCAGAGCAATCGCACTCATGCATGTCCCTCGTTATGTACCGGGCTGGCGCGAAACAGAACCGCTTGCATGAAACGCGCTTTACTATTATTCTCTAGGTTAAACAAATATTCCAAGAATGCAAATAGCCGGAGTGGACGCATGTTGGATACCAGATACCCGGATGTCACGCCGGGACCGCCGAAACCCAGCTCTATCGTACAGCCACGAGTGTTCTCGCTGCCACCGGGAACGGAGCGTTACATGGTCGAAGGGGCGGGCGCGATCCTTGTCCGGCTGGAGACGGGGGATAGCCTCGAAGTCGAGAATGCCGAAGGCGGCCAGCCCTGCGAAATCGTCTGCGCGGACACGGGCGGTCGTTTCGATGCCGGCCTGATCGGGGCGACGGGGCAGGGGACGCCGCAAGGGCTGCTGGCGCTTCTGACCTCTGCGGATCAGTCGCTGCGCAGCCTGCGCATGGGAATCGAGGCGCGCGGCCTCGACCTGTCGCGGGCGCAGGCCGTGCATCTCTTTGGCCGCGACACTCCGGCCGGCACGCGAGAGAGCTTTACCGCCACGCGCGAGGGTGTGGCGATCATCGCCGCCCCCGGCGGGATCATGGATTTCGAGGTGCAGGACACTGCCACCCCGCTCACCGTCCATATCCGCCGCGTCGTGATCAAGAGCGTCGCGCGCTTCCATCTGCCCGACCCGCTGGCCGATCCGGTGGCGGATGTCCGCGTCCATTCCGCCACGGCCGAGGCGTATTTCGTCAAGGCAGGCGATTACATCCAGATCCTCGATGTGGACGGCCGCCAATGTACGGATTTCCAATGTTTCTCGGCCCGCAAGCTGGACAAGGGTGTCGAACACGCGCTGGACGTGACCACGACGCGCACCTTGATGGGACATGCCTATCCGATGCCGGGGCTTCACGCCAAATACTACGATCAGGACATGCTGCCGCTGGTCGAGGTAATCCAGGACACGTGCGGGCGGCATGATGCCTTTGCCCTCGCCTGTTCGGCCAAGTATTACGACGACATTGGCTATCCCGGCCACGTCAATTGCTCGGACAATTTCAACGGCGCGCTGTCGCCGCACGGCGTGACCGGGCGCGCGGGCTGGATGGCGATCAACTTCTTCTTCAACACCGGGCTGGACGCGCATGGCGTCCTTTATTCGGACGAACCGTGGTCGCGCCCCGGTGACTACGTGCTGCTGCGCGCGCTGACCGATCTTGTCTGTGTCAGTTCCGCCTGCCCGGATGATACCACCGCCGCAAATGGCTGGAACCTGACCGATATCCATGTGCGCACCTACAGCGGCACGGAAACCTTTCAACGCGCCATCGCTTACCGGCCCACACCCGACGCGGATCCGAAAATGACCAAACAGACAGGCTTTCACGACCGGTTCGACCGGTTCACCGATAATTTCATCGAATATAACGGCTATTGGCTGGCCAATTGCATGTCCACCGCCGGGCCGATCGAGGAATACCATGCCTGCCGCGAGAAATGCGTGGTTCTCGACCTCAGCCCGCTGCGCAAATTCGAGATCACCGGCCCCGACAGTGAAGCGCTGTGCCAGTATATCTTTACCCGCAACATCAAGACCCTGCCAGTGGGGGGCGTCGTCTACACCGCGATGTGCTACCCGCATGGCGGGATGGTCGACGACGGTACGATCTTCCGGCTGGGCAAGGACAATTTCCGCTGGATCGGCGGCTCTGACTATGGCGGGGAGTGGATCCGCGAGAAGGCCGATGAACTGGGCCTCAAGGTGATGGTCCGGTCGTCCATCGACATGCAGCACAACATCGCCATACAAGGCCCCGAAAGCCGCGACCTGTTGAAAAAGATCATCTGGACTGCGCCGCATCAGCCGAATTTCGAGGATCTGGCCTGGTTCCGCTTTGCCCCGGCGCGGATCGGCGACGACCAGGGAACACCCATTGTCGTCAGCCGCACGGGCTATACCGGCGAGCTGGGCTACGAGATCTTCTGCCATCCCAAACATGCGGGCGAGGTGTTCGATGCGGTGTGGGAGGCCGGGCAGGACCATGGCCTCCGCCCCATGGGGCTCGAAGCGCTGGATATGGTGCGGATCGAGGCCGGGCTGATCTTTGCCGACTACGATTTCAGTGACCAGACCGATCCGTTCGAGGCGGGGATCGGCTTTACCGTGCCGCTGAAGTCGAAGGAGGACGATTTCATCGGGCGCGAGGCGCTGATCCGGCGCAAGGAGCATCCGGCGCGAAAGTTCGTCGGGCTGGATATCGATGGCAACGTGGATGTCGGCCACGGCGATTGCATCCATATCGGACGCGCCCAGATCGGGGAGGTCACGTCGGCCATGCGCTCGCCCATCCTGGGCAAGAACATCGCGTTGGCCCGGGTCGATGTCGCCCATCACGAGATCGGAACAAAGGTGGAAATCGGCAAGCTGGACGGGCACCAGAAACGCTTGCCAGCTACGGTCGTGCCGCTGTCGCATTATGACCCGAAGAAGACCAAGCCGCGTTCCTGACCGGGGAAGTTCACAGTCGGGTCAGGCTATGACCGTCCGCGCGGGCAGGTGAAGGCGGATAAACCCGGGTAGTGCCCCAGGGGATGGTGTAAGAGGCCGCGCGCGGAGCCTTTTGGCGTAGCGTAGCGTGCGGCCGGGCTGGCGGCCACCGCGCTTCTTCGTAGTCTGAGGTTGTTCAACGACCGATGACAACG
>Ga0307968_1000641_pt1:0-7500 | contig 26055 bp, 31 predicted proteins | sample OrgLakmetagen650_FD_201834 | JGI IMG/M metagenome (GOLD analysis project Ga0307968, IMG submission 201834) | Saline water microbial communities from Organic Lake, Antarctica - #650 | ecosystem: Environmental > Aquatic > Non-marine Saline and Alkaline > Saline | place: Antarctica: Organic...
ACACACACACACACACACTCATACACACACTCACACACACACGCACACACACACACGCGCGCACACACACACGCACACACACTCACACACACACACACACACACACACACACACACACACACACACACACACACACGTGCGCACGCACACGCACAGTACATGCACGCACATGCTCGCATGCGCACAAGCACACACATATGCACACGTACTTGCACATGCACGCACTAACACGCACGCACACACACACACACACACACACACACACACACACACACAAACATACACACACACACACACACACATGCACACGCACACACACAAACACGCACACAAACAAGCACACATGCACGTGCACACATTATCACACATTATGACTTTCAGATACACTCAGATATACTAGATTTGTTAAGCACATATCCTCCTACATATACCTGTCCGCTTTTTTTCTTGTGCGTGTATTGAACGAGCAGAATTTTTTTTACCCCATGTCATCCCCGCGTGCAGAACCAATGGCTAGGAAGCAGCAAGCTGGTGGTCAAGCCAGATATGCTGTTTGGGCAGCGTGGCAAGCGTAAGTATGAGTTGGCGCAAGCGTGCTGACGTTGTGGTTCCATTTTGCATTTCATTTTGAGCTTCGTACGTGTCGTAGCCTTCCTTTGAACGCGTGGCATACTTGTTGCCCTCTTGCTGTCTCTAGACACACGCGCAAACACACACGCACACACACTCAAACACACACACGCACACACGCGTATACATACACACATAAACACATATTTTTCTTTCACAGATGACCTTGTTGGATTGAACCTTACATGGAGCCAGGTGCGCTCCTGTTAAATATTCCATACGCTGTTGATCAGCCTATGAATTCAAGTACTGGTTCTGTTTTCAAATTGTTGCAATGGACAACAAAGCCGTAACGTTCTTTCTTCTGCAGTTGCAGGGGGCTGCATAGGATAGGGCATAATTGCATCAGTTAAATGAATGTGCTTTCCTCTGCTATCACGCACACACACATACGCACACACACACACACACACACACACACACACACACACACACACATACACGCACAGGCGGAGGCGTTTATCAGGGAGCGAGTGGGGAAGACTGTGACCGTGAACGAGTGCACAGGGCCTGTGACCACCTTTATTGTGGAGCCTTTCATGCCCCACACTGAGGAAATGTACATGAGCGTCCAGGTATTATCAGTTAACGACAATATTGAGCATTGTGTGCCGGCACGCTGTGAAATATTTCGCAAACACTGGTCCTGTTTCTTGCTCTTTGCCCTTAAAAGAGCAAAGGACGGAGGATGCACCGTTCAGTTACGCATTTTTGTATTGGCTTTGCTTTTATGTATGCTCAATTTCACCTGTGCTGCTTAAGGCTTTGCTCAGAAACACTGTGTGCGCATAAAGCGCATGAATGAGGAATGAGGACCTACGTATGTGTACGTACGTGTGGGTGCATTGTGGTGAAGGATGCGGTTAACATAGAGGTGCATCGAACAACATTCTGGCAATCTTTACGATTGGTGCTTCAAATCACTCGTTTGTGCACCTTTTTTCACCGATGCTGCATCCATCAACACAGTGTTCTTGAACACTTCCTCAGGTGTAGATGTGTATATTGACATCAGTTCACCAAACTGCTCGCACCCCACACACCCACAATCCACCCACTTCACACGATTAGCCACACATCCACACACTTTTCGATATGTGTACATTTTGATCGACAGCGCACGCACCACAAATGAGAGACACATGCCCTGTGTGTTTATCTGCAGAGCAATCGCCTGGACTACGAGGTTTCCTTTTCTGCCATGGGGGGTGTGTCCATAGAAGAGCACTGGGACCAGCTGAGCAGCATAAAAGTGGATGCTGCAGTTGACGTGAGTCAATGGTTGAGAAGGAATGCTTTTTGTGTTGTATGCATGATAACAGGTTAGGCCATGTTAGTACAGGAGTACTAGGACCAGCTGAGCAGCATAAAAGTGGACGCTGCAGTTGACTTGAGCCAATGGCTGAGAAGGAGTGCTTTTTGTGTTGCATTCATGAATAAAGGCCATGGCTTCCATAGAAAAGCACTGGGACCATTGAAGTGGACGCTGCAGTCAACGGCAGAGGAAATGCTACGAATACACCAGTACACGCAAAAAGAAAAAGAAAAGGAAAAAACTTCGCAGGCAGTGAAAAAGCATTCCAACAACTAATTTAGGAAAAGGAGCCACTTTAACAACAAAAACTAATACAAATACCTTTGTACGCGTATTGAGTTCGCCCACAAGGTATGACCTTACATTTCAAGGCTCCCCTGCCAATAATTTACATATCTCTAATTTTTCTTCCTTCTCGTACACACACATGTCCCACTGCATGAAACACATAGCAGGTGTTCCCTTTTCTATTCCTTCTCGTACACACACACGCACACACACACATACACTCATGTCCCACTGCATGAAACACGTAGCTAGTGTTCCCTATTCTATTCCGTCTCGTACACATACACACGCACACACACACGCACACGTCCCACTGCATGAAACACGTAGCAGGTGTTCCTTTCCTGTTTGCCTCCACGATCACGCTCCGCTTCAGTTAACCATTAGGTTTGCGAAACACACATATACACACACATGTACACATGCACATACACAGGGCCTTACAAGTGAGGCGGTTGCACCTCTGACAGCCAAGCTCCCCCTAGAGCTGCGCACCAAAGTGGGGGAGTTCCTGAGGTCTATGTTCAAGGTGTGTGCTTGATGAGCTTGACACCACCCACTTGGCTCATAACGTGTCTCACGTTTGTTGCTTGGGTACGTGCTCACTGTGACTTCATCCCCTCCTATGTGTGCCTGCCCTGCACAGGTCTTCCTGGATGTTGATGCAACCCTGATTGAGATGAATCCCTTCACCTTTGACCTTGATGGCCAGCCCTTTCCCTTGGACATCAGGGTGAGTGTACCTCCTACAAATTGGCTAGAACCATACATACGTACACAAATACGGTGTACGAACGGTAGTTTTGGCAGGCAAATTACCATACATACACACGGTCATGTACGGTGTACGGTATGTATGGTTCTGGCCAACCCTACGTTTCTGAGTGGGAGGGCTTGAGCAGCATAACATCTTGAAACTGGAGGACTTCAAAACCTTAAAGCACTTATGTCCAGCTAAAAAAATGAGAGGGAAAGCTGTAGGTAAGTGGGTCCATGGCATGCCATCATGTCAGCAATCCGTTGTTAAACAGGGGTGCTTGGAAAGCTGTAGGTAAGTGGGTCCATAGCATGCCATCATGTCAGCAATCCGTTGTTAAACAGGGGTGCTTGGAAAGCTGTAGGTAAGTGGGTCCATGGCATGCCATCATGTCAGGAATCCGCTGTTAAACAGGGGTGCTTGGAAAGCTGTAGGTAAGTGGGTCCATAGCATGCCATCATGTCAGCAATCCGTTGTTAAACAGGGGTGCTTGGAAATTGTCCTGCACCCTCTTGGCCGTCCCTTTGATTTACTTCTGTTTTCTGTGGTGGAGGAGGTTTACGATACCCGGCGCCAAATGTGTAGGGTTGGCCAGAACCGTATATATACACCGTATATGACCGTATATTTGGTGATTTCCCTGCCAAAACTACCGTATATACACCGTATATATATGGTTCTGGCCAACCCTGCAAATGTGGCTCCTTTTCCTTAGTTGTTATAGGGCGCCCATTGTACCTTGTTCTCAAACGTTGAGCAGCCATCCCAGGCTGAATGCATTTGTAATCCAAAGTAGACTTAGAGGGCGCCAACCGGCTTCTTTTCCTTTGTGGTAAGAGGGCGTGGTTTTAACTGCCTGCCTGCGTGCGTACTAGTTGTTAGAGGGCGTGTTCAGAGAGGGCGTGGTGTTCACTGCCTGCCTGCGTGCGTACTAGTTGTTAGAGGGCGTGTTCAGAGAGGGCGTAGTGTTCACTGCCTGCCTGCGTGCGTACTAGTTGTTAGAGGGTGTGGTTTTCACTGCCTGCCTGCGTGCGTATTTCTTTCCTTTTTCTTTCTCTGCAAGTTTTACTGATATATAACCCTACACCTAGATGTAAACAGGATGGTATGTAACCCTACACCTAGATGTAAACAGGATGGACAAGTAGTTGGACAAGTAGATGGACAAGTAGATGTGAACAGGATGGTATGTAACCCTACACCTCAGATGTAAACAGGATGGACAAGTAGTTGGACAAGTAGATGGACAAGTAGATGTGAACAGGATGGTATGTAACCCTACACCTAGATGTAAACGGGATGGACAAGTAATTGAACAAGTAGATGGACAAGTAGATGTGAACAGGATGGTATGTAACCCTACACCTAGATGTAAACAGGATGGACAAGTAATTGAACAAGTAGATGGACAAGTAGATGTGAACAGGATGGTATGTAACCCTACACCTAGATGTAAACAGGATAGACAAGTAGTTGAACAAGTAGATGGACAAGCAGATGTGAACAGGATGGTATGTAACCCTACACCTAGATGTAAACAGGATGGACAAGTAGTTGGACAAGTAGATGGACAAGTAGATGTGAACAGGATGGTATGTAACCCTACACCTAGATGTAAACAGGATAGACAAGTAGTTGAACAAGTAGATGGACAAGCAGATGTGAACAGGATGGTATGAAACCCTACACCTAGATGTAAACAGGATGGACAAGTAGTTGGACAAGTAGATGTGAACAGGATGGTATGTAGCCCTACACCTAGATGTAAACAGGATGGACAAGTAGGGACACGATGTACCTTCCTGTCCGGGCAAGCGCATCTTGGCGTCCCCTGTTTTCTCAGCACCATAGGGCATGCAGTGCGCTGTGCGCTCAATGTTGTCCTGCAGTGGGCTTCGCAGTGGCAGCGAATGGTGCAAGTGCGCTGCGTGCTCAACAGTCCTGCACAAGGCTTTGCAGTGGCAGCCAATGGTGCAAGTGGACTGGGTCCGCCGGTTTTCTAGTCAAAACGTCAGGTCTTGCAGTGCAGGTGATGGTGCGAGTGGACTAAGCCTGCCATGTTTTTGGTCGAAATATTAGTCTTCTTATTAGTACCTTATGATGTCATATTGTATGTAGCTAGGGTCGGCCAGAACTGTATATGCACACCGTATATGACCATATGCATGGTGATGTCTCTACTTGAAATACCGTATATACACCGTATAGTACTGGCCAATTCAATAAATAACCTCATGGACTGCAGATGGAGCTGGACGACACTGCCCAGTTCCGCAGCAGCAGCAAGTGGTGCGGGGCTGAGTTCCCCCTGCCGTTTGGGCGCACGCTCGCTCCCGCTGAAGAGCACATCCAAATTATGGATGAAACCACTGGGGCCTCCTTGAAATTCACTGTTCTCAACCCCAAGTAAGTGTGGTGGAGTGGGGACTTGATTAAAACTGCATTTTGTACTGACAGAAGAGCATGGTGGAGGTTTAGGCGGCTTTATTCCTGTTCAAGTGTGTGATGAGGCTAGCACTTTGAGTCAGGTACAGGTGCCTCCTTTGTCATCCATATCGTTCAAGCACCAAAGTGTGTAATGCTGCATAATATCGAGGCTGTTTCAGACAAAAGCATGAACAAAAAACACAGCTCGCTGTGCAAAATGCTTGTCTTCTCCTCCTATACCACTGCAGGGGTCGTGTGTGGCTGATGGTAGCTGGCGGCGGTGCCAGTGTCATTTACACCGACACCGTCGCCGATTTGGGCTACGCACAGGTGCACATGTGTGTGTTCTTAAACTGTGGTTGATCTGAGATATGCACAGGAAAAGGGGTGAGATATGCACAGGCGTATGTTTTACTTGAAATCGAAGCTGTTGCCAGTATGGGCTGTGCACGGGCGGCATCATATGTAGGGTTGGCCAGAACGATATATGCATAACCATATCTATATATGGTTTGCATACGTTATTTTTGGCAGGGAAATCACCAAATAAACGGTCAGATACGGTTTATACAGTTCTAGCCAACCCTGATCAAATGCCTGACGGTTTCATTACCGGACTTCTAACTTCTGGTCAACCTTAAGGTAGGGCGACGCAGGCCAGCAATCCTGCAGGCGTGATTGCTTGGGGTAATGCTGGGTTTTTATTGCCCCATCTCATAGCAAGTGCTCTCGATCCTTAATCCATCGCCCTAGACTAGGCGATGTTGCCAGGAAAGCTGAATATCCAAAATTAGGCTCTCGCTTGCCTGTACTGCCAAAGCAGATACCCAACCTAACACACACACATGCATACTCACATACACATATATATACACACACACACACATACACACACACACACACAGAGAGAAACATGCAAACACCCAGGAAATCCGGCATCAAGGAGAGCCCCCGCTAACCACAAACTCACCATTAGCCTGTGGCTACCTGTCAGGTATCCAACCTTACTCTCACCCGTTGTGACTCGTCCAGGAGCTTGGGAATTATGGAGAGTACAGTGGAGCGCCCAACGCACAAGAGACCTACCAGTACGCACGCACTGTGCTGTCGTGCGTCACCGCAAATTCAGATGGGAGGAAACGTGCCCTGCTCATAGGAGGGGGCATCGCCAACTTCACCAACGGTGGGTCTTGCTTCTATTAATGTCCGCAATAAAAAGTCACTCACTATCCCTGTTTAAATTATAATGTCCTGGTGTGTTTGCTTTTTGAGTCCGTAAGATGCATCTCATGCACGGCCAGCCGGTGAGTGGCCCCGTTGGTACAAAAGTTTGCGGCAAGCAGTAGCAGCTTCTTTCTGTCCTTACATCATGGGGTGCTTTCTTAACCAGACCAGCAGTCCTGTAATTGGAGTTTAAACGGAGTGTGTTGTGCAAGCACGTTATTGAGCTTGGTAGTTGAATAAGTGCACGTATGTAACACACGCTTTTGTACAGTTGTCTGCTGCTTTCCTCTTTCCCCTCTTGCACACTCTTCCGTTGCTCTTGCTTAGGTACGTACCTTTTGGTGTGTCTCTGCTTGATGCTTAATGGTGTAGTCATGAGCTGCATGATGCTCAATGGTGTAATCATGTAATGGTCATGTAATGGTGCAGTCCTGAGCTGCATGGCTGCATGGTGTAATCATGTAATGGTCATGTAGTGTTGTAGTCATGAGCTGCATGGTGTAGTCATGCAGTGGTCATGTAATGGTGTAGTCATGAGCTGCATGACGCTCAATGGTGTAGTGCTGTCATGAGCTGCTGTGCACCTCATCCATAACATACCTTCTACAATATACGTGGCTTACCTTGTAAGGGAATAAGAAAGGCACAGGATCACCTTCTATAGGAGAGGAAAGGAGAGATGCGCATGGCTAGGGCTGGCCAGAATTATATAAATATGGTGTATATACGGTATTTTTGGTAGAGAAATCACCAAGTGTACAGTCATATACGATGCATGTATGTGGTTCTGGCCAACTCTACGCATGTCAATTTAGCCGGAAGGCAACGAGTGATATGTATGCAATGGCACACGTTTTGA
>Ga0307968_1000641_pt1:12500-26055 | contig 26055 bp, 31 predicted proteins | sample OrgLakmetagen650_FD_201834 | JGI IMG/M metagenome (GOLD analysis project Ga0307968, IMG submission 201834) | Saline water microbial communities from Organic Lake, Antarctica - #650 | ecosystem: Environmental > Aquatic > Non-marine Saline and Alkaline > Saline | place: Antarctica...
CACACATCACGCACCACACACATACAAACATACACACACCAGGTCGTGTATTCTTGCTGCGGGGCAACCACGAAAGCAGCACATGCACAAAGTTCTATGGCTTTAAGGTGGGTGGGTGGTGTGCACAGGCTGTAAATTATGAATTTACATCCATGCATCTGTGGGTGCAAAGTTGTTGTGAGAGCGGTTTCATGACTTGTAGTAAATTTTTCCTTTTTTATGCTTGTGGCTTGTGTGTGTGTGTGTGTGTGTGTGTGTGTGTGTGTGTGTGTGTGTGTGTGTGTGTGTGTGTGTGTGTGTGTGTGTGCGTGTGTGTATGTTTATGTTTGTGGGAGTAGTATTGGATAAAATTATGGACGGGTAGGATGCCTGGTGGGCTGGTTAGCAGCAGTCACGTTGCAAATTCAAGGACAGCGCACATATACACACAGGCACCCACACGTGAGTGTGTGCAAGTATGGGTGAGGAAAGGCACAGGGCCCACAAGTAAGATCACTCACGCTCATAACGTTTTATGAATCACACGCTTGCACACACACGCGCACACACACACTCACACACACACAGACGTGCACACACGCAGGCACACACACACGCGCACACATGCAGGCAAACACACACGTGCACACACACACACACACACACACAAGCACACACACAATACACACACAGGGTGAGCTCGATGCCAAGTATGGAGGAGGAGAGGCTAAAGCCGTGTATGCTGCCTACAAGCGTGTGTTCTCGATGCTCCCTCTGGCAGCCCTTGTCCAGGGCACAACCCTCATCCTCCATGGAGGTAAGCGGGGACATAACTCCACTCCGTTTGCAAAGCTTTGCATTGTGAAATGGTGGTGGGGTTTACTTCCCAAGGGATAAACTAATCGGTAGGTAGCAAATCGATGAGTGTGCGCCACCTTCAAGCGTATGTCCTCAATGCTGTCCTTGTCCAAGGCAAGACCCTTTCATTCATCAGGGAGGTAAGCGGGAACAAGGTCCTCGATTACTGCAGGGGAGTGGTGTTTGCTGCTTGCGTAATTCTTTCTTTTAAAACTCGCTTTGGGGGGGGGAGGAATGGGACAGTGTACATCAGGGATGCCATCAACAGTCATGGAGGTTAGCGTAACAAGAAGAAAAAAGAAAACTACGCAGGCAGAACACCCTCCCCACATTAATCAAGGAAAGAGAGCGACTTTGACGATAGGCTTTCTATGGAACCTCGGGATAAACCTGTACAGGTCCCAAAAAAAACAGGAGTTGTTGGGGAATAGGCGCAGGCCGTGAAACTCACATATAGCTCATATAGCTCACATATACAAACTCACATATAACTCATATAGCTCACGTATACAAACTCACATATAGCTCATATACCTAGCTCACATATACAAATTCACATATAGCTCATATAGCTCACATAAACAAACTCACATATAGCTCATATACCTAGCTCACATATACAAATTAACATATAGCTCATATACCTAGCTCACATATACAAACTCGCACATAGCTCATATACCTAGCTCACATACCGTTCGTGTACGATCACTTCGTGACCACACTTTCAAATAATTAATAAATTTTCGATTTCAGTTCGTGAGGGAGTCTGGGGATTATTTTTTGAGTTCGAGGGCACTTCGGGAGGGCCCTGTCGGGAATTAATTTTTGAGTTTGAGAGCCCCCCTGTGAATGCTGCATGTGCACTACTACTGCTCTTTATTATGGCTGAAGCTGTGGCTGAGGCCAAAGCTGTGGCTGAGGCTTCAAGAACCCGGCCAGGGGGTTCACACTGGCGCGCTTGGAGCTCATTTCGATTTCCACCCTCAAAACTACTATAAATAATTTAATTTATCACTTCGAAGTCAATTCGGAGAGGCCTCCAAGAATTAATAAAAATTTTCGTTTTCTGGCCAAATAATTAATAAATTAATTTCCGAAGTTATCGTAAACAAACGGTATACAAATTCACATATAGCTCATATACCTAGCTCAAATATACAAACTTACATATAGCTCACAGGCCAGTCAAGCCTACAGCCACAGCACAGCTCGTTTCTTGCAAATGCAAGCACACTCACGGCTCTGTTCAGGCATGTCCCTCTCCCTATCCTCACCATGACACGCGCCCGCATGTGCAAAAGCTTTGCATAAGCAGCAAACAGCTCCGTTGTGGATCATCCATCACAATCTCAGCAAACACGTGCACCATTCTTTTTGTTCAGGTATAAGGCGCCTCCACCCGAAATCACCGCAGTTTTCAAAACCAAGGACGCTCACCCAAATGCTCTGTCACGTACCATTTTTATGATGTTGGACACACACGCACACACACAAACACGCACACACACACCTCTACACACACGCACACACTCGCACACACACGTACACACACGCACACGCACACACACGCACACACGCACAAACACACACACAGGTCTGTTCAGGCACGTGGCTCCCCCGCCTGAAACCAAGACAGGCTCCAAAGCCAAGAAGCGCCGGACCGCTCCTCCTGACCCTTTGGCTCCTCCTCAGTTGGGCTCGATCGCTGTGCTGCGTGCGGCTGGCAAGGGAGGCATGGACCCAGACGGTGTGTGTTGTAGAAGAGAGGCATTGCTCCCTTTCTCCCTTCCTTGATCTGGTGGATAGACTGCTGTGCTACGTGTGGCTGGCAAAGGAGGCATGGACCCAGACGGTGTGTGTTGTAGAAGAGAGGCATTGCTCTCTTTCTCCCTTCCTTGATCTGGTGGACAGGTTGCTGTGCTACGTGTGGCTGGCTGGCTAGGAGGCATTGGCCTTAATGTTGGGCAGAAGAATGTTGTGAAATCATTTCCACTTTCGTATTTGGTGGATGATATTTAGGGTTGGCCAGAACCATTTATATACGGTGAATATACGGTATTTTTGGCTGGGGAATTACCAAATATACGGTCATATACGATGTGTATATACGGTTTTGGCCAACACTTATGATATTGCTTAGCGCTACACCTCTGCATCACACCCGTTGGGACCGTGCCTCCCTTACTGCCTGCCCCTGGCAAGGGAGGCATGAACCCAGAGAGGGTGTGTTATAAGGTCGTCGTCTGACTCGTCCCTTTTTTGATTTCGTGGATGGATCGCTGTGCTACGTGCGGCTGGCAAGGGAGGCATAGACCCAGACAGTCCAAAGAGTCCAAAAAAGTCATTAAACTCTTGCCCCTTCCTGAATTCGGGGAATAGATCGCCGTGCCGTGTGCGGCGGGCCAAGGAGGCTTGGACCTTTGCAAGCTGCACGGTAGGGATTATAAAATATGCAAGCTTCATCCCTCTCCTTTACCTACCTGTGTTTTGCGTGCAGCTGGCAGGAAACTGGTACAACAGCTGGACAATTAGTTTCAATGTGTGTGTGTGTCTACCTGGAATGGCACTGTATGAAAGGGTACTGCTTGCAATAGTGAAATGTTTCATGGTACAAAAGCCGGGCAAAGCTGGTTCTATGCGCATCTGCCTGCATTTCCACCATTCATGCTGCATCGCCACCAATCATGCTGCATTGCCAACATTCGTGGCTGCGCGTCGTTGTAGTAGCCATGCACACACACACACACACACACACACACACACACACACACACACACAAACACACACACGCACACACACACACACGCACACACACATAGCCACGTGTTGCAACAAGGAGAAAAAAGACAGTGCTGGCACCTCCTCAGCAGTGTTTGTTCGAACCACCACTCATCACGACCTCATTTGTAGCCAGGTCTGTAGATCATTGCTTATTATTCACGTCTTTACATTATCTTTCAGGGAGGGGGACATCTGTGCTGCAATTGAATGTGCCTTCCTTTGAGCACCTATAACCATGGCTTGAACCACAAGCTCTGGTCTGTACGCATCATTGTAACCTGGACCACAATGCTCTGGTCTGTACGCATCATTGTAACCTGGACCACAAGCTCTGGTCTGTACGCATGTCATTGTAACCTGGACCACAATGCGTTGCAAATGCTATGCAGAGAGGAGAGTGTCTATGGTGCTGTAAAAAACTGCCTGACTCACAATTTGCTGCATTTGCTTTGCAGGGAGGGGGGCGTCGGTGGTGGCAGCTGACGTGCTCTGGTCTGTACGCATGTCATTGCTACCTGAGCCACAATTCGTTGCATTTGCTTTGCAGGGAGGGGGGCGTCGGTGGTGGCAGCTGACGTGCTCTGGTCCGACCCCGTCATGGAACCGGGCATCCAAGAAAATGTGCAAAGAGGCGTCGGCCTGACGTTCGGCCCAGACATTACACAGGTATTGTGTTTATTTTTGTATGTGTGTGGTGGAAGGCGGGGGGGGGGGGAGGGGGGTGCAGTTGTGGGTGAGGGTGGGTGCAGGGGGGGGAGTAACATATAAATAAATAAATGTTACTTATCAGCCTGTCTTTTGTGTGTGCGTATGTGGGTGTATGGGTGAATGTGTGTGTGCATGAGTTGTGAGCACAGTAGAAACACATTACCAGCATGTCTTGTGGGTGTGTGTGTATCTGGGTGTATGGGTGGATGTGTGTGCATGAGTCGTGTGCACAGTAGGGCTTGATTGCACTGCCGCTGGGCTTGGTGGAGCTGTCACTGGTCTTGATTCAGCTGTCGCACTGTTTGAATAAAAGGCCTGATCTGCCTTATCCTTGCATGAACAGTCACGCGGCTTGAATGAACTGCCGTACGTCATACGGCCTGGAATGAGCAGTCTTTCTTCTGAATGAGCCGTCGTAAAGCCTGAATGAAGGGCCTGACTCGAGTTTTATTGCTTGCCTCCCAGGCATTCCTTGAAGCAAACCAGCTGCGACTGATTTTGCGCTCCCATGAGGGCCCAGATGCCCGTGACCATCGTGAGGAAATGCCGCAGGTGAGACAGACACTCACATACACACATACACACACAGATACGCACGCACATACACACAGGGATACGTGGGCATGCTCATACACAGGCACACAGATGCGTACATTCACTTACATGCTTGCACGCATGCTTGCACGAGTATATGAGTACAATTACAAACACTCACTCTCCCCCACCACCATCCCACAAACACCCCCCCCACCACACACACAGACACGCACGTTCACAAACACACATGCACACATTTGCACACACACACACACACATAACACACACATAACACACACAAACAAACAAATAACACACTCGCAGGTATTAGAAGGCCACGCCCTTGATCATGACGTGGCTGCTGGGCGCCTGATGACCGTGTTCAGGTATTTATTAAGTGCAAGGCGTAGTGTTGAATTCGGGCTGGCCAAAAATGTGTATAGCTATACACAACTGCCAAACTTACCTGCCAACATTCATCAACATGCATGTACTGTACAGAGACAACGTGACAGATTTATAATCTAACCATACAGAGACAACGTGACAGATTTATAATATATTACAAAAAGAACGTGACAGATTTATAATCTTATACAGAGACAGCGTGACAGATTTATAATATAATACAGAGACAACGTGACAGATTTATAATCTAATACAGAGACAACGTGACAGACCATACAGAGGCAACGTGACAAATTTATAATCTAATACAGAGACCGTGACAGATTTATAATACAATACAGAGACAACGTGACAGACCTATAATCTAATAGACCTATATTCGAATATAGAGAGAGAGACTATACAGAGACAACGCGACAGACCTATAATCTAAATTTAAAGTTTGACGACCGTGATGTGCATGCTGCACATATTGTGTGTGCATACTTTTAGCCAACTTTTGTTGAGGACGCTCACAACAGCAGAAGCTCAAAAACGGCGCTTATTGCAGCATGGGTGGGGTTGGCCAGAACTATAAATGTACGGTGGTATATACGGCGCTTTGGGCAGGGAAATCACCAATTATACAGCCATATACGGTGTGTGTGTATACACAGTCCTGGCCAAACCTAAGCACAGGAGGCGAGCTTCTTGTTGGGGGTGTAGGAAGGAGGAGGGGAGGCAGATATGTTTAAACCAGGACTTGGTTCTTTTGAGCGTGTCAATATATTACTAAATTAAGCTGCATGCTTAGTGCTTAGGGGAAGGAATTGGTGCACGCATGGCCACCGTCTGTAGGGTCGGCCAGAAACGTGTTTGTGTGTCTGTGTGTGTTGCTCAGTGTGTGTGTGAGAGTCTCTGTGTGTGAGAGCCTGTGTGTATGTGTGCATAGAATGCATACACCGGTATTTTTCATGGTAGTTGCAAAACGTACACGGTCAGCTTGTGAATGCGGTCATGTTTTAATGTGTACAGTTGGACAGTCCTGGCTAACCAAGCCAATAGTATGTGCTACCTGGCTAACCAAACCAATAGTGTGTGCTACCTGGCTAACCAAACCAATAGCATGTGCTACCTGGCTAACCAAACCAATAGTATGTGCTACCTGGCTAACCAAACCAATTGACTGTGCTACCTGGCTAACCAAACCAATAGAATGTGAGACCTGAGACAGCGGCAACGTCATTTTTAGGGTTGGCCAGAACTGTATTAATACACTGTATATGACGTATATTTGGTGATTTCCCTGCCAAACATACCCTATACGTATATGCATGGTTCTGGCCAACCCTAGCTTTATTATCAGGTGCGGGTTGACGTTTGAAGTACTGTGCTGCCGTGTAACCAATGCAAAATTTGGAAAAATTCAATATTTGGCCTTGACGCGAGCAATGCGAGGGGGGCAGCACTAACTTAAGTATCACAATGCAAGCATGTGCGAGGGACTTGAGACCCTTTTTCTATCAAGCAGGGAATGTCTCTACATGTACAGGTCTAGAAGCAAATGCAAAGATAATAGGCATTGAAAAGCAAAAAATCCAGGAAATTTGGCGTTTGCTTTGGAGCTAGAAGGATCTTTGGGGTGTTGTGACCAGGATCTGAAACTTAGACCTCTGAAATACCTGCTAGTGTGCACCAACACAAACTTTGCGAGGCGTTTTAAATTCAAGCATATTTGAATTCGCGACACTGCTTAAGGACGTCACGAAAAAAACATTCGCGGCACGTGTTAATGAAACAGTAGCACGGTTATGCCCAGTGATTGGGGGTGTCTTTACTCTTAAATAAAAATGTTCTAAAATACTCTTTAAAAAAAAAGGATCAGTGGCTCGGATATGCCCAGTGTTTTTCTCAAACAAAAATATTCTTAAACGAAGATACTCTTAGATAAAAAAAATTGTGCAGGCATCAATCACCACTTCCCACACAAGGGTTTATATAGACGGTCCATGTGGAGTGATTTTGAAATCCTGTTTCAACATGAATTATAAAATATCAAACCCTCCGAAACGCATATCAAACTTGGATCTGCTTTTGTCCATGGGGCATACAAATGATTGTGCACGTTGACCATGCGCCCTTCTTTGGGCCTTTTGTCGCTCTTTCCTTCGATTCATGAGGTCAATTCATAATGAAGTCACTTGATTACTAGAAGGCTCCTTCACCGATCCTGTACCGAGGAACAGGTCGCGGAATAAGCGCAGGGGAGGATTGCAATCATCTGGCATGCCATCATGTTGTTGAATTGTGCAAAATGGTGTATATTTTATTTCCATTTCATTTGTCATTTGGAATAAGAATATGTGATTTAAGCATTTGTTGTGCCATTTTATTGACACTTTAAACCTCCAATCGCATTGCACGTACATCTGACATGCACACATCTGTGCTACCCTCTCACCGTTCCAATGCATTGCACCGTACCAATGCATTGCAGGTACATCTGACATGCATGCAAACGTCTGTGCTACCCTCTCACCGTTCCTTGCAGCGGCTGCACTTCATGCCCGCTGCCGCTGAGCATTTGGGCTGCTAGAGCGCATGTAGTGTGCACTTTTGCAGTGCCTGAAAGCTGTGACGCATTCATTTTCTGCGACGCTTTGCCCTGCCTACCATCACTGCCTCACTGCACAGTGACGCCTTTTATTTCTGTGACGCTTTGCCCTGCCTGCTATCTCTGCCTCACTGCACTGCGACGCTTTCTCTCTGCCTCCTACTCATTGCTAAAGTGTCGCTACCTCACCTCTCTGGCGTGTGCAGCGCTCCGGACTATCCGCAATTCATGTCTCCCCACGAGAAGAGATACGAAAACAAGGTGTGCTGCGTCACTTTTGAGTGTCGAGTTTGAAGGCCCCTGCCTCGTTGGCAGCTACACAGTCTGCAGCTACTCATACTCGTAAATTTCATCCTTTGTAAGTTCAAAACACAGCCGCGTCCAATGCTGCGTTACGTAACAAATAGCAAGACTGTCTTTTATGCGTTCCCTTCATTGAGATTTCGAGAATGCATTCCTTTTCTTAAATTCCTCTTTTCTTAGGAAATTCCACGCTTTTTGATTCAATAATGCAATCTCTCTCTTGGAAGTTCAAGAAGCCACGTGCTCTGCAGCTTTTGACTAAGGAGCAATCACACGAAACATGTAATTGCAATCCTTGGAGGTGTGTGTGGATGCATTTAAGATCTGCAGGTGTGCCTATATTGTCAAAGGTGCCCATTGCTAAAAGTGCCTTTTCCCAAAAGTGCCTATTGCCAAAAATGCCTATATTGCCAAAAGTGCCTATTCCCAAAAGTGCCTATATTGCCAAAAGTGCCTATATTGCAAAAAGTGCCTATATTGCCAAAAGTGCCTATATTCCCAAAAGTGCCTATATTGCCAAAAGTGCCTAGATTGCCAAAAGTGCCTATATTGCCAAAAGTGCCTATATTGCCAAAAGTGCCTTTTCCCAAAAGTGCCTATATTCCCAAAAGTGCCTATATTGCAAAAAGTGCCTTTTCCCAAAAGTGCTTATATTCCCAAAAGTGCCTATATTGCCAAAAGTGCCTAAATTGCCCAAAGTGCCTATATTGTCAAAAGTGCCTATATTGCCGAAAGTGCCTAAATTGCCAAAGATGCCTATATTCCCAAAAGTGCCTATATTGCCAAAAGTGCCTATATTGCCAAAAGTGCCTATATTGCCAAAAGTGCCTAAATTGCCAAAAATGCCTATATATTCCCAAAAGTGCCTATTGCCAAAAGTGCCTATTGCCAAAAGTGGCTCCGTTTCCTTTCGCAAACTTTTGAGTCTTCCTACTGCCTGCTAGGGTGTGCCCTTTTTTGTTTGCGGTTGATAAACTCGCTGTACATATATAATACCCATCAATAAAACAAATTTCGGACACAGCACCTCATACTCTTAGGGTTGGCCAGAACTGTATTTACACACCGTATATGACCGTATATATAGTGATTTTCCTGCCAAAACCACCGTGTATACACCGTATATATATAGTTCTGGCCAACCCTAAATACTCTCCATACACAGTTGTCTGCCTATAAATGTGTGCATCACCACGGTTGGCCGTGGCTTCCAGGCTGCCAGGTGAATCGCACGTAGCAGCTTGCCTTGAAACACACACACACACACACACACACACACACACACACACGTAGCAGCTTGCCTTGACACACACAAACACACACACACACACACGTAGCAGCTTGCCTTGACACACACAAACACTCACACACACACACACACACACACAAACACACGTAGCAGCTTGCCTTGAAATTCTGTATCACCGCAGGTGGCTGTGGCATCCAATACCAGGTGAATCACACGTAGCAGCTTGCCCTTAACACACACACATATGCCCGCACTGCAGGGAGCCGTGGCTGTCCTTTCCGGCCCGAGTTGGTGTGAACCGCAGTTTGTGTCCTTTGAGGCAGCCCGACCAAGGCCGCAGGTGCGAGAGGAAATGTGACTGAATCGTTCTGTAGCTTTCTTTTTTGTGCTTAGCCCAGCCTACGCAGGGACAAGCAGGTGTGACCCAAAGCTGTAATTTATTTCATGTTCTTTGATGCAACCGCATGTGTGTGTGTGTGTGTGTGTGTGTGTGTGTGTGAGTTTGTGAGAGAGTGAGTACGACTTTTCAAATTTCAAGAGGAAATGTGATTCAATTCTTTTGTAGCTATTGTTCCATGTGCACTCTGTGAACTTTGCTGCTAAACTTGTCCATACCAGACGTGCCCTTTCCAGTACTGTTATCTACTCTCATCAGGAGCCGGTTTCAGGCCAAGCCTGCAACCCTCCTGATCCCCATTAATTTTCCCTTTCCTTTTCGCGGTGGAGGAGCTTCACGGTACTCGGTACCAAAGTGGCTCCTTTCCCTTAATTAATGTGGGGAGTGGTTTTCACTGCCTGTGTAGTTTTGTTCCAATTGTTCTGTGGCAGTGTAGGCTGCAGGGGCGAGCAGGTGTGACCTGCAGGTGTGACGCAATTTTACTCAACTTGCTATCTTTTGCTTACTTTGTAACCTTTTTCACATCCTTTGATGCGATTCTGCCAAAACCGCAGGTGCAAGAATGAGAAGGACGTTTCAAATTCCAAATGTGCTTACTTTGTAACCCTTTTCATGTCCTTTGAGGCAACCCTACCAAGACCACAGGTGCAAAAATGAGTACGACTTTTTAAATTATCAATGGGCGTTATTTGTAATCTTTTTTACATCTTTTGATGCAACCCTACCAAGACCACAGGTGCAAGAACAAGTTCGACCTTTCAATTTGTAGTCCTGGCTCTTGTAGTGGGCGCCAGATCCCCAGCATGCACACTCACACGCGCGCACACACACACACACTCGCACATGCACACACACATGCAAACACATACACACACACACACACACACGCACACGCACACCCTCACATGCATACGCACACCCTCACATGCACACGCACACACACACGCACACTCTCACACACACACAGCATACACCACATCCTATCTTTGTTCGCTACAGGCTACGGCGTTTTACGAGTATGAAACATACCCTGACACCGACGACGAATTGATGGCTGCAGAGATCGGTGCTGCAAGTTGTCAGGTACGTGCTGCTAAGCTCAAGGTGACTAAGTGGCAAATTCAAAGAAAGCCATCTGCATGCAGAGGTCGGTGCTGCCAGTAGTCAGGTACGTGCTGCTAAGCTCAAGGCCTCCTCAGTACAGGCATTGTACATCACAAAGTGGGAAAGTGACAAGGTCAAAGATAGCTACCTGAACGTTGTTTCCTCTTGCCATCTCACACATGGTTAAAAGCTTACTCCACTCGCCATGCTTGCACTGTATGCTCACGCTCACTCCTGATGTATGCACACACACACACACACACACACACACACACACACACACACACAGAAACTTCACACTGTACCTACACCTTCTAACCCACAGGGGGGAACAGCGAGCGTACAAAGCAGCCAGGGCGGCGGCGAGGACGCAGCAGAGGGTGGTGCTAAAGAGGAGGTGGTGTCAAGAAGGAGTGCAGGCGTGGCAGTGGTCCCAGAGGCAGATATACCTCTGTCAGGAAGCAAAGTCACGAGCGATGCAGCAAGTGACGCAGCAGCAGCAGCAGTGAGTAGTGCGGCAGCACAGTCAGCAGGTCACACAACAGCATTGTTGGCACCAGAAGGCAGTATGGGAGTAGCAGCGGCAGCAGCAGTAATTGATCTGGCATCAGAGGGCAGTATGGGAGTAGCAGCAGCAGCAGCAGCAGCAGCAGCAGCGGGTGATCTGGCACCACTAGCACCAGCTCCACCAGCCCTAGCAGCAGGTGGTGACCAGGCACCAGTGCCGTCCGTTAATGACCAGGCAGCAGTGTCGTCCGTTAATGACCAGGCACCAGTGCCGTCCGTTAATGACCAGGCAGCAGTGTCGTTCGTACAAGCAAGCGACACAGTGGTGCAAGCAGCTGGTGATGTGGCCCCCCCACCGCCACCACCACCCCCCGCAGCAGCAGGTAGTGATGCAGCTGTAGCAGCGCCAGCACTACAACCACCACCATCGCCTGCAGCAACAACAACACACTCACCGCCACGTGCACTCCCACACCAAACGCCCAGCACTGAGGCAGGAGACACTTTGGTGCCAGGAGTGAGCCCTCCTCTACCCCCTTCTTCTGTCGATGAGCCAGCATCGTACGCGGCTGCTGTGCGAGGGGGTGCGAGCGGTTGCGTGCAGCAGGCACATGCGAGCGATGTCACTGCTCCTATCAGTCACGGCCACCAGCTTTCTGTCCCCTTACAGGGACATAATGGGTCTACGCGAGGGGGGATGCAGCTGCGGTTGTACCAAGAGCTACAGCAGCAGCTGTTGCACATTCTGCAGCCAGGGCAGCAGCAGCAGCAGCAACAGCAACAGCAACAGCCGGGGCATCAGCAGCAACAGCAGTTGTGTGGTGGGCAAGGGCAGGAGGCTTGCGCGCAGCAGCAGAGTGGGGATGAAGAAATGAGGGATGCACAGGGAGGGACAGGAGAGCAGCAGCAGGGGGAGCAGCTGGGTGGTGGGCGAGGGCAGGAGGCTTGCACGCGGCAGCAGAGTGGGCATGGAGAAATGAAGGATGAGCAGGGAGGGACAGGAGAGCAGCAGCAGGGGGAGCAGCAGCTGCAGCACCAGCAGCAGCAGCAGCAGCAGCAAGGACTAGTCCCGGAAATGCAGGGGCAGCAGCAGCAGCCAGAGCAAGAACAGTTACTCGAGCAACCACAGCACGGGCAGGAGCAACAGCAACATCAGGAGCAACCAGTGCAGGCATCTGAGGGCCTGTGTGAATTTCCCTGTGCGGGTGCTGTGGCTCAGCACGTCTTTGCCACGTCCTCTGAGAAAGAGGATGCATGAGAAGCTCACTCGTTATCCGATAACTTAGTTCTTTATTTTGAACTGGATGTTTTTGGATTTACAAGGCCTGCGCTGAAGGAGTAGGGAAGCATTGCACAGATCGTGTCAAGTACCCAAGCCACCTTCTTTGCTGCCTTGCTGGTAGCCTGAATAACCAATGTTCCTTGCCGGCACTTTTATTTTCCTTGTAGAGACTAAGCACTTTGAAGAGAGTACTTCCCAGAACCAGCTAAGCGCTGTGAAGGAAAGGCAGCATAACTTGGCACTAATCTTCGAGAACAAAAATAAAAGAATGTGTCATGCTAAATCAGTGGCATGGATGAATCGTGTGATTTTCCCAGGATTTATAATGTGAGCAACGGTTTTATGGTTATTTGGTTGTTTGGCCAGTTATGGCTCATACTTGCAATCCATGCTTAAGCTGGTACCATGATTCGTCGTGACAAATGTGTCGTGCACTACCAGCAAAGGTTAGAAAAGGATGTTGTTCTGTGTTTTCTGCACCGCCCAATGGATGCAGAAACACGCACATGCAGAAACGCCCACCTGGAGAACAAAAAGAGGAAAGCTTATTAATGGGAATCAGATCATTTTGAAGGCAGGGACCTGAATACCACCAGGAGTATTGCTTAGATTATTGAAGGGATTGTGTTCAATGTTTCGTCTCATCTTTGTCCGTGTGTGCTGTGGCATCCGTGTGTGCTGTGGCATGTAGACCAGTACCTCTGAGGCTGCTGTAAGTTAGTTTAGTTTGGATTACAAAGGCCTCCAGTCTGGCATGGCTGCTCAACCTATAGGTCCCAACAAATAAATCAATCAAAAAGATCGACAGCTGCACTAATAAATTTGTAAACTTCTGAGTTATGTTGA